>SDBU01001505.1_pt1 | contig 33051 bp, 21 predicted proteins | sample 2277071 | NCBI WGS metagenome assembly SDBU01 (sample SAMN10397929, study PRJNA504765) | marine sediment metagenome | isolation source: marine sediment core GS08_GC12, 126 cmbsf | place: Arctic Ocean: Gakkel Ridge, Loki's castle | collected 2008 | reverse complement strand
CGCCCTGGCGGTCGTACAGCTCGAACACCCGCTGGGCGGCGGCGTCGGCGGTGTAGAATCGCGTGGCCACCTGGGAGAGCTTCCGCACCGGGTCGAACATGGCCGCCAGCACCGCCAACAGGCCCAGGAAGATGTCCTTGTCGAGCCCCTGGTAGAAGACCCAGTAACCCGCCAGGGCCCCGGCGGCCGTGGCCGCGGCAATGCCCAACGCCTCCACCGCCGGGGGGGTGGCGGCGTCGGCCGCGGCGATACGCTTGATCTGCTTGTACAGCCGGCGGTGAATCCCGCGGAAGCGCGACTGCTCGACGTCCTCCATCGTGTACGCCTTCACCACGCGGATGGCCCCGAGGGTCTCCTCCAGGGCCCCGAGCATCTCCGAGCGGCGCTCCAGGGCCCGCTTGGTGGCTCGCCGCATCAGCTTGCCCAGAATGCGGATCAGCAGGAAGATCGGCGGCCCGACGGCACAGGCGAGCAGCGTGAGCTTCCAGTGCAGCAGCATCGCCACCGCGAAGGCGGCGAAGAGCTTGCCCGGCTCGACCATGCTCTTGCCGAACAGCGCCACCAGCCCGCGAGCGATGCCGGCGGTATCGACGATCAGCCGACTGGTCGGATCGCTGGCCCCCTCCCCGGAGAAGTGGCTCAACGGCAGCCGCAGCGTGGTGCCGTACAACTCGCAGCGGATGTCCATAATGGCGCGAGAGACGGTGGTCTGCACCAGGTAAGCCTGCATGAAGCGGAACACATCGCGCGTGATGTTCATCACCAGCGCCAGACCCAGCACCCAGAGCAGCAGGACGTAGCGATCGGCCCACGTGCGGGGTCGCTCGACCGCCCCGGCCGCCCGCGCCAGCCATCGCGCCTGGCGGCCGGCCGGGCCGGGGGTTACCTCCACCGCGTCGATCTTGGCGCTGTCGGGGTGGTAAACCAGCAGCGTCCACGGCTGTTCGCCCGATCGCGAGGCCAGCCGCTCGTGCAGGGCGTCGTACTCCAGGTAGGTGCGTTGGTCACCGTCGGCGACGCCGAGAATCCACTGCCCCGGCCGAATGCCGGCCGCGGCGAGAGGGCCGTCGTCCTCGACGGCGGCCACCGTGGCGACCTCGGCCACGCCGCCCCAGGCCTTTCGCCTCTCCAGGTCGGCCAATTCCTGGCGGGTCGTGTCACCGGCCAGGCGGGAGTGGACGGTGGTCTGGTCCGACCAGCCGTGCAGGCCTTCCCGGCTGAGCAGGATCTTGGCCCCGGGGATGATCGTGGAGAGGCTGCCGGCCCACAGCAGGGAGATGAACAGCACGCACACCAGCGACGCGGCCATACGCGCCTTGTAGGGCCAGAGGTACTTGACGGATCGGAAGAAGTACTTCATCGGGGCCTCGATGTCCCGGGAGCTCTGCGGTTCGGTCGGCCCACTTATACCGGCCCGGCGACCCGCGGGCAAGCCGCTGGCGGACGCTTGCCGGGCCGGCGGGAGTCGCGTGGGGCTTTGGCGGCGGGGGCCTTCGTGGTATCCTGTTGGGTCGCCGACGGAGTACGACGATCGTGAAAGTGTACCTCGAAACGATGGGCTGCCAGATGAACAAGCTCGATAGCGAGCTCCTCGACGGCCAGTTGCGCGCCGCGGGGCACGAGATCGTCGGCGAGGCCCGCTCGGCCGAGGTCGTGCTGTACAACACCTGCAGCGTCCGTGGGCACGCCGAGGAGAAGGTCTACAGTCGGCTGGGCGAGCAAGGCAAACGCAAGCGGAATGGACGCAAGGAGCTAATCATCGGTGTGCTGGGCTGCATGGCCCAGCGGCTGGGCGGGGGACTACTCAAACGTTTCGCCGAGTTGGACATCGTCTGCGGGCCCAGCGAGATCGACCGCTTGGTCGAGATGATCGCCGCGGTCGCCGAGCGGCGCGACCGCCCCCTGGCCGTGGCCCCGCCGCGGGCGAAACGCTCCCGCGACGTCGACGAGCGGGCCAACCGGCGGCTCGATGCGTTTGATCTGTCGCGCCCCGTCGGGCCAACCCGGTCGGCCCAGGCGTACGTTCGCGTGCAGCGCGGGTGCGACAGCTTCTGCACCTACTGCATCGTGCCCTACGTTCGCGGCAGCGAGCAGAGCCGCGACGGGCGGACCATCTGCCGGGAGGTCCGCCGGCTGGCCGACGGCGGCTGCCGGGAAGTTACCCTGATCGGGCAGGCGGTCAACCGCTACCGCCACCGCGACGGCGACCGGACGACCGGGCTGGCCGACCTGCTGGCCGACGTCCACGCCATCGACGGCATCGAGCGGATCCGTTTTGTGACCAGCTACCCCGCCGGGTTCGACCGAGCCATCTTCGAGGCCATGCGGGACCTGCCCAAGGTGTGCGAATACCTCCACCTGCCCGCCCAGTCCGGCAGCGATCGAATACTGAAGGCGATGAACCGCAAGTACACCGTCACCGAGTACCTCGATTTGATCGCCGAAGCCAGGGCCACCGTGCCTCACCTGGTGGTGGCGGGGGACTTCATCGTGGGCTTCCCCGGCGAGACGGAAGAAGACTTCGCCGCCTCCTGCGAACTGATCCGTAATGTCGGCTACAAGAACAGCTTCATCTTCAAGTACAGCCCGCGCGACGGCACCCCGGCCGCCGATCGCATGGCCGACGACGTGGCGGTCGAGGTCAAGCGGCGGCGCAACACCGCCTTGCTCGCGGTGCAGAACGAGGTGAGCCTGGCGCACCACCAGGCGCTGGTCGGCACGACGCGGCGTGTCCTCATCGAGGGGCTCAGCGTGCGGGCCCACAAGCAGCCCACCCCGCCGGCGCCCGGGTTGGTGCAGCTCACCGGCCGTACTCGCGGCGACCAGATCGTCGTCTTCGAGGGCCCGCGCTCCCTCACCGGGCAGTTCGCCGACGTAACCCTCACCGGCGCCACCGCCCTGGCCCTGACCGGCCGAATTGCCCAGCGGTGAACCCCCCGGACGGATCCTGGCACACCGACCACCGATGCGTGCCCCGGCGTTTAGCGGGCCAGCTTGCTGGCCGTGTCCGCGGCCACGGCGGCGCCCGAAATGATCTTCACTGCCAGCATGTCCGCTTAGCGATCCTTGCACGGGCGGCCTGGCCCGGCGACAATCATGGTACGCTTGGCGTTATCGCAGGCGCAGCACTCTATGGCCAAAAGAAAAGGTAAAAGTCAGCAACGGCCGCGCCACTGGGACCGGCTGCACCGCGAGGGCGACGTCGCCAGCGAGGACGCCGAGAGCCGTCGGCGACTCACGCAGCGCCGCGTTCGCCTGCCCGGTCAGCAGCAGGATGCCCCCATCTACGCCGACACCGAGGCCGATGCCGCTTCCGGCGGCCCCCGCACGGGCGGGACCGTGATCCACCTGTACCCCGGCGGGGCGAGGGTCCGCACGGCCGACTACGGCGACCTGCTGGCCGGGGTGGCGGGCACGTTCCGCCCCGCGCCCGGGTCCAGCGCCCTGGCCGTTGGCGACCGGGTGGCCCTGACCCTGACCCCCGAGGCCCAGGGGCTCCTGCAGGCGGGGCAGAAGCACCTCGACAGCGATCGCGTGGACGCCCTGATCCTGCAGCGTGAGCCGCGCGAGACGGCGCTGTCGCGCCCCCAGCCGATGCGAGGCAAGCGGCGGACCCAGCACGAGCCGGAGGTGTTCGAGAAGGTCATCGCCGCCAACATGGATCAACTGGTCGTGGTGGCGGCCGTGCGCCGGCCCGCGTTCAGCCGCCGGCTGCTGGACCGCTACCTGATCGTTGCCGAACGGGGCGAGCTGCCCGTGGCCTTGATTCACAACAAGGTCGACCTGGGCGACCCCGACCATGACATGCTCGCCGAGTATGCCGTCCTGGGCGTGATCAGCACGTTCTGCTCGGCGACGACCGGGGAGGGCCTCGACGGCGTCCGGGCCCTGCTGGCCGGCAAGGCGAGCATCCTGGCCGGCGCCTCCGGCGTGGGCAAAAGCTCCCTGCTGAACGCCCTGATCCCCGGGCTGGACCTCGCGACACGCGAGGTGAGGCTGCGTGACGACCGCGGCCGGCACGTCACCTCGGCGGCCGTGCTGTACGAACTGCCGGGCGGGGGAACCGTCGTGGATACCCCGGGAATCCGCGAACTTGGCATCGAGATCCGTTCGGCCGAGCTGCCGTGGTACTTTCCCGAGATCGCCGCACTGGCCCCCGAGTGCAAGTTCCGCAACTGCACGCATACCCACGAGCCCGACTGTGCCGTCCTGCGGGCCCTGGCCGAAGACCGGCTCGCCTCCCGGCGCTATCACAGCTACCTGCGGATCCTGGAGTCGCTGGGCACGTGAGGGTCCTGCCGGAGGGGCCGTTCACCAGAGCCGACTTGACACGGCCGCGGCCGGAAGCGACCTTGGAGGTAGAGCGAGGCGTTCCCGCCCGGCCTCGATGGCGCCGCCGGGCGGGGCAGAGGGCTGAGGCATGCTTCCGAAGGAACTGAAAATCCACGCACAGCCGCGGCTGAAAGAGGCTCGGATGGTCCTGGGCTTCTCCGGCTGGATGGACGGCGGGGACGTCTCCACCGGGTCGATCGAGTACCTCGTGGGGGCGCTCGGCGCCGAGCTGTTGGCCGAGATGGAGCCGGAGCATTTCTACATCTACAACTTCCCCGGCACCATGGAATTGTCGGCCCTTTTCCGGCCGCACACGGTGATCGAGGACGGCTTGGTGCATCGCTACGAGCCGCCCGCCAACGTCTTCCATTACTTCTCGGAGGCCAACTTGGTGCTGTTCTGCGGCAAGGAGCCGAACTTCCACTGGGCCGACTACGCCGAGTGCCTGTTCTCCCTGGCCGAGGAACTCGACGTCCGTACGATCCATTTCGTCGGCAGCGTGGCCGGCCTGGTGCCGCATACGCGGGAGCCCCGGCTGTTCGCCACCGTTTCCGACGAGCAGGCCAAGGGGCAACTGGAGCCCTACAGCGTCCGCTTCAGCAACTACGAGGGCCCCGCCAGCATCGTGACCTACCTGCTCTCCCAGGCCGGCCTGCGAGGGATCCCCATGACCTCGCTGGTGGGGGAGATCCCCGCCTACGTGCACGGGCGAAACCCCAGGTGCATCGAGGCGATGGTGCGCCACCTCTCGGCCATGTTCGACCTGCACCTGGACCTGGAGGACCTGCGCACCACCAGCGACACCTTCGAGCAGAAGCTCTCCCGCGTCGTGCGGAAGAAGGACGACCTGGCCAAGCTGATCGGCAAACTCGAAGCCGACTACGACAACGAAGTGTTCGACTCCCAGATGGGCGACCTGAAAGAGTGGCTCCAGGAGAAGGGCATCCGGTTGGATTGAGGCGCCGCCGGGGTGGGCATTTGCCGAACGTGTGGGTGCCCGTCGCATCAGGCGTGAATTCGCCCCTTTTCCCCCAGAGAGAGGGAAGACACTCGATCCGCTACTTGCCCATTCGCTTGAGTTCCGCCTTTGCGGCGTCGTATTCGATGAAACCCTTCACATCCGTAGCCAGGCACTTGAGCAGGTTCTCTTTCGCCCGAACGTTGTCCCCCTTGAGCAAGTAGTGCTGGGCGATAAAGAAGTAGGCCTCGCACTTCTGCTCGCGTTCGGTCTTCTTGTCCTCGCTGGCCGCCGCGGTGAGGCACTGGGCGGGCGTGATGCGTCCCAGGTACAACTCGACCACCGGCACGATCCACGCCTTGTCCTTCGCATGTTTCTTGACGTAGTCCGCCAGCTCATTGCCGGGCTTCTTACCCCCTCGTGCCCGGGCAAGATGAAGCCACAGCAACGTGTACGGCTCACCAGGGTTCAGGCGCTCCCCCTCGGCGAGTGCGGCCGCGGCCTCGGCGAACTTGCCCACATTGAAGTAGGCACGTCCCAGGTTGGCGTACACCGCGGCATCCTTCGGGTTCAGCTCGATAGCCTTGTTGTACGCGGCAATCGCGCCGGGGAGGTCCCCCTTGGCCTTCAGGGCGTTGCCCAGGTTGACGTAGGTCCAGAAGTGCTTCGGGTTTATCTCGATGAGCCTGTGGTACGCGGCAATCGCGCCGGGGAGGTCCCCCGTGGTCTGCAGGGCGAGGCCCAGGTTGTTGTAGGCCTCGAAGTACTTCGGGTCCAGCTCGACGGCCTTTTTGTACGCGGCAATCGCGCCGGGGATGTCGCCCTTAACCCGCAGGGTGTTGCCCAGGTTGAAATGCGTTTCGGCATCCTTCGGGTTCAGCTCGATGGCCTTGTGAAACGCGGCAATCGAGCCAGGGAAGTCCCCTTTTTCAGCCAGGGTAACGCCCAAGTTGCTGTAAGGCCTGAAGTACTTCGGGTTCAGCTCGATGGCCTTTCTGGACGCGGCAATCGCGCCGGAGAGGTCGCCCTTGATTCCCAGGGCGATGCCCAGGCTGGTGTAGGCCATGAAGTCCTTCGGGTTCAGTTCGATGGCCTTGTTGAACGCGGCAATCGCGCCGGGGATGTTGCCCTTGGCCGCCAGGGCGAGGCCAAGGCTGTCGTAGGCCCAGAAGTCCTTCGGGTTCAGTTCGATGGCCTTGTTGAACGCGGCAATCGCGCCAGCGAGGTCCCCCTTGGCTCTCAGGGCGCGGCCCAACTTGAAGTAGGCCTTGAAGTTCTTCGGATTCAGCTCGATGGCCTTGTTGTACGCGGCAATCGCGCCGGGGAGGTCTCCCTTGGCCTGCAGGGCGATGCCCAGGTTGAAGCAGGCCTCGAAGTCCTTCGGGTCCAGCTCGATGGCCTTCTTGTACGCGGCAATGGCACCGGGGATGTTGCCCTTGGCCTTAAGTGCGATGCCCAGGTTGTTGTAGGCCGTGGCGTATTTCGGGTTCAGTTCGATGGCCTTCTTGTACGCGGCAATGGCGCCGGGGAGGTTGCCCTTGGCCTTAAGTGCGATGCCCAGGTTGTTGTAGGCCGTGGCGTACTTCGGGTTCAGTTCGATGGCCTTGTTGTACGCGGCAATTGCGCCGGGGATATCCCCCTTGGACTGCAGGGCGTTGCCCAGACCGGTGTAGGCATTGAAGTCCTTCGGACTCAGTTCGATGGCCTTGTTGTACGCGGCAATCGCGCCGGGGAAGTCCCCATTGGCAGCTAGGGCGTTGCCCAGGTTGACGTAGGCCTTGAAGTCCTTCGGGTTCAGTTCGATGGTCTTGTTGTACGCGGTGATCGCGCCGGGGAGGTCACCTCTGTGATACAGGGCGAGGCCCCGGTTATTGTAGGCCTTGGCAAACTTCGGGTTCAGCTCGATGGCCTTGTTGTACGCGGCAATCGCGCCGGGGAAGTCCCCATTGGCCTTCAGGGTGATGCCCAGGTTGAAGTAGGCCACGAAGTACTTCGGATTCAGCTCGATGGCCTTGTTGTAGGCGGCGGACGCGCCGGGGAGGTCACCTTTGTCAGCCAGGGCGAGGCCCAGGTTGTTGTAGGCCATGAAGTCCTTCGGGTCCAGTTCGATGGCCTTGTTGTACACGGCGATCGCGCCGGGGAGGTCCCCCTTGGCCGCCAGGGCGAGGCCCAGGTTGTTGTAGGTCCCGGCGTGCTTCGGATCCAACTCGATGGCCCTTTTATATGCGGCAATCGCGCCGGGGAGGTCGCCCTTGACCCGCAGGGAATTGCCAAGTTTGAAGTACGTTTCGGCGTCCTTCGGGTTCGGATCGGTGGCCTGACAGAGGTACTTCTCGTCCCGCAAGGTGTGTTCCGGCTCGCGACACTTCTGCTCACCAAGAGGGTCCGGTGCGGCAGCGGCATTGTTCAGCGGGGGACGACTACCACCTGGCCCCGAAGACGATGAGGACTGCGCGGGCGACGTGTTGGCACAGCCGCACGAGAGGAGTGTCAGCGAAGCGAGGAGAGCGGCCGGAACCATTATCGTATTGCGCATGGTTCACCTTCCCTATTCTCGTAGACCGGGATTCCCCGGATGGCCTGCGGCCCACGGCTGGCGTGGGACTCTTCGACGATGATGATTATATCGCCATCCCGGGTAACCAACAAACACTTTACCCGCTCCAACAAGTGGGCATCGGCCCTCCATCGGCCCGTGATGTTCCATCGGGGTAGCACCTTCAAGCCGAAGGCTTGTGGGTGGGCGAGGGTGGAGAGGACCGCAGGCTGGACCGAGGGTAAGCGCCCACCCACAAGCTCCACGCCGCGTCCCGCGGCATGGCCCTTGAAGGTGCCACCCTGCGCTTGTGAAGGTGCCACCCAACGCTTGTGAAAATGCCACCCAGCGCTTGAAGGTTCCACCCGTCGCATCAGGCGTGAATTCGCCCCTTTTCCGGCAGAAAGAGGGAAGACACTCAGGCCGCTACTTGCCCATTCGCTTGAGTTCGGCCTTTGCGGCGTCGTGTTCGATGAAACCCTTCACATCCGTAGCCAGGCACTTGAGCAGGTTCTCTTTCGCCCGAACGTTGTTCCCTTTGAGCAAGTAGTACTGGGCGATGTAGAAGTAGGCCTCGCACCTCTGCTCGTTTTCGGTCCTCTTGTCCTGGCTGGCTGCCGCGGTGAGGCACTGGGCGGGCGTGATGCGCCCGAGGTACAACTCGACCACCGCCACGATCCATGTTCTGTCCTTGGCATGTTTCTTGACGTAGTCCGCCAGCTCATTGCCGGGCCTTTTGCCCCCTCTTACGCGGGCAAGGTGAAGCCACAGCAACGGGTACGGCCTGGCGGGGCTCAGGCGATGTCCCTCGGCGAATACGGCGGCGGCTTCGCCGAACTTGCCCACACCAAAGTAGGCACGTCCCAGGGCCTCCCGGTAACTCGACGACTTGGGCGACATTTCAACGGCTTTCGCCAGGTCGTCAATGCCCCTGTCATGTTCTCCCATACTCCCGTATACCAGCCCTCGGGTGGCGTAAGCCTCGGCATACCCGGGATCGTAACGCATGGCCTTCTTGAGCGCGGCAATCGCGCCGGCGAGGTCACCTTTGTGATGCAGGACGAGGCCCAGGTGGCTGTAGACCCAGGCGGACTTCGGATTCAGCTCGATGGCCTTGTTGTACGCGGCAATCGTGCCGGGGAGGTCACCCTTGCGATGCAGGGCCATGCCCAGGCGGCAGTAGGTCTCGAAGTCCTTCGGATTCAGCTCGACGGCCTTGCTGTACGCGGCAATCGCGCCGGGGAGATCCCCTTTGGCCCTCAGGGCCATGCCCAGGCGGCAGTAGGCTACGGAGTCCTTCGGGTCCAGTTCGATGGCCTTGTGGCACGCGGCAATCGCGCCTGCGAAGTCACCTTTGGCACCCAGGGCGAGACCCAGGTTCCTGTAGGCCGTGGAGTCCTTCGGATTCAGCTCGATGGCCTTGTTGTACGCGGCGATGGCGCCGGGGAGGTCGCCCTTGGCACCCAGGGCGTCGCCCAGGTTGCTGTAGACCTTGAGATTCTTCGGATTCAGCTTGATGGCCTTGTTGTACGCAGCGATGGCGCCGGGGAGGTCCCGTTTGGCCTTCAGGGCGACGCCCAGGTTGATGTAGGCCCAGGCGTCCTTCGGGTTCAGCTCGATGGCCTTGTTGTACGCGGCGATGGCGCCGGGTAGATCACCGTTGTCAGCCAGGGCGCGGCCTCGGTTGTTGTGGGCATCGAAGTACTTCGGATTCAGCTTGATGGCCTTGTCGTACGCGGCAATCGCGCCGGGGAGGTCCCCTTTGACCTTCAGGGCGTTGCCCAGGTTGTAGTGCGCCACGAAGTCCTTCGGGTCCAGCTCGATGGCCTTGTTGTAGGCGGCAATCGCGCCGGCGAGATTCCCCTTGGCCTTCAGGGCGACGCCAAGGTTGCTGTAGGCCTTGACATACTTCGGGTTCAGCTCGATGATCTTGTGGTACGCGGCGATGGCGCCGGGGAGGTCCCCTGTGCTATACAGGGCGATGCCCAGCTTGTAGTAGGCCTCGACGTCCTTCGGGTTCAGTTCGGTGACCTTGTTGTACGCGGCAATCGCGCCGGGGAGGTCCCCTTTGTCAGCCAGGGCGTTGCCCAGATTGAAGTAGGCCCAGGCGTACTTCGGGTTCAGTTCGATGGCCTTGCGGTACGCGGCAATCGCGCCGGGGAGGTCGCCCTTGACGTGCAGGGAGTTGCCAAGTTTGAAGTACGTTTCGGCATCCTTCGGTTCCGGATCGGTGGCCTGACAGAGGAGCGTCTCGTCCCGGAAGGTGTGTTCCGGCTCACGACACGTCTGTTCGCCAAGAGGGTCCGGTGCGGCACCGGCATTGTTCAGCGGGGGACGACCACCACCTGGCCCCGAAGACGATGAGGACTGCGCGGGCGACGTGCTGGCACAGCCGCACGAGAGGAGTGTCAGCGAGACGAGAAGAGCAACCAGAACCGTTATCGTATTGCGCATGGCTCAACTTCCCTTTTTCGCAGACCGGGATTCCCCGGATGGCCTGCGGCCGACGGCTGGCGTGGGACTTTTCGACGATGATGATTATATCGCCATCCCGGACAACCACAAACTCTTTACCCGCTCAACAAGTGGGCATCGGCCCTCCATCGGCCCGTGATGTGCCGCCTACGGCGTCAGTTCTACTACTAACGTCCAACGTGTCGAATCTGTTTTGCACTTTCGTGCGTCATCTGCTGAGACTTCTTTCCTTGTCTTTCTCTGTGTGCTCTGTGCCCTCTGTGGTGCATTCGCTGTTGACGGTAACGCGGAGCAAGCTCCGCCGGTAAACGGTAACGCGGAGCAAGCTCCGCCGCTAAACATTGATGTCGATCCTTTTGTTCTGCCGTGGCTTCATCTGCGTTTATCTGCGTTCATCTGTGGCTGATTCTCTTTGGTTGCGGCCCGTGGCCGCGCTGGGGTCGCGGTGTTGATGAGGCTCTCTCCGTCGAGCCCGGGGGGGATGGGTCGGCCGAGCAGCTTCAGCAGTGTCGGCATGAGGTCGACGGTGCGGGCGGCGGCGGGTCGGCCCTTTGGCACCCCCGGCCCGGCGAGGAGGATGGGCACGTGCATGTCGCTCGGCCGGAGGCCGCCGTGGCCGGCGCGGTTGGCGGTGCGGAAGTCCCAGCCGGGCTCGGCGAAGATGGCTAGGTCCCCGGCCCGGGGGGCGCGGAAGTAGGCGACGATCTGAGCGGGCAAGTCGGGGTATTCCGTCGCGGCGGTGACCTCGAGCCACCGGCGCGGCGGGTGGGGCGAGCCGTCGAGCATCTCCGCGGGCACGACCCCTTCCCAGCCGAAGGGGTCTTCTCCGCCGACAAGGTGGTAGCTGATCGGCGTGCCGGGCCCGCCGTCCTGGCGGAACTCCACCTCACCGGCCTTACGCCGCACGCGTACGCGATTGGGTCCGACGGCGTACGCGACGGCGTCAACGGCTTCCTGGGCGACCATCGCCTCGGGCATGTTCCGCCGCCCGAAGGCGGTGGGGTAATCGCTCAGGTCGGCCGAGGTGGGGCGGACGGGCCAGGGCTCGTAGCCGACGACGTCCCCGCCCCGCCGGATCGGCCGGCGGAGGCAGATGGCCCAGTACCGGTCGCCGCTGCCGTACAGGACCGCCTGATACTTGCTGTAGTGGGCCAGGCGCCCCTCGAAGGGCGTCTGTTCCCACAACTGCTTGGGGGCGATGTCCAGGCCTACCTTATCGCTGAGGAACTTGGCGATCGGGAAGTGCCTCGTAACCTCCCCCAGCGAGTGGTCGGACGTCAGCGCGATGACGATCTCATCCAGCAGCCCGGCCCGTGCCACGTCGCCCAGCACGCGCCCGATCTGCCGGTCGGTGTGCCGCAGGGCATGGCGGTATTGCTCGGACCACACCCCGTGGGCGTACGCGAGAAAGTCCGGCGCCAGCAGGTACACCACCGTCACCGCCGGAAAACGGCCGCGACGGCGGGCGATGTCGGTCACCAGGCCGAAGCGGAACAGCGTCAGGCGGTCGACGAATTCGTACCACCCGAAGTAGAACGGCGCCCCGGCGGAGGTCCAGTTCTCGACGAACTTGGTCGCCCCGCGATGGGCCTGCAGGAAGATCGAGACGGTCGTCGCGTCGGGGAACTGCTCGAACAGCGTGGGGGCGATGTAGTCGCCATCGAGGGCGTTCTTCTGGACGATCGTCTCGTAGTTTCGCCACAGCAGTCGGTTGCGGTCGAACCAGTTGATGCCGACGACCCCGTGATGGCCGGGAAAACGGCCGGTGACGAAGCTGGTCTGGTTGGCCAGCGTGACCGAGGGGGTGTTGGCCACCGCCCGCGGGACGTACATCCCGCGGTCGACGAAGTATTTCCGGATGGCCGGCAATTCTCCCGCCGCGAGCATCTCGGCGAAGATCTCGGCGTTGACCCCGTCGACGTAGAAGACGATCGCCCCCGTCCGTCCGGCCTCGGGGGGCAGGGAGAAATCGAGCCCGAAGCTGTCGGCGCTGCCGATGGGGCCGGGCACGCTACACCCGCTCAGGTGCAGGCAGCAGGCCAGGAGTAAGACACTTGCGACGGCGCAACGACCTTCAGCGGTTCGTACTCGTGTCACGCGACTGCTCCTTCCACGGGTTGGCCCGCACATAAGCCGGGCATTGTACAGAGCCTGGCGGCCGGGTCAACGCCCAGCATTGCCGCCGGCCCGGTCGGCCCCGTACGGCTGTTCAGACACCCCCGTTCGGCAGAGGTTGGCCGGGCGGCCCGCGGCTTTCCCGATTCGGCCCCTTCCAATCGGTCGGGGGGCGGTGGTATAGTTGGCCTGCAGAGGTTTGATGGCTTCGTTCACCTCGGGCAAGGAAATCACGGCCATGGATGGATTCGTACACCTTCACGTGCACTCCCATTACTCGCTTCTGGACGGCGGCAGCACCGTCAAGGCGCTGGTGGGCCAGGCCAAGGCCCTGGGCATGGACACCCTGGCCCTGACCGACCACGGGAACCTCTACGGGGCGATCGACTTCTACGAGACGTGCAAGGCCGCCGGCATCAAACCGATCATCGGCATCGAGGCGTACATCTCCCCGACCACCCGAAGCGACCGCAGCTTCGGCCGCATGCAGGACGCCAGCAGTCACCTGATCCTCCTGGCGGCCAACGAGAAAGGTTTCCGCAACCTGCTGAAGCTGTCCAGCCGGGCGTTCCTCGAGGGGTTCTACTACCGTCCTCGCATCGACCGCGAACTGCTGGGGCAGTTCAACGAGGGGCTCATCTGCACCAGCGCGTGCCTGTCGGGGGCCATTCCCCGCGCCCTGCTGGGAAAGGACGTTCGCCAGGCCGAGACGGTTGCCCGTCAGTACCTGGAGATATTCGGCCCCGAGCGGTTCTTCATCGAAGTGCAGAACCAGGGCATCGACGATCAGACACGCGTGAACCCTCTGCTGGTCGAGTTGGCCGAACGGCTGGGCGTGGGGCTGGTCGGCACCAACGATGTGCATTTCCTCACGCGGGAGCACAAACCCAGCCACGAAGTGCTCTGCTGCATCTCCACGGGCAAAACCATCGACCAGGGCACCATGCACGAGGCCTACCCGCCGGAGCTGTACCTCAAGAGCCCGGAGGAAATGCGCCAGGCCCTGGCCCGCTGGCCCGCCGCGGCCGACAACACGGTCCGCATCGCCGAGATGTGCAACCTCGAGCTGGACTTCACCGCCAAGCACCTGCCGGTCTTCCACACCCCCGCCGGCGAGCCGGCCGGGGAGTACCTCGCCAAGGTGGCCCGGGAAGCCCTCACCCGACGCTGCGGCGGCGAGCCGCCGGAGGAATACGCTCGGCGGCTCGAGCGCGAGCTGAAGGTCATCGACGACAAAGGCTACAGCTCCTACTTCCTGATCGTGCACGACTTCGTCCAATACGCCCGCGACCGGGGCATCCCCTGCGGGGCCCGGGGCAGCGGCTGCGCGACGCTGCTGGGCTACTGCCTGGGGATTTCCAACGTCGACCCGATTCGCTTCGGGCTGCTGTTCGAGCGCTTCACCGACCCGATGCGAGAGGAAGCCCCCGACGTCGATATCGACATCTGCCAGAAGGGCCGGGCCGAGGTGATCGACTACGTCCGCCAAAAGTACGGACACGTCGCCCAGATCATCACCTACGGGACCCTCAAGGCCCGCGCCGCCCTGCGTGACGTCGGGCGGGTGATGGATATCCCGCTGGCCGAGGTGGACCAGATCTGCAAGAAGGTGCCCGACGGGCTGAACGTCACCATCGACTCGGCTCTCGAGGCCGAGCCGGAACTCAAGCGGATGTACGATACCGACAACCGCATCCGGACGCTGATCGACCACGCCCGCAACCTCGAGGGCCTCGCCCGCCACGCGGGGGTCCACGCCGCCGGCGTCGTCGTCGCCGACCAGCCGCTCGAGGACGTGATCCCCCTGGCTCGCCAGGCCGACAGCGACGAACCCATCACCCAGTGGGACGGGCCGACGGTCGACAAGATCGGGCTGATGAAGATGGACTTCCTGGGCCTGCGGACGCTGACGATCATTCAGCACGCCCGCGACCTGGTCAAAGCCGGCACCGGCATCGACGTGGACCCCGAGACGATCGATCAGGCCGACCAGGAGGTCTTCGAGTTGTTCCGCCGGGGCCGGACGTGCGGGATCTTCCAGTTCGAGTCCGGCGGCATGCGGGACCTGCTGCAAAAGCTCGCCCCCAGCAAGCTCGAGGAACTCATCGCCGCCAGCGCCATGTACCGCCCCGGGCCGATGGCACTGATCCCCAGCTACATCGCCCGCAAGCACAAGCGCGAAGACATCCCTTCGGTCCATCCGCTCGTTGACGACATCCTGGCCGAGACGTACGGCGTGATGTGCTACCAGGAGCAGGTCATGCAGGTGGTCAACCGGCTGGGCAAGCTGCCGCTGAACACCGCGCTGACGCTGATCAAGGCGATCTCGAAGAAGAAGCACAAGGTCATCGCCGCCGAGCGGGCGAACTTCATCGCCGGGGCCATCGCCAACGGCATCAGCGAGAGCGAGGCGGAGCGGCTGTTCGCCCTGATCGAGAAATTCGCCGGGTACGGCTTCAACAAGGCCCACTCCACCGCCTACGCGATCGTGGCCTACCAAAGCGCGTACTTCAAGACGCACTACCCCAAGGAGTTCATGGCGTCCACGCTGACCTACGAGGCCGGCGACAGCGACAAGCTCAGCGAGTACCTCGACGAGTGTACCGCGCTGGATATTCCCGTGGGCCCGCCGGACATTAACACCTCCTCCGCCGACTTCACCGTCGTCGGGGAGGGGATCCGCTTCGGGCTGGCGGCGGTCAAGGGCGTGGGGCACAAGGCCGTTGAGGCCATCCTCGCCGCCCGCGAGGCGGTGGGCACCTTCGACGACCTGTACCATTTCTGCGAGAACGTGGACCTGCGCGCGGTCAACCGGGCGACGACCGAGGCGCTGATCAAGTGTGGCGCCTTCGACGGCCTGGGAGCCCACCGGGCCGCCGCCATGGCCGCGGTGGATGCGGCCATCGAGCTGGGCCAGAGTTCCGCCGCCGACCGGCGAAGCGGGCAGATGAACCTCTTCGACGCCTTTGCCGCCGGCCAGCCGGCCGAGGAAGCCCGCCCGCGCTTCCCCGACGTCCAGCCGTGGACCGAAGCGCAACTGCTGGCCACGGAGAAGCAAACCCTCGGCTTCTACATCACCTCCCACCCGCTGACCAGCTACGGGCGGGAACTGTCGAACCTATCTTCCACCACGCTGGCAGGGATGAAGGGACTGGGCGAGGGCACCGCGGTGACCGTCGGCTGTATGATCGCCCAGGTGCGCCCCACGCTGGTGAAGAAGGGCCGATCCGCCGGGCAGAAGATGGCCATGCTCACCGTCGAAGACCTCACCGGCCAAGCCGAGTGCGTCGCCTTCAGCGACACGTACCACAAGGTGGCCGAGCATCTGGTGCCCGAGGCGATGGTCTTCCTGCAGGGCACCGTCGACTGCCGGCGGGAGGCGCCCAGCATCATCATCGACGAGGTCATCCCCATGGCCGATGCGACGGAGATGCTCACGGGCCAGGTGCTGCTGCGGCTGGACAAGGTGATCGGCGACCCGGCCGCCATGGCCGACCTGCGGAACTTGCTGACGCAGTTCAAGGGGCGCTGCCCGTTATACCTGCAGGTGCGCTCCGTCACGGCCGGCCATTTGATCGCGACGGTGCGGACGGACCCGCAGTGGTACATCGCCCCCCGCCGGACGTTGCTGAGCAGGCTCGAGGATATGCTCGATGAGTCCAACGTGGTCTTCAGAGGCACCCCGGCCGGCAACGGCGGCGGCAACGGCCGAAATGGCCGCGGCAACGGGTCCAACGGCGGGCGGCGCCGCTACATCGGTGCCTCGGCGGGTGGGAGCGGCAGCGACGGCGTGGCCAGCCCGGCCGTGACACGTTTCAATTGATCGCCGCCACCGAGCGTGAAGGCCCGACCATCGAAGGGGGAAAGGACGCCAAGTGATGAGTGACGGGTGCGTGTATCTGGTGGGGGCCGGGCCGGGCGACCCGGGCCTGCTGACCGTCCGCGGGCGGGAGCTGCTGTCTCGGGCCGAGGTGGTCCTGTACGACTACCTCGCCTCGCGGTCCCTGCTGGCGTTGGCGCCCGAGACGGCCGAACGAATCTACGTCGGCAAGCAGGCGGCCGACCACGCCCTCAGCCAGGAGCAGATCAACGAGCTGCTGGTGAGCCTGGGCCGGCGGGGCAAGCGGGTGGTGCGGCTCAAGGGGGGCGACCCGTACGTCTTCGGGCGGGGCGGCGAGGAGGCCCTGGCCCTGGCCGCGGCCGACGTGGCGTTCGAGGTGGTCCCCGGCGTTACGGCGGGCATCGCCGCGCCCGCCTACGCGGGCATCCCCGTCACGCACCGCACTGTGGCCAGCAACGTCGGCTTTATCACTGGCCACGAAACCCCCGACAAGGCCGAGACGGACCTCGACTACCAAGCTCTGGCCGACTGGCGCGGCACGCTGGTGTTCTACATGGGCGTGCGGAACGTCGGGGCCATCTGCAAGGGCCTGACCGACCACGGCCTCCCCGGCGACACCCCGGCCGCGGTGGTGCGGTGGGGGACCACGGCCAGGCAGCAGACGCTCACCGGCACGGTGGCCAACATCGCCGAGCGCGTCGAGGGGGCCGAGCTCAAGCCGCCGGCCCTGATTGTCGTCGGTAAGGTGGTGGCCCTGCGGGAACAGCTCAACTGGTTCGAGCGGCGGCCGTTATTCGGCCGGCGGGTGGTCGTCACCCGGGCGCGGGACCAGGCGTCGTCTCTGGTGGCGGGGCTGGAGGCCCTCGGCGCCGAGGCGGTGGAGTTCCCCACCATCCGCATCGCCCCGCCGGCCGACCCGGCGCCGCTGCGGGAGGCCGTGGGCGGATTGAGCGGGTTCGACTGGGTCGTCTTCACCAGCGCCAACGCCGTGTCGGGGTTCTTTGGTGCCCTGGCCGAGGCGGGGGGAGACTCGCGGGCCCTGGCCGGCGTGCACTTGTGCACCGTGGGGCCCGTCACGGCGGCGCGGCTGGGCGAGTTCGGCCTGCGCCCGGACCTCCAGCCGGGGGAGTTCCTCGGCGCCGCCGTCGCCGAGGCCCTGGCCGCGACGGCGGAACTGGACGGGGCGAACGTGCTGTACCCCCGGGCCGACATCGCCCCGCCGGCCCTGCCCGAGGCCCTGACCGCTCGCGGGGCCACCGTGACCGACCCGGTGGCGTACCGCACCATTGCCGAGGAAACCGACGCCGGCGACATGCGACGGCGGCTGGCCGAAGGGGAGATCCATTGGATCACCTTCACCAGCTCCTCGACGGTGAAGAATTTCTTCGCCGTTATCGACGCCGAGGTCGTGCGGGCCGCGAAGGTACGCTTGGCGAGCATCGGCCCGTCCACCAGCGCCACGCTGCGGGAGATGGGCTTCGAGCCGACCGCCCAGGCCGACCCGCATACCATCGCCGGGGTGATCGACGCGATCGTCGCACGGGGGGCCTCCGCGGAGCGGCGAGCATGACCCGTCCGCCGGCCGATCATTCCGGGCCAGGCCCCCGGCCAGTGGCGGCCGATCGTGCAAGCGATCGGCGATGTCACCCGTAATCATAGGTTGGGACTGATCTTCGAGCCTCTTGTCGGCGGCGGGCGCCCGCGGGTCCGCGTGATGGCCCTGCCGGAGCCGCCCCATCGACCCGAGGCGAGGGGCCTGCTGAATTCCCCGCTGAGCTACGCCGCCGGCGAGGCGTTTGCCCCGCCGGTGGAACTGGAGTTCCAGCAGATCGAGGGGATCCTCCGCTGATCGTCCGGCCCCGGCGGGGCGGGGAGATCGGCCGATCCCGGCGATAGTGTTGTCCTGCGGATCATCTTGCGGTAAAAAAGCCGGCTACCCCACGTTGGGCGGTATGGTATAGTGGCCGGCCGGTTGGCTTGTCGCCGTGGCCGGGGGCCACTCCGGCGGCAGCATGACGGCGACGTTTGGCCCGGCTGGTGATCCATCTAGGTTCGAGAAACGGAACGTGAACACGCTTACAGAGGCATTTTCGAGTTTCCTGTCGGCCGTTCGGCAGCAGGTTGTGGCGCGCGTCGAGGCGGTGGTGGCCGAGCTGGGCCAAGCCCCCGGGCTGGGCCAGTTGCTGCCCGGGAAGATGCTGCGCACACGCTTGACGGCACACTTGGCCGGCGAGCCAGACTCCCCGGCCGCCGAGACGCTGTGTGAGGCTTGCGCGGCGATCGAGTTGGTGCACACAGCCAGCTTGTGTCACGATGACGTGATCGACAATGGCCTGCTCCGCCGAGGCCGACCGGCGATCTGGCAGGCGACCGGGGCCTCGGGGGCCGTGCTCGTGGGCGACCTGATCTTGTGCGAAGCGATTGATCTGATTATGGCGGTTGACAACGGGCGATACCTGAGTATCTTTATTGGCAATGTGCGCGAGGTGGTCGCCGCTGAGGCCGAGCAAGAGGTCGTCCTCCGCGGGCGGCCGCTGGATGAGGAAACGTGCCTGCGGCTGGCACGCGGCAAGACCGGCCCGCTGTTCGCCTTCCTGGGCGGCTTATGCGGGGGGGGCGATGCCGAGTTGTCGGCCGTGCTGACCGAGGCCGGGTATCGGATCGGCACGGCCTACCAGTTGGCCGACGACCTGATGGACGTCTGCGGGGACGAAGGCTCGGCCGGCAAGACGCTGGGTACCGACGAGCGGCGGCGGAAGTTCACGTTCCCCCGAATTGCCGGACAGGGCCGGGAGGGCACCCGCCGGCACGTCGGTCGTCTGTGCGGATCAGCCGTCGAATTGCTGGCGCCTTGGCCGGGTATGCAGGCGGCGCTCGGGCGGTTCATGGTCGATGATCTCCAGCCCGTGTTCGCACGTTTCGACAGCCGGTTGGATTTGCGAGAGGTGGTATGAAGTATCGCGGCGGATACGACGTGCAGTTGACGGGGCGGCCGTCGGAAGGCGTGGAAACGGCCGGACCGGCCGAGCGGCTGTGTTTGCCCCTGTGGAGCCGGCGGTTCGATTTCTCCGAGGTGCTGGTCGCCGACGGGCAGCGGGTCTCGGCCGGGGAGATGCTGGCGACGGACCCCCAGCGGCATTCGGTGCCTCTGCTGGCGCCCTGCGGCGGCACGGTTCGCCTCGATGCTGTCGAACGGCACGTCACGCTGGAGGAGCCGGCCGCGACGGGGGCGGAAGTGTACGACGTTTCCTCCGACCCAGCCGCCGGCGATATGCCCGCGAGGGAACGCAAGATTCACACACTCATGCGGCTGGGGGCGTGGTCGTTCCTGCAGGACGCCGAGACCGGGGACCTGCCGGACCCGGCGGCGCCACCGGCGGCCGTGATCGTCTCGACGATGCGGCGAGAACCCTTCACCACACGCGGCGACGTGCAGTTGCAGGATCGGCTGGAGGAATTCCTGCGGGGCCTGACGGCGATACAGTCGCTGTTGGAGTATCAGCCAATCTATCTGGCGATTCCCAAGGTTAGCACCGCCTTCGCCAAGGAGGTGCGGGAAGCGCTGCGGGGGCATGCGTGGATTCGCCTTCTGCAGGTGCCGCTGCGACATGGGTGCGACCATTTCGCTGTGCTGGCACGCCGGCTGGGACACCGGCGCAGCGCCGCCGAGGCGATCTGGTGCCTGCGGGCCGAAGGGGTCTTCGCGGTGGACCGGGCGTTGACGGCCCACTTGCCCATCCTCAACCGGATCGTGAGCCTCGGCGGCCCGGCGGTGGCCGAGCCGGTCCACTACGAGGTGCCGGTAGGGTACCCGCTGGCGACGCTGCTGGCCAATCGGCTCAACACCGACTTGGACGTACGCGTCATCAACGGCGGCGTGCTGACCGGCCGGACGATTGGCCCGGAACAACTGGGTGTGGACGCCGAGTGCGTGGGCGTGACCGTGCTGCCCGAGGCCCACAAGCGGGAACTGGTGGGCTGGATTCGCCCGGGCTTCGACCGGCGTTCTTACAGCAACTGCTTCGGGAGTGCCCTTCGCGGCGGCTTTGCCGAGCCGCTGACCACGGCGTTACGCGGAGAGGGCCGCCCGTGCATCTCCTGCAACTTCTGCGAGGAGGTCTGCCCGGCGGGGATCATGCCGCACCTGATCCATAAATACCTGTACCAGGATGCGCTGGAAGAGGCCGAAGCGGCCGGTGTGGACCTGTGCATCGAGTGCGGGCTATGCAGCTTCGTGTGTCCGTCGAAGATCGAGTTGCGCTGTGAGTTTGTCGAGGCCAAGCGGCAATTCGCCGAGGAACGGCTTGCGGCGGAGGCGTCGGTATGAGCATGCTGCGAGGCGTCTTCGACAAGGTTCGCCCGGCCTTCTCCGATTACGGTAGGCTCCATCGGCTGGCCCCGCTTTTCGACGCGATGGAGAACTTCTTCTTCTGGACCAACACTCGGACGCCCGGTTCGCCGCACGTGCGAGACCCGCTGGACATCAAGCGCTTCATGTCGATGGTGGTCATCGCGATGCTGCCGGCCCTGGCGGCGTCGACGTACTTCTTCGGGTGGCGGATCATCGCGATGATCGTGGTATCTTACGCGGCGGGCGGGGCGGTGGAGGTGTTGTTCGCCTGCGTGCGGAAGGAGGAAGTCAACGAGGGCTTCCTCGTCACCGGGCTGTTGTTCCCGCTGGTGCTGCCGCCCACGCTGCCGTTGTGGATGGTGGCGGTCGGCGTGGCGTTCGGCGTGCTGGTGGGCAAGGAAATCTTCGGCGGCACGGGGCGGAACCTGTTCAATCCGGCGCTGGTCGGGCGATGTTTCCTGTTCCTGTCGTATTCGAAAGCGATGACGACCCGGTGGCTGGACCCGGCCCAGGGCAACGGCATGTGGGGCATGCTGGGCGAGTACGCCAAGGCCGATGCGATCACCTCGGCCACCCCGCTGGGCAACCCGGAGGCCGGGTGGCGCCTGATGGACCTGCTGCTGGGCGGCACCCCGGGTACGGTCGGGGGGACCTGCTCGCTGGCGATCCTGGCCGGCGGGGTGTTCCTGCTGGCCACGCGCGTGAGCAACTGGCGGATCCCGGTCGCGATGCTGGGGGCGTTCGCGGCGCTGGGGGCGGCGCTGGCGCCGTCGGGACTGTTGGGCGAGCTGTCGCTGGCGCATCACCTGCTGGCGGGGGGGCTGCTGTTCGGGGCGATGTTCATGGCGACCGATCCGGTCAGCGCCCCGTCGACCAACCCGGCGCGGTGGGCCTACGGGATCCTCATCGGCGTGTTGACCATCTTGATCCGCACACTGACGCCGCTGCCGGAGGGCGTGATGTTCTCGATTCTGTTGGGCAACGTGGCGGCCCCGACGCTGGACCACGTGGTGATTCGCCTGCGGCTGAGGAGATTGGCACGTGAGCGATAGCAATCGGAGCACATTGATCTTCGCGGCCGTGCTGGGGGTGGTGTGCGCGGCGCTGCTGACGGCGGTGGGGGAGCTGACGCGGTCGGCGAGAGAGCTCAACGTCGAGGCCGACTGGAAGAAGAACGTCCTGGCGGTGCTGGAGCCGGGCTACGACACCGACGTCTCGGCCGAGCAGGTGCTGGCGGACTTCAAGCGGATGATCCCTCGCGGCAAGGAGCCGTGGGGCAAGCTGGAGGTGTACCGGTACGAGGTGGACGGGAAGCTGGTGGCGATGGTGGTGCCGTTCGCCGGGCCGGCGTTGTGGGGCGACGTCGAGGGCTACCTTGCCCTGGAGGCGGACCTGACGACGATTCGGGGCATCGCCTTCACCAAGCACTCCGAAACGCCCGGATTGGGCGGCGATATCGCCGAAGAGCCCTTCCGCAACGGGTGGAAGGGGAAGCAGGCCAAGACCGCGGCGGGAATCGTGGTATGTAAGGGCCCGACCGCCGTGGCGGACAACGAAATCAACGGGATCACCGGGGCCACCAAGACCGGCGACGGGGTGCAGGCGATGGTGAACAAAGTGATCAAGGAGATCGTGGCCCAGCGGGACCGCGACAAGGAGGCCGGCCATGGCGGGTAATCTGCCCATCCCCGGCCAGGGACCCACGGCCAAGGCGATCTTGGACGACGGGTTCTGGAAGAGCAACCCGATCGCCGTGCAGATGCTGGGCATCTGTTCGGCGTTGGCGGTGACCACGCGGCTGGCCAACTCGCTGGTGATGGGGGCGGCGCTGATCTTCGTGTGCGTGGGGACCAACCTGTTCGTCTCGCTGCTGCGGAAGCGGATGCCGCGGCGGATCCGGATGATCGCGGAGGTGGCGATCATCGCGGCCTTCGTGATCGTCTTCGACCAGTTGCTCAAGGCGTACTACTACCCGATGAGCAAGCAGTTGGGCCCGTACGTGGCGCTGATTATCACCAACTGCATCGTGATGGGCCGGGCCGAGGCGTTCGCGCTGCAGAACAAGCCGACTCCGTCGATGCTCGACGGGCTGGCCAACGGGCTGGGCTACACGGCCGTGCTGGCGGCGGTGGGCCTGCTGCGGGAGCTGCTGGGCAAAGGGGAGATTCTCGGTTACACGGTACTCAGCGGCGACTGGTACACGCCCAACCAGTTGATGGTGATGGCGCCGGGGGCGTTCTTCGCGTTGGGCCTGCTGATCGCGTTGATGAACGTGATCAAGCCGCCGGTCGAGGAGGAGGAATAGCGATGCCGGAAGTATCCCCTTGGGTCATCCTGATCGCGGCGATCGTGACCAACAACATCCTGCTGTCGAACTTCCTGGGCATGTGCTCCTTCGTGGCCTGCTCCCGACAGATGGGCACCGCCCTGGGCCTGGGCGTGGCCGTGATGTTCGTGGTGACGGCGACGGCGATACTCAACTACGCCCTGCACTACGGCGTGCTGGTCAAAGATGCCCCGCTGTGTGCGGTGGACCTGACGCACCTGCAGTTCATCCTGTTCATCGCGATGATCGCGGCCTTCACGCAATTCGTGGAGATGTTCGTCGAGCGGTTCAGCCAGTCGCTGTATTACGCCTTGGGCATCTTCCTGCCGTTGATCACCGTCAACTGCGCGATCCTGGGCGCGTCGCTGTTCATGATCATCCGGAAGTACACCTTCTGGCAGGCGACGGCATACGCGGTCGGGGCCGGGGCCGGCTGGCTGCTGCTGATCGTGATGATGGCGGGCCTGCGGGAGAAAATGGGCTACTCCAACGTACCCAAGCCGCTGCAAGGCGTGGCGGTGACCATGATCGTCATCGGTGTGATGGCCATGGCCTTCATGGGCTTCGCCGGCATGGTGAAGATCAATTGACAATGGGAACTTGTCCATTGCGAGTGTGCATACTAACTTGAGTTGCTCTATGAGAGAAGTGCCTACGAGCGCGGGTCAATCGTCAATACCAGGTGTTTTGTGATAATTTTGCTTTACTCCATTCTCGTTTTCACCGGCGTGCTGATGGCGCTGACGGTGGGGCTGATCGTGGCGGAGCGCCGGCTGGTGGACTACGGCGTGTGCCGCGTGGATATCAACGCGGGGGAGAAACCCCTCGACGTCGACGGCGGGCAGACGCTGCTGGCGTCGTTGTATAGCAACGAGGTGTTCATTCCTTCGGCCTGCGGGGGCAAGGGCACCTGCGGGCACTGCAAGATCAAGGTGCTCTCGGGCGGCGGGCCGGTGCTGCCGACGGAGAAGCCTTTCCTCTCCCGCCGGGAGATTCGCACGAACGTCCGGCTGGCGTGCCAGGTGAAGGTCCGCGAGGACATCGAAGTGCAGATCCCCGAAGAGCTGCTGAACGTCAAGCTCTTCTCCGCCACCGTGGCCTCGACCCGGGCGTTGACGCACGACATCAAGGAGATCCGCTTCGCGCTGAGCGACCCGGCCGAGATCACCCAGCGGGCGGGGCAGTACGTGCAGATCGAGGCCCCCTCGCCCGACGGGCCGGTATACCGGGCCTACTCGATCAGCTCGGCCGAGCACGACACCGGCGAGGTCGAGTTGAACGTCCGCCTGATCGAGGGGGGGATCGGCTCGACCTATCTGCACAACCTCGAGGCCGGCGACCCGGTGCGCTTCACCGGCCCCTACGGCGAGTGGAAGATGGCCCAGGACGACGACGTGGAACTGGTCTGCGTCGGCGGCGGGGTGGGCATGGCCCCCATGAAGAACATTGTCAACTCCTTTTACCGCCGCTGGCCCGACCGCACCTGCTGGCTTTTCTTCGGCTGCCGGACCACCAAGGACATCTTCTACCTGAAAGAGTTCCAAGCCCTCGCCGCCGAGCACCCCAACTTCCACGTGATCTACGCCCTCTCCGACGAGCTGGGCTCCGACGAGCAGTGGGACGGGGAGACCGGCTTCATCCACCTGGCCGCCGACAAGTACCTCACCCCCGGCGTCAGGCGACAGGCCTTCCTGTGCGGGCCGCCGCCGATGATCGATGCTGTCACTAAGGTACTTCGTGACAAGGGCTTGAAGGAAGAGTATATCTTCTGGGACAAGTTCGACTGATCGGACGTTACCCCTGATGGCCCCCCACCGCCTGCGGACCGGACGGAACTTCCTCGGCAGTACTTAATCCTCCACGTCGATCTGCCGACATTTCGGATGGTGGCGGGGTCTCTCTGCCCACGGCTGGTGGGGTCGTGGTGCCGTCATGATCTCGCGCCCGGCTCGGGCTGCCGAGCGCTTCGCGGAGGCGCCCGGACCGGCCGCAAGGAGGGCTTTGCAGGACGACACCCATGGTAAGACACAACCGAGGACGCGGCGTGACGGTGATGGAGTGCCTGGTGGCCTCCGTGATCCTGGCGATGGCGGTTTCGACCTTCTGCTTGGCCGTCAACGCCGGGCAGATGCAGTCGCATGCGGGCATCGAGGGCCAGCGGGCCGTCCGATTGGCCGAGGAACTGGCCGAACGCATCCTCACGCTGCCCTATGACGACCCGGACGGCTTGTCCAACCCCGGGCCCGAGAGCAGCGAACACAGCGTGGACCAGTTCGACAGCATCGACGACTTCCACGGCTACGTCGAGCCGGCCGGCAGCCTGGTCAGCGCCACCGGGGAACCCCATCCGGACGCCCACCAGGTGCTCAGCCGAAGTGCCACCGTCACCTATACCAGCGAGGTGGTCAGCGGCTTTGGCGATCCGATCCCGGGGGTGAAGGTCATTGTGACGGTATCCAAGGGTTCCGGGATGAGGTGGGAACTGACCCGTTTCGTGGCCGCCCCGACCGACGGTAACTGAGTGAAAGCCGCTGCACAGGAGCAAGACCCATGGCGCACGTTCGCTATACCCCACAGCCGGGCCGGGCACACCGGCGCGGGCTGACGCTGGTCGAGTTGATGATCGCCATGACGATCACCAGCATCATCGCAGCCGCGGTGGCGGCCATGATTCACACGACCGCCTACGGCATCTCCAGCCAAGACCAGCTCCGCACGCTGATGGTCGCGCATGAGCTGGCCGAAGTGCGGATCAGCCCGGCGCTGCGGGGATCGACCATGGTGCTCGCCGAGGGCGACGACTACGTGGTGCTCTGGACCTACGACCGGCGCGACGTCGATTCGCCGAACCTCTCGGAGCTGCACCGCATCGAGATCGACCGGGACGAGAACGAACTACGGTCCTACAAAGCCCCGGCCGGCCTGGCCGAAGCGCAAGACACCAGGTACGACCTCGTTGCCACCGACTTCGGCTCCGTGACGGCGGGCTTGAGAGACACGGCCGAGTTCCCGAGGGAGCTTTGGGCCGGCGATGTGACCGACCTGGCCTTCAGCTTCAATACCGATGATCCCCGGAACAGTACCTTCATCGGATACCGGATCGAGATCACGGTGGACGGTCAGACCGAAACCGCCGTCGGCGGGACGGCCCCCAGGAACTGAATCAACCGGATGGGAGGAAGCATGTTCGCTTCTCGAATACGCAGGCGGCGTCGGCGGGGGGGGCTGGCCCTGTTGTTGGTCCTGATCGCCGTCGCGGCCGCCACGATCCTGGCCCTCGGCTTCGTCACCGCTCAAAGCACCACGGCACGGGTGGCCAGCAACATCGCCGATCGAGCCCGGGCCCGGATGATCGCCGAGTCGGCCCTGGCGACGGCCGTCGCCTACATCCAACGCTCGGAAAACTCCCCGGACTGGCCGACCAGGCGCTGGCGTGATGAGCAGACCGACGGCTTGTGGGTCGAAGGCAAACCGTTCGCCGGGGGCACCTACACCCTCTACGGCCATGACGGCGAGGATGGCGACGGCGATGGCGTCGTCGAGGGTGACGGGGATCTCGCCGACGACGTCCAGGACACGGTGACCATCACCGCCGTCGGGCGGTACGGCAAGGCCGAGTTTATCGTCCAAGCGCCGATCTACCCCACCAGACGGGCGCTGATGTTCGTCGATGACACCGGCAGTCTGTCCCGGGAGGACGCCGTCCGGCGAGACCTGCTCCGGGGGTGGGGATGGGCGGTGCGTCTGATCGACTACAGGTCGTCCCCGGAGGAGGTGACCGGTGCCTGCGCGAACGCGGACGTCGTCTACTACCCCTCCCATACGAAAGTCGATAACAACGTGGGCAACGCTCTGGCGGCGGTCAGCGTGCCCATCGTCACGGGCAGCCGCAAAATGGCGCCCTTATTGGGGATCGCCGGCAGCGAAGGTAAGGAGGTCTTCGCCTCGTCGATCGACGTGGTCCAATTGACCCGGATGGTGATCGACGAGACCGGCCACGTGACCACCGAAACCTACAGCCACTACATCACCGAGCCCTTCCCCGCCGGCACGGTGAGCATTTGCGACCGCCGGGAGCATCTGCTGCGGCTCTACCTCCCGAGCGACGGGATCGACATCCTGGCCCGGTCGCAGGGGAGCGCCGAGGAGGTCGCCATGGGGGCCCTCGAAAGCGGCGGCTCCTGCGCCGACGGCAGCCTCGCCGCGGGCCGGCGAGTGGCCTTGCCCTGGGGCAAGGAGGGCTTCGCCATGACGTCGGTCTTCTCCATCATGTCGCTCAACACCAACGGTCGGACGATTCTCCGGCGCGCCCTCGAATGGCCCGGCGGCGATTCGGTGATCTTGCAGCCGGACATTTCCGTCTGGGACCGGATCGAGATCGAAGGGGGCGGCGTGGTGGACGGCTTCGACTCGAAGTTGGGGCCCTACGCCCAGGGCAACAGCCACACCAACGCCACCTTCTCGAACAACTCCGATTCCAGCAACGCGATCACTCTGGGGCAGGACGTCACCGTTGGCGGCAACATCCTGGTGGCGCCCGACGCCGATGCCGCAGACATCCTGAACATCGGAACGGGGGCCACGCTCACCGGGGTGATCGACTGGCTGGCCAGCACGGTCAACATCCCCTCAGAGTCGGCACCGACGGACATCCCAGGCCCAGGCACCGACAAGACCATCGCCTCCGGCCAGACCGTCTTGAGCGGCGACGCCCTGTACAGCACACTGACGATCCGCGGCGACGGCGTCCTCCGCGTTCAGGGGGAGGTGAGGATCGTCTGCGAGGGAGAGGTCATTATTCGCGACAACGCCCAGATCGTTCTGGACGACGGCGCCTCGCTGGCGATGTACACCTCCGCAAGCGTCACGATCGGCGGCAACGCGAAGGTCAACGTCAACTCAGCCGATCCGAGTCGACTGACGTGGCAGCTTGTCTCGGATAACATCGAGTTGAGCGGCGGCGCGCAACTCTACTCCCAGGTCCAGGGTTACGCCGGGAGCTTGGTTGTCAGGGGTCTGAGCCACTTCTACGGCACCTTCAAGGGCCGAGCCGTCGTCGTGGCCGACAACGGCAGCCTGCACGTGGATAGCCTCCCAGGCTCCGCGGCGGTGGAGGGGCCGGACAACAGCAGCCGCGGCGGCCTCGGCCGAATCGTCTGGTGGACCGGCAAGGAGCGCCGCTGGTGGTAACGGCAAGGGCAGCCCCGTGGGGACTGCCCTTGCGGCACCGTAAGCTCTATCGTCCGCACATCCCCGGCGCTTCGTGCCGGGGCTGTCACTTCACGTGGTAGACTCGACCGCGGAGCTTGATGACCAGTTCCTCTTTGGCCTGCTGGCTGGCCATCACCTGGTTCTCGGCCACGCTGTTCTGGCGGACCAGTTCGAAGTAGGCCTCGCTGAAACGATGGACGACCTGGATCTTGTCGGCGTCCTTGGTCAGGTCCAGGTCGGTCGTGTCGGCCCCCATCCAGACGCGCCCGCGGCGGTACAGGGCCAGGTTCCCCACGTTGCGGACCCCGGCGACGTACTCGACCTTCTCGCGCTCGTAGCTATCCCGCCCGGTATTGCCATAGAGGGGCACGCCGGCGCCCTTGCCGTCCGCCCTCCCTGGTGCACTTGCCGGCGCCAGACGAACCGACTCGTTGAGCTGCTGCCGCGTCATAGCCCCCCTCTGGGCGGCCTCGCCGACCACATCCCCCGCCAGGCCCTTGGCCAGCCCTTCCGCCCGGCGATGCAGCGCGGCGGTCGGCACCCGGTGCGACGTCTCATCGGCCAGGAAACTGGTGTACGGGGTCATGATGCCGTAGGTCTTGCTCAGGCGAACCAGCTCCTCGATCACCTCGGAGCTCTTGCCGTTCAGTTGGATCTCATCCAGCAGGTACCCCACCCGCCGGATCGCCCAGATCTTCTCGACGAAGACGTACCGCATATCCTCCCCGCTCGGGCGGAGGGTCACGTTGTACTCGAAGGCACGCGGCTTGCCCTGGTAGGTCCCCTTGATCACCAGCGTGGTCTGGCGCAGCCCGTCGCGTTTGGGCAGCTTGCGGGCCGTTCGGCGGTCATACCGTCCGGCGACGACGATCTGGTCGCCGTCGAACAGGTCGCCCAAATCTCGCGGGTACACGTCACGCAGGCGGACGCCCTCCAGGGCCATCGTCAGGTTCGTCATAATCGGGTTCTTGATCTTGTTGTACAGCGACGAAACCTTCACCTCGATCGCTTCGTTGGGCTTGACGTAGTCGCTGCGCCCCTTGTTCTGGATCACCAGCTTATCCAGCAGTCGCACGTTCGGCTGGTACCCCACCCCGAAGGCGAACACCCGGGCACCGACCTTGTTGGCCCCGGCCGCGTTCTGCAGGATGTTCTTCTCGTTGACCTCGCCGACCGTCGGCTTGCCGTCGGTGAGGAAGATCACGTACGCCGGCCGTTTCTTCCGGCTGCTGGGAATGCCCCCCAGCGCCGCGGTCAGCGCCTCGTCGATGTTCGTCCCGCCGGTGGCCTCGAGGGTGTCGATCTTCTCGATGGCCTCGGCAACGTTCTTCTTGTTCGCCGCGACCAGTTGCGAAGCGAAAAGCACCTCCACGCTGTCGTTGTAGGCGACCACATTGAAGCGGTCCTCGCTGTTGAGGTTGTGCAGCACGTAGTACAGGGCCTCCTTGGCCTGGGTGAGCTTCTCGCCGCTCATCGACCCGCTGTGGTCGAAGACGATCACCAGGTCTTTGGCCACCCGCGACGCCCCCGTCGCCCGCGGGCTGGGGCTCACCAGCAGCATGAAGTGCCCGTCCTTTTTGGCGTTGCCCTGGTGGGTCACCAGCGTGGCGCCGATCTTCTCGTTGGCGGCCTTGTAGAACATCTGGAAGTCGCTGGTCGGCAGGGCGCCCTTCACCGCGTAGGTGGCGATGACGTGCCCGGGCTCCTTCCGCTTGACCGACAGGTCGTGCGTGGGCGAGTACACCGGCCCGATGTCCACGGCCGACTTGACGTCTACCCTCACCCGCACGCTGTCGATCGCCTTGGCCGAGAACTTCTCGGTGTTCAGCGGGTACCATACCTCCACCAGGTCGCCGTCTTTCTTGCAGACGTTCTTGTACGTCACCAACACCTTGGCGGGCTTGCCCGGCACCAGCGGGAACGCCCGCGTCTTGTACAGCCCGAACCCGGCGTACTCCAGCAGGGCGGGGTCTTTCTTCTTGCGGACGATGTCCTCGTAGATCTTCCGCGCCTCGTCGGCCTCGAGCAGGCGGGCGGCGAACTCCTTGCCGTTGACCACCAGCGTCATCGAGTCGATCGCCGCCCCCGGCGGGACGGGGAAGAGGTATTCCACCTCGATCGTGCCCCTGCCGGTATTGACGAATTCCTGGTCGATGCTCACCGCGGCCACCTGGTTTCGCACCTTGATGTCCACGTGGTGGTACTTCACCGCCCAGGAGCCCCGGACTTGAATGTCCGGCCGTATCGGGACGATCATCCCGTCGGCCCACACCGTCCCGGCCGTCAGCAGCATCGCCACGGTCGCCAGCAGAACTCGCTTCGTCGCTTTCATGGTCTTCTCTCCCTTGTTGGCTTCTCTCGCGCCGACCGACCGCGGCCTCCCTGCCGCGGTCGCCGTCGCCGACGGCTCCGCTTGGAGGGCCACGGGGCCGCTTTGCATGTCAGTTAGCGGTCATCACTGTCGCCACATTGTTTTTGACGCCCGCCAGCCGCCGAGGTTCCGAAGAAATTCCCCCGGTCGCCCTCCAGGCTCCCTCCACAGCCGAACATCGCCCCCAACGTACAGGAAGTGGAGAATGTACGTGACAACTTAAGATCAGGACTGGACAGGCCTCCCCCAGGGGGAGGGGGTGCCACGCACAGCTCCTGTTGTGCGTGCGATGTTCTGACCTGCTTCCACTGGGTGGTCGCAGCATCGTGCGGCGTGGGTATTCGGGCATGGCCATCCGCTCCGCTGCGCGGCGGGTATGAGCGTGGCACCGGGTGGCGCTAGCGGGCCTTTCCCACGAGCCAGTCGAAGAGTTTCTGGAACCGGGGGTGGTCGGCGCTGCAGTCCTCCGGGTGGCATTGGACGGCGAGGATGGGTCGGCCGTCGTCGGCCTCGATCGCTTCGATCACGCCGTCGGGGGCGTGGGCGGTGGCGCGCAGGCCCTGGGCGACGGTACCGACGGCCTGGTGGTGCCAACTGTTGACGGCGGTGCTGGTGGTTTCCAGCACGGCCGCCAGCAGGGAGTCGGGCTCGATGTCGATCGTGTGAACCAGCGTGGCGGCCGTCTCACGGGTGTAATGCTGAATAGCGCCCTCGCCGCTGTCGCGTATATGTTGTACCAGGTCGCCGCCGAGGGCGACGTTGAGCGTTTGGATGCCGCGGCAGATGCCCAGGATCGGCGTGTCGGCGGCCACCGCGTCGCGCACGAGGCGGAACTCCATCTCGTCCCGCACCGGGTCCTGGTACTTGCCGGCTGGGTGCGGCTGCTGCCCGTATACCAGCGAGACGATGTCGCCCCCCCCCGACAGCAGCAGCGCGTCGACCGCCCGCATCATCGCCTCGGTCGCGGCCGTGTCGGCGGTACGCGGCAGCAGAACCGGCGCCCCGGCGGCGCGGACGACGGCGTCGACGTAATCGGCGGCGCAGCCGATCCGGGGCCCTTGTCGCTGATGTTGCGGTGTCCAGGGGTTCCGCATCCCCGCGGTGATCCCGATGATCGGTTTGCCCATCGTCACTCCTCTATCATGCACCACGGCGCGGCGATCTCGCCCACGCCCTCCACCTGTCCCTTCGCGGACAAGACGCCAAAGTGTGCAACCAGCCGGCAGGCCTGGCCCCAAGGGGGCTCGTCCCAAGGGGGCAACCGGTAGTTACAACAACTGTCGGACACCCGCAACCACTTGACCAATCGACCAATTGACCAATCGACCAATTGACCAGTTAAGGGGCAACCGGTGGTCACAGCAATTGTCGGACACCCGCAACCAATTAACCAATTAACGAATCAACGAGTCAACGAGTCAACGAATTAACGAATTGACTCCTCAGCCAACTGTCGCGCTGCCCCGGCTACGGCGTCCTGTGCAGCAACTGCCCGCGCTGCGGGGTGACCTCTCGCCGGACCCATCCGCGGCGGACCATCGTCTCGAGGAGGCGGTCGGTCAGCGGCGCGGGGTAGCTCATCGCTCCGCGCAGGTGGTACACGTCGGTGCCCTCGCCGACGCAGGCGAGGTGCTCGGCCAGGATCGCCTTCTCGTCCGGTGCGGGCGCCGGTGCCAGCACCGGCGCCGTGGCCAGGTACTCCTCGAAGACCTCCCAGTGCCGGAGCATCTTCGCGTAGGCCGACGTCAGCAGGACCGGGTCGGCGTAGCGACGCCCCAGGTCGATGGCGAAGTCGGCCTGGCAGGTCCGCTTGCGGATCATCGTCTCGATGAGCCCCAGGTCGGCCCGTGTGGCTCCCAGGTGGGCCAAGGCGTCGGTGCACTCATCGAGCATCTCATCGATCACCTCGGCCACCGGGCGTGTGGCCCGGCCCCAGGCGAACACGGCCTGCATGCCGTACTTGGCCGCCGCCCAGCGGTTGGTGAGGCTCTGGCGATACTGGCGCCGCGTGGGCCGCGCGTGGGAGACCGCCCCGCCTCGGTGATGCAGGTAGGCGGCGATGAAGGTCGCCATCTCCGCCAGCAGCCGCCGGGAGGAGGCGCAGTCGATGATGCGCACCTCCATCGTCGCGGCCGAGGCGAGCTTGGGCGCCGCATCCCCGCCCCAGCTCGGCTGGCTGAGGTGCGGGTCCAGCACCGGGCTGGGGTTCGTGCACCCGTCGGCCATGTGGCGGACACGATAGCTCTTGTACTCGCCGCGCCGCCCTTGCGAGAACGGCGAGTTGGCCGCCAACGCCGCGAAGGCCGGCACGTAACGGGCCAACTGGTTCTCCAGGTGGATGCCCTCGCTCTCGTCGTGCAGGCTGCCGACGTGGACGTGAGAGGCGTTGAAATTATCCGCCAGCGGGTGCGCCGCGGCGGGGAACAGGTCCAGGTCGTACTGGCCCACCAGCTCGGCCGCCCGGTCGGTCATGCGGCGGATACGCTCGGAGAACTGCTCGAGCGAGCTGTTGATCCCCGGGGCGAACTCGATGGC
>SDBU01001504.1_pt1 | contig 33114 bp, 49 predicted proteins | sample 2277071 | NCBI WGS metagenome assembly SDBU01 (sample SAMN10397929, study PRJNA504765) | marine sediment metagenome | isolation source: marine sediment core GS08_GC12, 126 cmbsf | place: Arctic Ocean: Gakkel Ridge, Loki's castle | collected 2008 | reverse complement strand
CTCCCCACTCAGTCTGGAGGCTTCCATCAATTCCCTCAACTCCGCAGTCATGTCGCTCTTCTGCGATGCTTAAACTACCCAAACTAACCGCTGTCCTCACGTCTCTCAACCCTGCAATCTTGGCGCTCTTCTGCGATGCATAAACTAATCATAAACTAAACAATGACCAACCTATCTTGGATGTTATCATCAACGCTCTACTCCAACGTATCTTGTATGTTATCATTAACACTCTAATCTTTTGGAATGAAGTGATGGTACCTCAAACTCACGAACTTAAAGACAATTGAAAGGAAAGGAAAAAGGAAAGGGGAATAAAAAACCAAGACCTCTCTAACCAAATAATTGGTTGCTTTGATGGGGGGCCCCATCACATACATTTGGTCTCCTCTGTTAACAACATCCCTAAACAACCCTTATTGAAAATAACAGCCCTGGCCCCCTAGGTTCCCGGACCCTCCTCACCCCCGAGCTCGAGGCCGGACAGCGCGCAAAGCCGCAGCTGCGAGGGCTCAAGGGCTCGAGTTCAAGGGACCTAGCACTAGGCGCCTAGATCAGGGCCCTAGCTGCCGCCTCAGGCGAGAACGCTCCCCATGGCGCTAAGCTGGTCGGGTGCGTTTGGTGCGCGACTCTTTCTCCGGAGGCATGCGCAACTATAGAAAAAGAGTATATCATATAATACAATATGGAGCAAAACAATAAAAATAAAAAATTAGGTATTGGGAAACACCGCTAAAGAACCTGTGCAGCACTTGCCACGCATTAGGCCAAGTGAATGCATTCAGGCTGAGCCGTTCCTTCGTCACTTTCCCTCAGCCGAATTTAATTCACAGGGAGGTAGCGTGTCTAATAATCACAGGGGATGCTGCAAGGTTGCATGGCAAAATATTTATACTTCGACATTTATTTACATTTGCATGGCGGTACCAGAGCAGGAAGAGTTCGGCAAAGCTAATAAGAGCAGTCTTTTCTTTATGAAAAATTTCTTGAATTTTGAGCCAAGGGTTGATCAGCTTCCTGTAACAACTGCCCTGAGGGAAGGCTCTAATAGGATTCTCCTGGACAAAGGCAGGCGTTGGGGCGGAACAAAGCTATTCTCCGCAATTCAAATCACTTATTGCGCTAGGCATCCCGGCGCGAAAACTGTTGTATTTGGGCCAGGCTGGGATGAGGTTGATGTTTACATGGAGCAGGTAGATGAGCACTTTGAGAGATCAACAATTCAGGCAAGTGTTGTTGAAAATCAAAAGAGGCGGAAGAAATTTTCTAACGGCGCAGTTATCCTGGCAAAAATTTGTTCTCCTACAGCTCACGGAAAAAGAGGAAGAGGTTTTGATATGCTGGTTTTTACAGAATCAGCTTTTATAATGGATTCGCAGCTGCATATAGTGAGGCTTGGAAAATTAGATAATCCCAAGGCTATTGAGATGCATGAGAGCTCGCCTAATGGCCTGAATCATTTTCATGAGTCTTTTAATGATCCTGACTTCGTCAGTTTTCAGATGCCTTCTCACCTGAATCCTTTGATATCTAGAAAAGAGATGGCCAAGGAAAGAGCCAAGATGACAAAGCTTGAGGCATCTCAGGAGCTTGACGCTGAGTTCATAGACGACTCGACCGCCCCGTTCCCGCAGGTGTTGATTGACGAAGCGATTAAATCGAGCAAGCTGGATGAGTATTGGAAGCAAAGAGAAAAAGATGGCTACTATGTAGCTGGCCTGGACCTTGGAAGGAAAAGGGACAGGAGCGTTTTGTTTATATGGAAAGTTGAGAAGAATGGCCATCTTCAGGCTGTGTTGATTAAGCAGATGGAATATAACAAAGATGACCCAAGATTTTGGTCAAAGGTGATCAACAGCGCTGAATTCCATTGCAAAGAGTTTCACGTTCAGATTTTGAATGTTGATTGTACAGGCCTGGGCGATCCGATTACTATTGATATCCAAAACCAGTTTGCTGATCATAAGGTGAGTACAAGAGTAAACGGATTTAATTTTACCTATGCTAGCAAGAACAAATGGGAAGGTCTGATGAATCAGTTAAGCCTGAAGTTTGAGAGATATGAAGTTCATTTTCCTTTTCATCTTGAATTTGTTAAGCAGCTTAAATCAATAAGGTTTAATTCAGAAAAGGCCTTATTTGAAGCTATAGGCAAATCTCCTGACATAGTTATGGCTGCTGCCATGGGCGCACTTGCAGCGCCAAAAATAAGCAATTTTTTCTATTCTAAGGCAAATGACCCGGTTGAATCAGATTTGTATGGAGCCTCAGAAGAGGCTGCTATTTCTTATGGCGGACTTGATTAATAGAAAGATATTTAAATATAACATTTAATATCTAGGTTATGGTATCAAGCAAGCTGCAGCCTAAACATACTTCTTCAAATGAGCGTATTCATGCGATTCCAAAACAAAAGAGTTTTCTCAATAGATTTGTAGCAACGCTGCAGGCTTCTAAAGAAAAAAAAGATGCTCTAACAAGCTATTCGGTCGCAAGCGAAGACAGCTCAGAGATTGCTTTTGCAGATTCTACATACTTCCAGAAGCCAGAAGGAAAGAAAGAGCTGGAGATCCTTTATAGGAATAATTGGGTTATCTGGAAATGTGTTAATGTCAGGGCTAACCTGCTGTCTTCCAGAGGAATGAAGATTGTTGCAAAAAATGATAAAGGTAAGAAGGCAGTTAAAGAATTATTAGGAAGAATGCATCCTACCAGGCCAAATCTGGCTCTGCAAAATTCTTTTAGAAACAGATCAATCAATGCTGATGTTTTTGGAAATGGTCATGATGAATTGCTGCTTACTCCTGCAGGCACTAAAGAAAAGCCTGCTGATCCAGCTGATGCTACAGACATGCTGGGCTTTACTCCAATTCATCCAATTAATATAGATTTCCAAAGAAAAGATCAGAGTGACAAAATTGCGTTTGATAAAAATAATATTCCAAAAGGCTGGTGTTTCAAAAAGGATCCTGATGCGGATTATATGGGAGGCGTTAAGCTGCCTCTTGGCAGAGTGGCTCATCTGAAATATAATACGATTGGAGATGAGCTCCTGGGGATTTCTTCTATAGAGCCTGTTTTCAAAACAGGAGAAAGATTATTGAAGATAGAAGAAGGCCTGGCTCATGGGGTCATGACGTATGGAAATCCAACAAGAGATTTTATTGTAGGGAATGCAGAGCATCCGCCAACTAAAAAAATGCTGGATAATACAGCTAAAGAAGTAAAGGGTTTTAATTTTAAATCAGAATATATACATCCTGATTGGATAAGGGTCGGACAGCTCGAGTCTTTTTCTTTAGGAAAAATTCCAAATTATCTACAGCCGTTTATTACGGCAATATGCGCAGCCTTCGGCGTGCCTGAATTTATTGTTACAGGAAGAGGAGAAGGCACAAACAAGGCTACTGCTTTGGCAATGGTTGAGTTTATTCGCCAGACTATTGAGCCTTTGCAGCAAGAGCAGGCCATGTATTTCGAAGAGCAGATCCTGGCGCCTTATATGAGGATTAAAAAAGTAGATGAAATACCGATGATTGAATGGAATGATATCCTTCCAAACAATATACAAGATTATGCTAATGTTATTCAACAGCTTTCAAATGTGATGATTGGCGGAAAGCAAATCATTACTTATGAAGAAGCCAGGGAGATGGCAGGCCTGGGTAAGTCTGTCGCCTTCAAAAAAGGGGAAAAGGGGAAAAGGGAAACTTAAAAGAGGCAAAAAAAAGTGAAAGGAAGTCAGGTACTGCATGACACAGAAAAATTAACAAAGGATGATGCAGAAGTGGATATTTCTAAGTTATCAGATAAAACGCTCCTGGATAACCATAAAATTACGCATACATGGTGGAACGCCATAAGGCCGGGAAATGAAGGAAGAAAAGAAGAAATTTTTAATGCTCATAAGCTTATCGCGCATGAATTGGAAAAAAGAAATATAGGGCATTATACAAAGCTGATGCTATCAAATTATAATAAACATAAAATTGATGGTGCGCTTTCTATTGATGTTAAGGTTATAGATGTGCATGATGTCAAGGGAAAGAAAGAAAAAATTTACCTTACAGCAATACAGTCCGGAGAAAAATCTATACCAATTGGACGCACTTATAATTCTGATGTTATTGCTGATATTGGCGATAATATCCGGGTAGAACTGATAGAGCTGTCAAAATATATTGATCCGGACACCAGGGAAGTTTGGTATGATTTTTGGAGCCCAAGGGTTGTTGAAAAAGTCAACAGTCTGGATTCTACTGCTGAAGCTGATGAGCTTGTGAAAAAGACAGGAGGGCAGATTGATATGAAGAAACTTCCGGAAAGATACAAAGGGATCCTGGATGAAGAAAACTATTTTGATATTTTTAAAAAAAACGCACTTCTTTGGGATTCAGAAGAATTTGATTTTGCATTATCAAATAATTGGATAAAAGGCTCTATGATCCCTGAGACACTATGCAGGGCAGCTGCTGAGATAAGAAACAAGCAAAATTATCTTATTAAAAAAGAGCTCGGAGGACGGGTCATGATATGTTTAAGGGATGAAAAAAATTCAATCAAGATACAAAAAATAATTAATCTTGTGGAGGTTTGAATGGAAATTAGTAAAACTACTTTAGGTACATTACTTGTTGTTATGATTGTTTTATCCAGCGGAATTACTTTCTACGTTAAAGATGCCGGAACAAAAACAGGTTGCAGAGCTGGTTGGGAAGCTTACCCTTCAGGAGAATTTGAAGGATATTATAAATGCACTACGTCTGCTGGAATAAGAACCGACCTCTGTTTCGAAGTTTTTGATTCAGCAAATACACAAAATTATTGGTGTCAGCAAGGAGCGTTGGCTGAAGATACAAAAGAAGAGATAATAATCCAGGAAGTTATTTCAAAAAAAATTACTGTCAAAGCTAATGGAGGAACTTTTTCCTGTGACACTCCTGATGGATTTGTCCATACATATACACGATGCTTAAAAGATAATGGAGCAGAAGGTTATCTAGGCGAATTGATATGATGAAAAAGTTAATTGTTTTTTTTTGTAGTTTTTTATTGCTTCCTCAGCTGGTTTTTGCAGCAGGATATTGGGATATTCCAACTCTTTGGGAAGAATTTGCTGATTATATAGTTATGAAGAATCCTAAAAATTTAAATATTTCTGGTAACAATATCACCACAGATTATATATTTGCAAATCTAAGCAAAGGTTCTAGCCCTTCGACCTGCAACATAACTGGTTCTTGTTCTCCCAATGTTCCTTATATGGATTTTGAAAATACAGGATATATTGGAGCAGCACAGATAAACCTCACTACAACAAACAGAAATCAGACTGCCATTAGAATAACAGGAAGCAGACTTATTTCTAAAGGGGTTTTGCCTGATACAATACCATCCCTTGAAGTATGGTATGATGCAAACAGAACAGTAGACATAACATTAGTCAATGGTAATGTATCTAATTGGTCTGACAGAAATGGAGGAGCATTTCAGATGCAGGAAGATAATGTTTCAAGACAACCATTTTATAATTCAAGTTGCATAAATGGCAACGCTTGTGTTGAATTTGATGGAGTATTGGATGGATTGACTTCTGAAGGCAAAGCCATAGCAAATAATATGGGAAATCCTTTTACATTTACAATAGTAGCAAGAAATGATGAAGCTAGTCCAAGCACAGGAGAGAATTCAATATTAGGAGCAGTAAAGGATAATACAGGTCAAGGTGCAGGAATATATCAACCAAATGAGGCAAACAAGTTTTGTGGTCGTGCAGACCAATCAGGGTCAGAAACAGCTATATGTTCAGAAGGAGTTTCTGGATTTCATGTGGTTACATATCAAGGGACAAATGGAGATGTAAGATTGTATATTGATGGTGTGGAAGTAGCTACAAGCACAGATGATATACAGGCATTCGACCGAGTAGATAGGATGGCTATTCCCTATAATGATTTGAATACAGTAAACAGAAAATGGGAAGGTGCGATTGCAGAAGCTATGTTCTTCACAGCAGATTTAGATAAAGAAGATAGGGAATTGTATGAGGCTTATCTTTGTGATAAATATGCCATAAAATGTGAATTGGATTTATACTTCCAGCAAGTTCCATATATTGCAGTTCTTGATGAAAATAATAATACTGTCTTTAATGTTTCTGAAACTGGGTTTGGATATTTTAAAGGTGGAGGATATTTTGGCGGTGGTATAGATGCTGATTCAGGAAACTTTAGGAATGCACCATTAATTATGGCTTCAAAAGGGACAAACAGTATATTGGAAGGAGGCAGTGCAGGGAATGGAGATTTTCTTGTTTGGAATACTTCAAATCCAGGGGGGGATGGAGATGTATTAGTATATACATCCCATGACACTGGAACAGGAGCAGAAATTGATATTTTCAGATGGGGTTGTGATTTTGGAAGATGTAGTTTTACTATAACCGGAGTAGGACAATTTGTAAATTCTTCTGTTTATGGAATAATCACAAATGCAGGAGCATTGGGTACAGCTTTCGCTACTAGAGGAGAAGTACCAGGCTTTTATACATTAGGAAGTGGAGCAACAAGGTTTACTGATGATTTTTATGTACAATTCGATATTAGTAATCTTAAATAGAGAGATTTTAAAGTTATTATTGATGGTAACTTATTGATGGAAGATGAAGGAGATAAGATTATTCTTAATAACACAGCCCAGATATATTATGAAGATGGGCAACTTAGAGCAAATGCTACAATGACTAATTTCACTGGAAACATCTCATCTGGAAAAATAATAATTGATGGGGAAACTGGTAGGATTGGGATAGGAACAGTAACACCATCAACCAATCTGGATATTTTAGACACAGACCCTGTGCTGGCAATGCATACAACTGGAGGAGGAGAAACAGATGCAGATGGGTTTAGGATATCAATAGATGATGCTTCAAAAAGAGTAACAATAGCTCAAAAAGAGCAGGCAGACTTGAGATTTGAAACTAATAATGCAGACAGGATGACTATTGATAATATTGGAAAGGTAGGGATTGGCACAACCAATCCAGTTTCAATATTAGATATAACAAAAACAACATCGCCTCAATTCAGCGTCAGATATGACACTGCTGTTAATAGAACATTATTTGAAGTTAGTATGGATACTGCCAACGTTTTCACAACAATAAGAAAACAACAGGATGATAAAACCTCTGCCATTGACTGGAAAACAGGAGCAACACATCACTGGAGAATGGGAACCTCAGACACGGACACAGAGGGGGATGGTTCGCAATTTTATATAAAAAATGTTGTAAATTCAATTTTCAGTTTATGGCTGGAAGCTGACGGAAAGGTTGGAATTGGAACAACAAATCCAACATCAACCCTTCATGTTAATGGAAGTGGGAATTTCACAGGAAATGTAATAGTTAATGAAAACTTTACTTTAGAAGCAGGAGTATTGACAATTAAAGAAACAACTACTCCCTCTGCCAGAACTAATTATGGTAAAATATATACCAAAAGCAACAACGAGTTATTTTTCCAAGATGGTTCAGGAAAAGAACATCTATTGCATGGAGATGCTTTTTCAAATTTGTGGTTTCATTCATCCAATGTAGATACAGTAGAAATTGGTACAGCAGCTCATTTCACTTTAATAGATTCTTTTGAGAATGTTGGAGAACAAGATGATTTAGGGAATGTGGTAGCCAATGCAACAAATAACAGCTTGATTATTGGAGTTGCTGGAGGAGGTAAGTATAAGATGACATTCCATACTTCTATAAGTTCAGAATCAGCATCAAGTGAAATGATTGTGGCTATTGGAATTAGCTTAAATAATTCGATAGATGTAACAGGAGCTACAAACGCTGACCCTATTGTTGTTACAAGTGTTGCTCATGGGTTGTTGAATGGAGATATGGTGAATATATCTGGAGCAACAGGCAACACAGCAGCAAATGGTGATTGGTTAGTGACTTCTAAAACACCAGACACTTTTACACTTATAGACTTAACTGGAGCTAATGGAGTAGGAAACGGTGCGTATGATGCAAGTAGTGGAGATATAATTATTAAATATCCTGGAAATATACTAATGCACAGAGAATTAGGGTTTGGTTCACTTGGAGTTGGAGGAGCTAATGCAGATACCAACCTTGTAGCTTCAGATAAAATCAAGTTGTATGTAGCCAATGTAGGTGCAACAAGAGATTTATTAGTCGCAATAGTTAACATAGAAATTAAGAGAATTGGAGATTAAATGAAAAAACTAATTCAAATCGGAATTTTTGGAATGATTCTAATAATTGCAGTAATCTATGGAGAGCCTAATTCAATTACTGAGATAGAAGTCAACGAAACTTGGAAGAAATATTTACCTGATGATAAGTTAAAACTTACAGAATGTATGGCAATTTCAGAAACAGATTGCAGAGTTGAGGATAAACACTCTGGCTCTGGACAGATGGTGAAGATAACTATTCCTAATGGTAATCTTATGACAGAAGAAGAAAGACAGGCTTATGTAGATGTTGAATTGCCAAGTCAATTAGCAGGTTTCATAAAACGAGAAGAAGAAAGAACAAGACCAAAAGCATCACCTCATCCAGAAATTCAATCAGAAGAGAGAACTATAAAGATAAGTGAACTGATAATCCCGACCCATATATGCGATTCAAGATTAGATATTTTCCCAGATGGATTGAAATGTTATAGTTTATCACCATCAACAATAACATGTTATACAGAAGAAAATAAGAAAGGCGGAAAGAGATGTTTTGAAGGATGGAAAGAAATATGAAAAAAATAATATTAATTTTAATAATTTGTTTTGCATTGGCTGGCGTTACGCTGGCCCTGGATGAATGCGGAAGAGCAGTGCCTACAGGAACTAACTGCTCGATAATATCAACGCATCTTTCTTCAGGAGCATGTTCAGGATCTTACTGGCTGAATATAACCTACTCGAATGGAACTGCGCATACCAGCAATGGATCTTTCTCTCAGATAGCTGACACTGGAATCTTTAATCATTCAGCGTATTTTCCTGTTGCTTCTACTTATGTAGTAAAGCAATGCGATAATGCAGTTCGTACGATTGTTGTTTTTGATATAGCAGCTGCCGGAGAATCGGCAAGCTGGTGGACGTGGATGATGCAGATATTTTATAACACATTGCCGGGAGCGTGGTAAGATGGCAGACATAAATGATAAGTATGTTTTGTATTATGCTGTCAGAGGCTATGCTTCAGGCCAGGTAGTAACAATTGATATCTATGACACTGTTGGAACAAAGGAAGTTTCAGCAGGCTCTATGACAGAATTATCTTCAGGCCTTGGAATTTATTCTTTCAATTGGTTTCCAAAAAAGAGAACTTCTTATACAGCTGTTATGAATTGCGCAGCCAAACCTCGCCAGGTGCATGAGATAATCAGGATTGAGAAAACAAAACTGGCAGGAGTCACAAGATTTCCAGCAGCTCCAAAGCAGGTCTTTAAAGAAGAAGATAAAAAGAAATTGTTTTCTAAGCTGAATAAGATTCCTTTTGAGAGTGAGGAACACACGAGGGGGATTAAGAAAATGTTAGAGGATATACGAACTGCAAACGCCTCTATTGAATTTAAAAAAATTGTACCTGCTCTTTCAGAATTAAAACGTGATATCATTTCAGAAAATAAAAAACAAACTGCTGAATTGAGCAGGCCTGATATTTCAAAAGATATATTATCTAAAATAGAAAAAAAATCAGATACTCAAAATGAATTGCTGGAAAAGATAAGCAAATCTATATCAAGTTTGATGGTTCTCACTGATGATTCTAACATCATATCTAAACTCAACATACCTGATTCAGAATTCAAAGAGAAGTTAAAACTACTTTCCAAGAATATGGATGAGATGATACTATTGACGAAGGTACAAGCCAATTGAGGTTTTCCATGGATGAAACAAAAACTCCTGTGATGGATTTGCCTAAAGAAAAAAAACAGAATCCATTCGTGTTGCAGGAACATATAAGGGGAAATACAGCGCATAGAGATATAAGATTCTCAGTTAATAATCATCTTATTGGCTTTACGCTGGATGATCCAGGAAAGGTTGGTGATCCTGTAAGGTTTACGAACGAACCGACTGAAGAAAAAACATTAGCTCAATTAAAAGAAAGGCAGCCTATGGAATTGCTCAAACTTTCAGGAGAGATTGCGCCAGGTGATGCAGGGGCTCCTCGATTGCTCCCGGTTAAGTTCAAGATTATTGACAGCGGACTTTATGAGATGGGAGCGCAAAAGCCGGACTTTTTAGAAGTTTTCCTTGAAGGAAAAGAGTACAAAGGAAGGTACGTGTTTGAAAAGCTTCCTATACAAAAAGAGAGAGCAGGAAATAAATCTTCTGAATGGTTCGCATGGAAGCCCTTAGACCAAAATCCTTACGTTCTTTCTGAAGGAAGTGTCCAGGAAAAATTCACACCAGCGATGGGAAGATCTGCCCTATCTAAAGTATGGGAGACTAGGATTCCTGCTGAGCTGAAATGGTGGGAGAAGAACTGGACTGAAGATAGGGCTCTCTCGGCAATAAAAACAATAAGGCAGATATTTTTAAAAAGAAACGTATTGACGCTCGAGCAGATGTCTTTTGCTTTGAATAAAGTTGGTGATGCATGGCAGCTTGTATTTTCCACAGGAATTTATTACGAGCTTGACGCCAACCCGCTTGCTCAGACAAAAGGAATAAACGCAGTTAAAAAAATATTTTCTTTCGAGAATATATCAAAAACAGAACGTCCTGCCAATGCAGAGAATTTAGATAAGGGGAAAACATCTATTGTTGATTCTGATACTAACATTCACCATTATAAATTTGCAGGCTCTAAACTCAAGGGGCTCTGGATTTTTAAAATTAATAATGAAAATTGGATTATGGAGAAGCCTGAGAATGCTGCAGAGCCAAAGAAGCTATCCGCTATTCAGCTCTCTGCAGAGCAGGTAGGACAAATATATTTCTCTACCAAGGGAGCTTTATCATTGCAGACAATTGCTGATGATGTAGGCTGTTCAAAACAAGCTGTTATTAATTGGCAGAGGAAGTTGAGATTAAGATGAATCTAGATGTTTTTCTTTTGAGCAATCCTTATTTCCAGCCAGACGAGGCTGAGTTTTTAACTAAATTAATTAATGGTTTGCCTATCAATCCATTGATACTGGAGATAGGCACGTTTAAGGGCCAATCTGCTATCTTAATGGCAAAAGCGAGGTATGATATCAGAGTGATTACTATTGATCCTCATGTGGGAACTGAAGATGGATTCAAAGGCTCTCCTGAAGAAGTTAAAAAAAACATCTTCAATGCTATGTGCTTAATGAAAATACTGCATCTTCCAATCAGCTCGCAGGAATATGAACCTGAAGCTGAGTTTGATTTATTATTTATTGATGGAGATCATTCTCTGGCTGCTGTTGAATTTGATTTCAAAAAGTTTTTGCCTTCTGTAAAAGATGATGGAATGATTTTATTCCACGATGTAGGCCACATGCCAGGTGTTACTGATTTTGTAAAGACGCTTAACTTCAAAACAGCGATTTCATTCAAATCAATGTTAGGGATTAAAAAGTGTGACTTATGCTAAAATCAATTAATCTTTCTCTATCGACAAAATGCAATGCTAATTGTATTTATTGCGCTCTTGATAGAGGAGATAACATAAAAGTGAAAGATATGCCAATTATGCTGGTAAGGAAAATCACTGCAGAGCTCACGTCAAAGAATTTTATAGAGAATCATAATGTTACGCATTTTCAATTAAGCGAAAATGGGGATGCTCTGCTCAATAAAGATTTCTTAAAGATTGTGAGACTGCTAAAAAGAAGACTTCCTGATGTTAAGAAAACGCTTTATACTAATCTGGAGCTTCTTGATAAAAAAAAGACAGAGGCTCTTCTGAATGAAGGCCTGATCACTCAGCTCTGCTGCAGTATAGATTCTGTTGATGAAAAGACTTTTGGAATTATAAATAATTTATCATTCAAGAAAGTGATGAGGAATTTCAAATACTTCCTGCAGCTCAGGGATGAGCTGGATTCCAAAGTTAATGTTGTTGTAAGGATGTTATCTTTAAATAAGTATGCGACAACAATTCTCGAGCAATTTAAATTCCTTCCTGGAGGGCTTGGTTATGATGGCTATCCGCTCATAGATGAAACGCCTCTTATCGAGGCTTATATAGGGAGGTATATGACTCCTAATAAAGACAGGCTGCTTAATTCATGTATATTTGGGTGGAATCTAAGGCATAGATTTGCTAATGCTGCTGGCTATACGCCAGGCATTGCGTGCCCTTTCCTGGAGAGAAATGATACAGAAGCTTTTATAGCTCCTGACGGCTCCTGGTACTCATGCTGTTTAGATTCAAAGCCGGAAAGAGTCTTTGGAAATGTCAATGATGAGAGCTTAAATGCAATTTTCCACAAGGAAATCAGGAAAGAATTCCTGCAAAAGCTTGCAGATAGAAAATTCATTGAGCTGGGAGGAGCCTGCAAGACAGTTATATGCTGTTTGAACTTGAGAAGATGAAAGAATTATTGGTTCCAGCGGATAATGAGCGTTATAGAAAGCTCTATGAATCTACTGGAAGAGGAGTCTGTGGCCCTGCTGTTATGGCAGTATTGCTCAGGAAAAATATTGTGTCTATTCTAGCTAAGCTACCAGATTATAAAGGATATATGCCACTCAGAGAATTGCAGAAACATTTATTATCAGTGTATGGCATTAAAACCAAGTGGAAAAACAATCATAAGAAAAAATCATTTCCATCACTTGAGAAACGAGCAATTGCTCGAGTTCAATGGGTTGGCAAAGAAGGAAAATATCATGGCTACAAATATTTTACAGAAGCTTCACGCCATACTCATTTCATATTGATTGATCATGATAGGTATTTTTGTAACAATGGAGAATGGTCTGAGATGAGATGGCTGCCAGAATATTTGGAAGCTGGTTATATTACCAGTTACCTGGAGATAATAAAATGAAAAAAGAGAAGAAAGAAAAAATTATGAAATTAGTCAACAAGCACATTAAAGCTACAAAAGATAGAAGTACTATTACGCTATCAGCATTTAAAGAATTGCAGAACCTTTTTTTGTTTACTGAAGTAGATAACAAATTTGTTCTAAATTCATGGACTTATTCCAAACCTACATTTTTGAAAAAATTAAAGATGGTTTGGGTATTGTTAAAACCTGAATTTATGGCATTAATCATTAGAAAGAAAAAATGAAAAAAGTATTGATAGCAATTGGCACTTGTGATAGATTCGCTTACTGCGAGGACCATTGCCTGAGCAAGATCTTCGCTCAGACTTACAAAGATTATGATTTGCTGGTGGTTGACAATTCGGAAGATGTTGATCACTTCATGGGATTGAAAGAAAGATATCCTCATGTCAACATTATTCATAAAGACAGGCCGCCTATATTCAGGGAAGCTACAAAGCAGATCAGGCAGTTTATAGTGGATTATGCTGTTACAAAAGGATATGATTACTTGTTCCTGGTTGATATTGATTTCATCATCCCTGAAGATACGCTGGAAAAGCTAATCACGCATAAGTGTGAATTTGTAACAGCTGCGATTGGATATATGCATCAGGCCCATTCAACATGCCTGGTACAGGATTATGATTCGCAAAAAGTGAGTTTTGTGCCTATCTTCCCTGTATTGAAGCCAATCACATGGGCTGAGATGAAAGAGCCTCCTTTTCTTCAGGAAATACTGGCCTCAGGGCTTGCATGCGCTTTGGTTGATTGCCGGGTATTACCTGGAATTAAGTTCAGGATAACGCATAAACAGATGGCCTTCATGGAAGATATCCTGTTCTGCGCGGATCTGAAACAGATGGGCGTATCGCTCTATGTCGATAAAACAATAGAAACCATCCATGCGCATACCAAAATGGAAGAAAGGAATTGGAGAAGATTGTAATAATTATTACATGTTTTTTAGAAAATTAGGTGTAATAAAGTAATAATATTCGTATTCTTTTCAATATTGAAAAGAAATAGATTCTTTATTTGAAGTAATACCTCAATCTTGGAGTTGTAATATAAAGGAGCTCTTTCATTAGAAAGGGCAGATGCCTGAAGAAATGAACCTACAAGAGCAATTTGAATTACCTTTAGTTAAAGATGTTAATGAAGAAAATGAGCGGCTTCTTTCTAAAATTGCTGAATTAGAAGGCACTAAGATTCCAGATAATAAAATTGAGAAGATAAAAATTCCATATACAATTAAGAACAAGCTTCTTATGAATGAGGGGGATTATAATGGTGTTTTTTATTCTGCGCTTGAAGTAAAGAAGTCAACTCCTACATTTGAAGGATGCGCTCTTGTTTATGATCATAAAGACACAGAAGGAGAAGGGGCTTCTGCCTGGTTGGGAAAAATTGAGAACGCTGTATGGGATGAATCAGGTTCACAAGGCCCAGGTATTTATGGCGACTTAATTATTGCTGATAAACCAGCTGCTCAGAAATTGGCAGCAGGCGCCAAGTGGGGCATCTCACCGGCAATAGATTTTCAGAGGAATGAACTGGATGGAAAAATTGTTGGTACAGATTTACTTATGAAATCATGCTCGTTCGTTCTTACACCAGCTGTGCGTGAGACAATGCTAAATGCTAAAAAAAATAAAGAAGGTGAACCAAAAATGACAGAAGAAAAAAAAGTTCCATATACAAATCAAGCAGACAATCTAGCTCATGAAGATGAAGCGCCAAAGAAAAAGATAAAGAAAAAACCTGCGCCAGAAGAGTTGATGGTTAATGAGAGGACAAAAGAAGTTCTCGATGAGAAAGATGCAGAGATTTCTCGACTGCAAAAGATTGCTGACACAATTGAAACTGATAAAAAAACAGTAATGGTTTCTGAGCTTGTCGCTAATGAATATTTAATTGGCAGGCTTGAAGAGCACGAGCTTGTTGAGAGAGAAAAAGCACTGATGGAGATGTCAGCTGATGTTCTGAAAGAGCTTGCAGCAGTAGTTGGAAGCCATAATGACCTTAAAAAATTCCTTGATTTCAAAAACGAATTCAATGCAAAAAATAAAGTAGCCACTCTAAAAGAGATGGCAGATGCCTGGAAAGTGGCACTGGCAAAATTGAATGATGGTGATGAAACTGGAGCTGAAGGAGCTGAGCAGGAAAAAAAGGAAGGCGCAGATGCTGAAGGAGATAAGGAAACAAAGGAAGAAAAAGATACTAAAGCAGCAGGCGCAGCAACTCTTACAGGCGATGATAAGACTCCTGAAGGAAAGGAATTGGCAACACTACAGGCAAAGATGCCAGACATTCCAATAACTCAAGCTGATAGCGCAATGGCGCAATTCCTAGTGAAAGCAGGAGGAGGGAAATAAAATGAAATCCATAGCCGAACTTCAACAAAAACAATTAAAGAATCTAGGACGTGATATGGCAACTTTAGGTGATGCTCATACAAGAATCGCTACTACTGGAATTACTGATATGCAGGGCACAAAATGGTCTTCTGAAGTGATTAAGTTTTCAGAAGATTTGCGGTATCTCGACCAGGTTGTGATGATTAATAAAGAGATGGTTAATTCTCCGCTTGAAAAAATAACCATACCTGTTACTGCAAGCCATCTAAGCATAACAACTTCTCATACTGAAGGAGCGACAAGAACAAAAACAGAAATGGATAATATGTCCACTGTTAATGCTTCTGTTGCTGCAAGTGATTTCCTGCAGGGTGTTATTACAATTTCTAAAAGAGTAGCAATGACAGTCTCTGTTGATCTGGTAGCTCAGGCTAAATTTACAATCGCAGAAGATATGTCTGATGATATTGATCTGGCTATCGCTACTGTATTGCAAACAACAAACCTGACCGCAAACATTGTTTATGGAGGAGATGCAACACAGATTCAGGACATAACTGCAGGTGATGTTCTAACTACTGATCTGATAGCTGATGCGAGGAGATTGATTAAAGTCAACTCCAAAGCAATACCAAAATTTTTGATAATCAGCTCATACCAGGAAGCGACTCTCTTGAAAGATTCGCAGTTTGTCAATGCCAGTGAATATGGCAGCGATAAGGTTGTGCTAAAAGCAGAGATAGGAGAATACCTGAACTTAAAAGTTTTGGTTACAGACAATGCAAACTTTGCATATACTTCAGGAGATACTGAAGTGAATGAAGCAGCTTCTCCAGGAGCGTCATGCAATATCTGTCCGGTCCTTGCTGTTGACAAAGCAGGAAGGAAAGTTTCGTGCGGACTTGCATGGAAAGAAATGCCTAACATTGGTTATGAATTTGATAAGGACACAACCCTGCACAAAATCTACTATGATCAGGCATTTACAACATTTGAAATCTTTACTGAAGCCTGGGCTTTGATAAAGGTGTCACAAACTTAATTTTTTTCCTCTTGTTTTTATTAACAAGAGCAGTCATACTCGTTAAACATGACACGAAATATAAGAACACTACAACCAGGAGGCTTTAAGCACGGCCATCATTCTGGCAGATTTCACGCTTCTAATTTCAGGGGAGGGATAGTTGCTGTTACTTTAGGTTCTGGAGATGGAACTAAAACTGTTACTCTGGCGAAACCAATGTCAAACGCCAATTACAGAGTTTTAGTTTGTTCTCAATCAGATACAAATAACACAGATTTATGCATAGCTGTTGACACAAAAACTCCTAAATCATTTGTTATCAGGGTAACTTCTACCAATCAATCTTCTATCAATGTAGGATATTTAATTTTAGATACTCCTCAATCAGGCTCACTAAAACATTCAAGATTTGGCTTCCATTCAGGCTCAGCCCATTTCAGGAATATGCAATGGGGAAAAGCTCAGGGAACCACATCCGGCGGAAATATAACTGGAATTGTTGCGGAGTTTCCTCATACTTTCAAAAATATTCCTTTAGTGTTTGCTTCATTTGATGACGGCACTTCTATCACAACAGGATTTGTTTATGTTGACGTAGCTCCCACCACAAAACAGGTAACATTAGGAATCGAGGGATGCTCAGCAGATGAAGTGATAGACCTGACCTGGTTTGCGTTTGACCCTGGGTTTGATGTAGGAACTGTTGAAACTGTAGGAAACAAAGCAGGAAATTTATTAGGTCAAAAACTTCAAAGTCATTATGGGATTCATTCAGGAGATCTGCATTGTAAAAATTTATTTGGAGGATTGGTTTCTATGACTCCATCCAGCGGGGATATAGATGAAGCTGTCACATTCGGACAGATGTTAAAAAATACTCCAATAGTGTTCGCATTTAAACAAGCTCCTGTCGATGATACATCAGGGATAGCTTATGTAAAATCAGTATCTATCTCAGGGGCCACTATAGGCCTCGAAGGAACATTAAATGATACGTTAGCTCAAGTAGGTTATTTTGTTTTCGATTATGAATACAGGCAGGAAGGAGCTGCCGAAGCTTAAAAATAAAAAAGGTGATGCAATATGCCAGATGAAAAAGGAGATCCAGTTAGAGGAGATGTAGGTCATTGGAGATATAGGAAAGATAAAGCTCTTGGAAATATTTTTGATAAGAAAGGGCAGCTTATTCAAAGAGGCCCTCCAGAAGAAGGAACAACTACAGAGAAAAGTTTTAATAAAAATAAAGGAAAAGGCAAAAAGGAGAGCGGAACGCCAGACCCAAAAGGAGTTTACACTAAAGAAGTTGCAAAAGGATTTAATAGATTAGAGCAGATGAATCTTTTGCAGGCTCGAGGCGTTGAGGCTAAGGGGAATGAGAATACCCTGGTTAAAAAGATATTGGAATCAAATCCTGAACCAGCTGATCCAAAGGATGCTGATAGCGATACGCCACCAGCTGATGATTTTGAGCCAGAAGCTCCGATTCCACCTAAGACAAAAGATTATACTGAGGAAGAATTCAAAGAATTCAAGCCTAAGAAACAGGCTGACATCTTGAAAGAGCTAGGAGTAGAGAAACCATCAATGATAGAAAAAGGGAGAGTCAAACAATTTTTAGAACTTCAGGGGTAGATGAATGGCAAGGCAGAAATCATTAACAGGAAGAACAGTTACTGTTACCGAAACCAAATCCACAGATGTTACAAATAGGCATTGGTGGATTGTTGAAGGTACAGCTCAGGCAGTCTTAGATTATCTGGAGGAAAATAGAATCAATCACAGGATGGTGTCGCATTTTTCATTTGTGAGCTCAACCTGGTATTGCATATTTTACAAAAACTAAAATGGAAGGAAAAAAATTCATTGTTGGAGTGTTCATCGGAACTATTATGCTGCTAGGCGGTTTGTTCTTTGCTGAGGTTTTCGAGGATAAGATTGTTGTTACTTTGCCTTCAGATGTTTGCTCAGAAGCTACTCTTAGAGTTACCAAGGATGATTGGACTCTGAAATGCGGACGGCGTATCGCCTTCCAGGCTGACACCATTGTAGAATATTATAAGACTTATGGTGTCGATGAATGGGTTAGGAACAATAGATTTGTAGGCAGAAATAAAAAGGATATCACTTTGGAGCTCATTGATTATGGATCATCTTTCGATGTTGTCAAAAGCACAAGATACAGAAAAGGAAGGCAGTCAATTGCTGATGGAAATATGGAAGAGATCATTACATTCTCAAAGGATAAGATTAAGTTATCCTGGAATTATGAAGTTCAAAATAAAGCTCTGCATAAAATTTCAATGAGAGTTAAGAAACAATACAATTCCCAATTAGATGGTTTTGATATCAATGGCCATACAGGAATTTTAATAAATAATGTCCTTTCCTATCAAGGGTATGGAGATTTATATATTGATCCTACAGTCACTTTGAATTATCCGGTCACTTTGAATGATACTTATAGGGAGGGAGATACGATTCCTTTCAATTGCTCAGCTGTAGGTAATGGAGATTTCGCTGACTCATCTTATAATTTAACTAATGTGACATTCAGCTGGACTGGTAATGGTTCCTGGATAACAAATGGAACAACATTAGTCCCAGGATTTCCAAATGCTTCCTCAATATCATTTTCAAGAGTTCTACCGCATAAATTGAGTGATGTTGATGGATTTACACAGAATGTCACCTGGGGTTGTGAGTGGTGCGCTGTTAATACAACAGGCGCAGTAAATTGCACAGCTTCTGGCAACAATTCATTTTTGCCTTACTACAAGCCACATGCAGTAAATATATCAAGCCCATTCATGGATAATAATTTAAATCTGCTTAATGGCACAGGATGGGGCATGTGCGGAGCGAATCTCTACCAGTCTTACTGCAATGCTTCTGAGGAAGGCTTAGGAATTTATATTTACTGGACTCATCCAGGCATTCCTGATAATAGGAATGTATCTTATAATCTGTCTTATGTCGGAACAACAACTACAACTAGGTCTTATGCTAACTTTATTTTCCCAGATACAAATGCAAGTAATTGGGCTTTGTTTAATGTGACCAATCTGCCTGTAGATGATTATTATGTCACATTACATGCCTGCAATTCGCATAACGATACGCTCCTGTGTGTCAATGACACAATGACAACTCCAATTGAAGTGTTTGATTACACATACAACTTTTCAAATCATCAGAATTATATTTCGTTCGGAACGCAGCCAAGCGGAAGCAGGCCGGCTTTAGGCCAGGATGATACTACTGGATTAATAACGCTTGCATTCTTAGGCAGCGGATATCCTGATGGCGTTGTTAATGTTACGCTGAATTATACCAATTCAGAAACAGGATGCCTGTCAATCGCAGCAGGAACTGATAACAATGTTTCAAATGCTTTGACTTTAAGCAACATTACAAAAGTGACTATCTTGAATGAAACAGATGCAGCAACAAAATATATTTGGTTGTGGGGAACTAAAACAAACTGCGGAACTTCTGACACTAATTTTGACCTGCATTCTGAGGTACTTTCCTGAGGTGGTATAAATGGCTTATGCTGCAATCAGCAAATTCAGAAACCTTACAAACATCAAACAGGATATTATTTCTAATGATGTTTTGCTTGAAATATTTCCTCTCGCTGATAGATTAATTAATAAATTGATTTGCACTCCGGTTAAATTAGAACAGCTGGAAGGAAATATTAATGGAAGCAATAAAATATTTTATACAAAGAAAGCTCCTATCTGTGATGTGACTTTCAAAAATATTCTTGTTGTAGATGCCTGTGATACAGCTGATTTTTCCCAAAGCACAGACGCTGTAGCCGATACTCTTGCAGGAAGCTTATCCCACGATGGAGGCTCCTCGATTTCTATGGGGAAAAGCGGAACTACTGAGGCTACTATCAATTATTCAAAAGCATCTACTTCTCGTGATGGCACAGGCAGGAGGCTTAAAGTTACAGTTTTTATCAGGGATACTTTAAACCTTGTCGCTGGTAATGCAATGGAGATTAGAATAGGTTCTGCTTCAAATGATTATTATACTAAAAGTTTTAGAAGAGCTGAATTAAGAAATGGAATCAATGAAATTGATATTGAGTTGATTGATATGGGTACATCCGGTACGCCAGATATTACTGCATTAGATTATATTTTTATTGAGTTCAATGTTCCTGCTTCCTCAGATACAATCACAGCTGGGGATATAAAGATGGATAAATGGGTCCTGGAAGATGTCGATTCTCCGGACACAGCTGATGTTATTGTTTACTATGCAACGCTTGACGCTAACAATAAAATTGTTTTAGGTTCTGCTCAAACAGTAGCTTCTCTCCTTAGGGATGAAGGCAGCATTACAATGAATACTGCGCCAACAACTACAACTGCCAAAGGAGGAGTCTTTTGTAATTATTCTTATGTTTCAGATAATATGGATTGGAGCTTGATCAATCCGGCTGCCTGTTATATGGCCGCTCATCTAGCTTCTTTTATTATTTCAGGAAATGCTCCTAACTATAAATCAATTGAAGATGGATTTTTAAGAAGAGATTTTGCAGGAGCTCCTGATGAATGGCTCAGGCTTTGTTATTCTCTTTTGATAGAAGCTGTTGGAGAAGATAGCACAGGAATTGGATTCAGGACTGCTGAAGTTGATTCAATGGAGTTTTAAATGGCAAGCACTTATGGTTTTACAACAGAAGCAAAAGTTAAGTCGAGAATTAAGAATTTTAATGCTGCCATTACTGCTGGCGAAGTAGAAACTTTTATTACACACGCAGAAGGCTTGATTATTGCAGTTTCCAAAAACAAATGGTCTTCTAAAGGTAATGCTTCTATTCCTATATTAATTGAATCCTGTGCTACAGATTTAGCAGCTCTTTGGCTCTTGACTAATGATCCTAGTGGCTTCTCATCTCTGGCTGAAGCAGCTTTTATGGCTGATGTTTTGTGGGCTTCTGGAAGAAGAAGTTTAAATTTATTATCAGATGATATGATTGTAGCCAAACTCAAAGAGGATTCCCAAAATGCCTGATGGTGAGACAAAAATAAAAGGGATTCCTGCTATCGAGCCAATTGAAGATACTTTTCTTGATAGAAATTTAAGGAGAATTTATTTATCAGATGTGCCTACTGCATTGAGAGGAGGAATCGTCCCAAATGGGACTGGCTTTCCTGCAAGCCCAACGATTTATCAATTGTTCTTTAGAACTGACCAAGGGAAGATGTATATCTATAATGGAGCTAATTGGCTGCAAATTCTTCTCTTAGACACATCAGGCAATTCAATAATTGATGGTAAATATCTGAAAACATGAAAAAAATTATATTTTTATTTTGTGCCTTAGTTCTTTTAGATTTTGTTATGGCAACAACAAGTGATCCTTCTGAGTTTGGAAATGTAAACACAACTACTTGTCGGGTTGGCGGTACGATAGGAATATTAAATTGCACAGGAGATATATGGACTACAGGCGGAAAGTTTTATGGTGATGGCTCTCCGCTGACAGGAATTAATCTTTCTCTTTCAGGCTTGGATAATGGCTCAATTATCAGGGAACATAATAGGTCTTGGGTGAATGTGACTATTGATGAGCCTAGCATAATCAGAGATTATAATAAATCCTGGATTAATAATTCTATTGACGAGCCAAATATAATCAGGATTCCAAACTCAACTTGGGTTGAGAATATCGTTAGCGGCTTCGCCTGGCTTTGGAAGCTTGCAAATTTTACTTCTGCTTTAGATCCAACTTATGTTAATCTTACAGAGTTGGATAATGGTACAATTATCAGGAACCATAATAAATCATGGTTTTGGGATAATGTTACAGGCGGCGAATGGATTATTCCTGCTTATGTTATTGATATTGATGATGAAGATATTGAAGGGGATTTGAATACTTACGTTGATATTGCAGGAGATACTATGACTGGAGGTTTGAATGTTTTAAAAGGGATTAATGGTTCTGAAAGTATTAATGCTACAGAATTTTACCAAAATAGAACTAAAGTTATTGATGAATCAAGTCTGGCCAAAAATGTTTCTTTTGTCACGAGCAATGAGATTGATGCAGATCACGATGTATGCTCTGAGATTACTAATTGCGTTGATAACGCATGGGATGCTGATGGGGATCTTTCTGCTGATGAGATTTCAGAAAGCAAGATAGCATTTTCTACAGCTTGTGCAGCAGGCAATCACTATTATTTAAATGGGAATGATTTAGCCTGTGAATCTGATGATGATACAACTTATACAGCTGGAGGCACTTTATTAGATTTAACTACAGGCACATTTTCAGTTAATGAAGGAACATTGACTGATGAAAGGATATGTGAATATGAACTTACTGGAACACAATTGGAATGTACTTTAGTAAAAGATGGTACAGGCACATGCGCTGGAAGTGCTGTTTGCCTGGGCGGCCATGCTCACGATGAAAGTTATTTCACTGAGACAGAATCCAATACTAATTTTCAAAGCAGAGATACATGGACAGACCATGACAGTTATCCTGCTGCCTGTGCTGCTGCTACGCCTTTTGTAAATACAATCGGCGATACGTCAACTTGCAAAGGAGTTGTTGATGATACCTCGCCTCAGCTGGGCGGTTATCTTGATGCTAATGGAAAACATATAGGCTCTACTTCAGATGAGATAGAAAATGTTTATTTTGGAACTTATAAAAATGCAACATTCGGAGATGGACAGGAGGCAAAGATTTATTATGATGGCTCGAAACTCGTTATTAAAGTTAGTTAGTATTTTATTTATTTTAATTTTTGTTATAAAAGTCGAAGCTACTGTTTGCTCTACTACTCGATTGAATCTTAATGATCTAACTAATATAGTTGAGAATTCAAACTGGCCTTGCGATGGAACAGTGGAGGGTACTATCCCTATTAGAACTGGCGAGTTTAAAGGCGAGCTATTAGACGACGGGAGTTGTGCGTATGGTGATGGACTCGAAACAGGAGCAGGAGATATTACCATAGATTTTGAAACTCCGGGCGGAGGCAATGACATGGTAATTAATGCAGGAGACAACATCATTCTTTCTTATGATGCCACCGCAAAAACAATTTATTTTCCTTCTTTCACTGTTCCAGGTTCCGGAGCTTCTGCTAGATTCTACCCCTCAGATGATGGATCAACCTTTTGGGATTCGTCTATGACTAATCTCACTTATGGGGCTAATAACTGCGGTTTCTGTGATCCCCCAAAAAGTGGAGATTGGATTATCTCAGATGGATTAGATTGCACTCTAAATCATCCAGAAACTATTACAGGAAATTTAAATATTTCAGATGGTGGCCTTCAGATTCAAAGCTCAGGAGCTCTTACTGTTTCAGGGGGGTATGTTTATATATATCCTTTGTCAAACTTCACTATGTTATCAGGAGGCCAGATTAATGGATAAAGAGATTGAAGAGTTCAAAAAGAATCAGGGCACAGTAACTTACTCAGTTAAGGAGCTGCTTGGGGGAGTTCATACTAAATTAGACAATATCTATTCTAAGCTCTCTGACGGCAAGGAAAAGTTCGCAGAGATAGAAACAGCCATTAGATATCATAAAAAGCTTATATACGCTCTCTACAGCGTGTTATTCGTGCTATTATTAGCAGTATTAAACTTATATGAGGTGATTTGATATGGATATAGGAAGTATTGTAACAGCTATGAAACCGCTGTTAATTCCAGCAGCTGCCTTCGGAAGAAGCTTTGCTGGATGGCTGAAGAGCAGCCTAAGAGATGGAATCATACAGGACTTTGAAATAAAGCAATTAGGCGAGTGTATGGTGAGAGTTATATTGATTGGAGCAGTAGTTGCATACTTTCCAGGCGTTGATATCTCCTGGGCTGAAACTGCTGCTGTAGCATTAGGAGGAGATGTTATCCTATCTGCTGTTAAGAAAGCTAAAATAGCTCTACCAAGATAACTGCCTTTTTTTTATTTTTTTCAAAAGCTTTAACTTAGCTCGAATTCTTTTGATGGTCAGACAACTCCTATTTTATATATAGTTACAGGATGATAACCCTTTCTCTGATTTTGACTAAAGCGATTTATTAATTGCAAATTTCAATTAGGAACGCCTCAAAGTTCATTAAGATTTCTGATTGCATCACCGCAAGGTTTTGCTGAAATCTTATGACTTCTACGGCGTTTTTTAAGTCCTATGAAATTTTCCATTAAATCGCAAAAAAAATCAGAGCGGGTTTCGCATCCCGTTCTTTTATATTTAAAAAACAAGGAGGTGGTCTAAATGACCCAAAAACCAAAAGAAACATTCAGAGCTGGCTTAGTTAAAGCAGCTATCTTTGAGAAATTAGTCAAAGGCAGCAAAAGTGATTTTACGAGCCAGTCAGTAACTCTTCAAACGAGTTACCAAAAGAGTGGTGAGTGGCAGAACAGAAATCTGACCCTCATCAAGAAAAATGTGCGTAACGCTATCTCTGTATTAGAGCAAGCAGCGCAAGAGATGGGTGTCTAAATGGCATCTATTTTTTCTTCTTCTTCTCCCTACTGGGATGAAGCGAAGTTAAACGCAACTCCTCTTGTATTGAGGGGATTGAATCGACGACTCTCGCCTAAAGAATTCAAAGCAGGCGTTGGAGATTATAGAAAAAGAAGTGAAGCTGAGCTCAGGCTCAGGGAGATTAGAGAATGAATAACGGTGAATGTAAAGAATTAAAGAAAAAGGGAAAAGAACTTTGGAGTATCTATGTAGATATTAATTCGCAAATGAGTAAGCTGAAAAAAGAAATCCAAAGTCTTAACAGCTTTATGAATGGCTATGGTGGGGAAGAATGAAAATATGGATAAAGATTCCAGCAATAGCAGCTGTATTTCTTTTAGGAATAATAGGGATTGTGTTTATTTTAAACGTCCCTGAAAAAGAAATAATTACAGCTGTAAAACAGGATTTCTTCGAACACCAATTCTCAGAGGACATGCAGGAAATCCCGGAAGAATTAAGAAAATTAGTTCTGGATGTAAGGTTACTGGATGAAGAGAAATTTGCTTTTGAGTTTGGAAAGGAGCATAGATAATTTTTCTTTTTTTCTTTTAAATCGAAACATTTATATAGTTTATATGTGTGTGTGCTGATTATGAAACCTAATTTACTCTGTTCTGAATGCGGCTCTTCAAATTGTTATACTACCGCTACGCATAGGAATTGCAGGAGATGCGGCCACAAATGGAAGCGGAACGATATTAAAAAATGAAATTAAAAACTGTGAAAAATATTGAACCAGAAATATTATTTACTGGAAAAGAAGTTAAAGAATTAGGATTGCGAGCCACTGATTTGCCAAAAATTGAATTTATACAAAAAGAACGAGACAGAAAAGTAAGAGAAGAAGCAATTAATTATATAAAAAATCCAGAGGAATTATCTTTAGTTATGGATTTAGATTATAAAAGAGAAGTTAAAGCGGTGGTTAAGTTTATTGAGCATTTCTGGAGCGTAGAAAAAGAGGATTTGGAATGAAAAAAAAGATAATGCCTGTCATAGCAAAGTTATTTGGGAAAAAGTCAATCGGTATTGATATTGGTTCAAAAGGAGGAGATAAATCAGTAAAAGCAACAATGCACTTTTTCAAAGGCAAATGGTACGTAGATAAGATGGAGGAGATAAAATGAAAATACCATACGACGATTTAAACATCACAGTCCCTGCAGATCTAAAGAAAGATTTAGATAAAAGAAAAGAGAAAGGCTTCAATGCTTCTGGGTTCTTTGTAGAAAAATATACAGAAGAGTTTATGAATGTTCCAGCTATGAAGGCTGAGATAGAAGTCTGCTCTAAAAGAATAAAGTTTCTCAATAAGAGGCTTATTGGTGAGAAAGAAACTTCTCCGGTAAAACCAAATGATGATCCTTTAAGGTGTCCTGTCTGCAGTATGTTCTTTAATGAGAAAATGTCTTTTAGAAAAAAAGTTCAGGTCAGCAAAACGCTGGCGGTATGCTCAGGCTGCAAAGAGCAAAGGCCTGATGAAGTTAAAGCTATGGGGGTAGCTTCAGAATGATAGAATCAATTGAAGAAATATCTTCTCCAGATACAAAAAAACAAATTCTTATTAGTTTTGATGAGAATGTTACCTCAGAAGAATTGGAAACTGTAAGAAGAATTTTTAATAATTTTCTTAATAAAAATGATGTTGTTGAAGTTATTGATAATTATTTAAAAATTGCAAAACTTCCTAATTTAGAAAAATTACAATTAATAGCGGGACTCATTAAATATATGAATCAGGAGCTGAAATTGAACTTAAATTTAAAAGAGTTGGGGTTGATAGAATGAAATCTGAAAAAGAAATTCTGGATGAAGTTTGGAAACAGCATAGAGAAAATAAAGATTCTTCACACGAGCTTAAAGAACATTTCTGTAGGGCGTGTTTGGACTTGACTTTGAAATTATTTAAGGATAGTATCAATAAACTTATTGATAAACATTGTTTTGATTGCGGATTGCATTTAAAAAGAAAATTTGGGATAAAATGTCAGAAAAAATAAAAGTAGAAAGTTCCAATCTGGAATTTGTTGAGTATATTGAAGATAAAAAAGAATTGAGGGTTTGGTTTCTCGCTGAGAAAAATGTTGTATATGTTTATGCTGGCGTTCCGCAAGAGGTTTATGATGCATTTATCAATGTCCCAGCCAAGGTTAATTCAATTGGCGGATTCTTCATAGACCATATAAAAAATAAATATCAGTTCAGAAAAGAGATGGAGGGAGAATGAGTAACAATGTTTTTGTTAATGGAAGTATATACAATTTTGGTGCTTCAAGCTATAAAATCTTAAAGAAAGAATTATCAAAAATAAAGAATCCCAAATATCATTGGGATGATGATGGAGATTTATTCATAGAAGAAGATTTTGATATGAGGCATATTGAAGCAATTTTAAGGGCGAGGGATATCGCCTGGGAAGAAATACATTCTCCAGATTTTGTTTCAAAAGATAAGTTGAGGAAATTCATCAAAGAGAAAAGAAAAAAATATCCTGCTTTATTATTGTTTGATGAATTTGAAAAGGAGTTGGAATTATGCAAGAAAAAATAAAACAAGTTTATGAATTCAAGAAAGATGGAACTTACTGGATTCTTGTAGGTGATAAAGATCATCAACCAACTAAAAAAATAATAGATTTTGTCAGATATAATCTCGAGGCAGATTTTCCAAACTGTTCTTTTATCATTCAACCTTATTTTATCAAACCAGTAGAAAACAAAAGCAGACAAGAAGGAAAAGATATTCAGCATTTCAAAACCTTTTCCAAGAATGCAAAGAAACTCAAAATAGGACAATCAATAGGAATTGTCACTGAAGATAGAACAATTATTTTAGTAAAAAAAGAAGAAACAATACACGAGTTATTAAAATGCAAGAAACAAAAAAAATAACTGTCAAAGGAGAAGTTGAGAAATGGGCTAGAACAGCCAACAAGTTTCACGGAAACAGAGGTTCGCTAGGTTTGCTAGTGGAAGGAGTCTGGCACAATCTCATTGGAAAATTAGATGATTTGGTAAAAGCAAAGGAAGAATTTCCTCCAGGAACTTTTGTTGAATTCATAAATGAAGAAAACAAAAAAGGATATCTCGATATTGTCGAGGGTTCTTTAAAAGAAATAAAGAAAGAAGAAGCCTATCCTGAAGGCAGGGAAGAAAAGAAGCCATCTACGGACAGGCTCGATAGAGATTTTGTTTCTTGTTTTATGTCAGCTACAGATTTTATTTCAAAAAAGTTTGAGAATAGTTTAAGGAGAGGAAAGCCTTTGTCAGCTAATGAATTAGCAAAAGATACAGGAGATCTCACAAAGCAACTCTATCTTGATTTCCAAGCAGCCAAAGAGGCTTTGAAAAAGGAGGGAAAATGGTAATCGAATCAATTAAAAATTTGTTTAGAGTGTTGTGGTCTATTCCGAGTATGATGATAGGAAAGACTGGAATTATTTTAATGAAAAATGTAACTTTGGAATACACAACCAGAATAGCTGAAATTGCAGAGCTTATGAAAAAAAATACGCCACAAACATTAGTGGCTGTAATGAAAATTCTAGAGGGAAAAGGAATAAAAATCAAAAAGATTTCAGTAACAAAAGAACTCGCAGAGAGAATGATTAAGTGTAGGGATATGATTGATAAAAATGGCCCAAATCTTAATCTACTAAATATGGATACAGAATTTGATATGTTCCTTAACGCTAAGAAATACGCTAACGTAAAGAAAAAAAGCAAAGATGAAATCGGAATGATGATGGGGATTCAGATTGTAAAAGAGGGCAAATGGTAGAGGTAATTTTATTTTTAATTGCACAAGTTGTTTTTAATATTACAGTTATAGGAGCTATAATCCTTATTTATTTTTGGCAGAAAAAACAAGCTGAATGGAACAAATTCCAAACTGATTGGAATGAAAAGCAAAATAGGCTTAATGAACACCAGGACAAATGGAACACTCTACAAAACAAACTGAACGAAAGCAAAAAAAAGAAATGAGCTTAGTCAAACTCAAAGATGGAAGGACTTTCTTTCCAAGAGCAAAGCTCAGGCAGAAAGATACAAAAAGCACTCAGTATGAATTTACTGACGATATGAAGGTGATTTGGGAGGAATAATGGCAATATTAAATTATACAACAAAAATTCCAGTTGAGAAAACAATAGCAGAGATAGAGAAATTATTAGCGGACAGCGGAGCTAATAAGATTTTGAAGAAATATGATAATGAAAGCAATATAGAATCGATATCTTTTATGCTAACCACAGCAAAAGGAGATATGCCATTTAAGCTTCCAATGAATGTTGAAGCTGTTTTACAAACTCTTAAAAATCAATCTGGAGAATATAAGCAGTCAGGATATAGGCAAAGAAGAATTGTTCCTGAAAGTATGGTTACTAAAGAGCAGGCAAGAAGGGTTGGTTGGAGAATAATAAAGGATTGGCTTGAAGCGCAATTAGCATTATTCTTTTTACGAATGGTTAAGATTGAAGAAATCTTTTTGCCATATATGTATAATGAAAAAGAAGATAAAACTATGTTCCAAATTTTAGAAGAAAAAGGATTTGATAATATGATAGAGCATAAGGAGGAATAATGGCAAGCGTTCATACTTTTCCAGAAGATGATTTGAAACACATCAAAGCTCATCAGAGAAAGCGAGAAGCCAGAGCTCAGAAGAAAAGAACTTCTTCGGGAAGGCGTTACTCGCCTAGACGCTCGAGAACTCGAAGAGGATTTAGTTTTTATCAAAGTATGGAGGATGATTTTAATGAAACAAAAACAGCAGGATAAGGATGAAAACGATGATTTGCCACCAGCATTTAAGGTTAATTTAAATTTTCAGGAAATCACCAAAGAAGATTCTGTCAGGTTTATGGCTTCTTCGAATCTTATACCTGTAAGTCATTATACAGGAAATCCAGCGATTCTCCCAAGAGAGGTTGGTTTCCATACAGGAATTGGAAGAAGATTAGTTATTTCAAACTCTTCGGAGGAAAATGTTTTCTCTTATAAGAGAGAAGGAACAGAGGATAGAAACATTGCAGGAATTTATAACCTCAATCTTAAATCAAAATTTTATCTCAAGGAGGATGAAACAATGAAAAAACTTAAAGAGCAAAAAATGAAAGATGGGATTCCGGTTGATCCTAAATATAAACAAGAGTATGAAGCGAAGTTTATAGATAAGAAAAAATTAAACCCAGGTCACGAGCCTTGGCCTGAATCTGATAGAGCAAGGATGCAGCTAGGAATTAATCAATTGGTTGTAAAAACATTAACTCTTGAGCAGGAGCTATCTAATATAAAAACAGGCCTGCACGAGATTGATAAAGAAATACAAATGAATATAGATCAGGCCGCTATAGAAGTCAAAGCTGCAAAGATGAAGCTGGCTGGAATGTTGTATGACCAAAAAGAAGAGATTACAATTAAGAGGAATAAGAATTCAGTAATTGAAAAAGAAATGGAGTTGGCTCACAATAAAAAAAATATAATCGCTTTTGAGATTCAGCTTGCTGGAGGCAGGCCTAAGAGAGAAAAAAAGGATATGAAAATGAGAGAAATGACAAAAGAAGAGCTGGAGAAGGAGAAGAAAAACAAAACACCACCAAAAACAGTAAAGCCAACAACAGGTCCTCCAAAACCAGTAGCAAAAACCAGTTGAAGAGGAAGTGAAAATGGAAATAATCATAACTCTCAAGGAACTGGATAATGGACTTGTATTAACTGACAACTATCTAAAAAGTAAAGGAAAGTTCTACAAGACTTGGCCAGATGCTAGGAAAGCTGCAGCAAAAATTCTGGAAGACTTCCAAAAGGATGAGATTGATTCACAAAAATGAGAACCAAAAAAAGATTATTTCTTAAAGCAACAGGGATGAGTTTAGCAGATTTCATTGAAACAATAGAGAAAAGATATTTAGAAAAACACGAATACAGAATTGTCCTTGTTGCGCCAATTAAATTAAAGAAGTGGTTTCTCACCAACCATCAGCTCGTTGCTGCCTTTCACTATGGAACAGCGTTAACTGATCTTGTAAAGAATGAAATTGGCCAATTGTTTGGAAGGAAGATTGTAATTACAAAAAGCAAGAAGAAACAGATTATAGTAAGGATTGACAAGTTAGTTGAAAAACAATGACAATCTACTGCTTTCACGAGCTGAGCAATAAGGAACATCCCTGGTGCGTTAAGCCAGTAGATTTTGTGAGGTTTGCCAGGGAACATCCCAATGATGAGTTCCATTTTGATGATGGCAGAAAGGGAATTTGGTCGAATTGGCCGCTAATAGCGGAGAATTTGAGCATTAAGCCTTTAATCTCCCTAGTGCCTAACTTTATTATGGGGGAAGAGGTACCTCCGCAAGAGCAATATTCTGAGTTTATGTCAATCGAGGAGATTAAGACCTTGATAAATCAGGGTTTTAGGATTGCTTCGCATGGATTCAGCCATAAGAGCTTGATTACTTTAACCAAGAATACGCTCCTAGCGGAGCTGAATGAATCAAAGAATTGGCTTGAAGATACATTTAAGGTCAAAATAGACTCTCTAACGCTTCCTTATGGCCATATAAACGAGAATGTATGGCTTGAGGCCAATAAGGTCTATAAGAAGATTTATGCCTTAAAAGGCTCTAAATACGGCTTCCAGAGGGAGCTGGTACAGGGGTGATTATGAGGTAAGCTGTCTAGGTAACATTCAGCGGCACAAAGAATTCCTCTTACTCAGGCAATTCCTCGGCTTATTAACTCCTCAATCATAAACTCTGATGGAACAAAAACAAATTTGCAAATATTGCAAGAACTGCGTTAAGTATAAGTATTGGCACCATGGCAATACAAAGCAGGAAGATGAGATGGTTAAGAACTGCTTTCATTGTATTTTTGGTTTAGATCTGACATTAGATATCAGGAAATGCTCACATTTTGAATCATCAGAGGCAACACAAACGCCTCACGTTCCGTAGGCGTTTGTTTTTAGATTTGCCTATAATAGTATATAAAAATAAAAGGTGAATTTTGATGAATGAAATAGAAATAAGTAAAGTAGTGGTTAAGGACAACATAAGAATAGATTATGGAAATTTGGATGAGCTTACTGCTTCAATCAAGCAGTTCGGGATGAGAAAGCCAATAGAATTGAGCAGCAAAAATGAGCTTCTCGATGGCCATCGAAGGATAAAGGCAGCTGCAAAGGCAGGATTAAAAAACGTGCCTTACATTGTCAACGACAAAGAAATAGAAAAAAGAACAGAGCAGATGATTGCTGCGCTGCATACAAAGAGTTTAGATCCTGTGGAACAGGGAAGAGCCTTCAGGGATTTTCTGAAGAAGAATGATTTGAATATCAAGACAGCAAAAGATTTGGCGCTACGGATTTCAAAGCCTGTTGAGTTTGTTGAGAAACGGCTTCTGATTGTTGATCTGCCGGAAGAAGCCAGGAAGGCCCTGGTAAATAAAAAGATTTCAGTCGGGCATGCTTTGTTGTTAGCAAAGTTCCCTCAAGCTGATGCTTTAAAATTTTTAAAGCATGTCAGAAGCAACAATTATTCTGTGCAAGCTGCGAAAGCAAATGTGAAGTATTCAGAATTTACAACACGTTTGGCTGATGCAGCTTTTGATAAAAAAGATTGTAAAGGCTGCAAACATAATGGCTCAGAGCAAACAGAGCTATTCGAAACAGGAAGTTCAGCAAAGGGCAGGTGTATGAATAAAGGCTGCTTTGTAAAGAAAGTTGGAGAGTTTGTAAAAGGGCAAAAGAAGAAATTCAAAGAGGTTTTGTTTGCGCCAGAGAGCGAATATGAAGACCCAAAAGGATTCTATATGCCTGAATCATACGCTGCAAAAGAAGCAAAGATAACGCCAACGTATGCGAGCAAGCTCAGGAAAGAAATGAATCCGGAAACTTACCTGGTTAAGATCAGGGATAGCGGCAAGATTGAAGAATATTTCAAGCCGCCTGTAAGTAAAAAGAAAAGAGAAACAAATGAGAAGCAGGATACAATCGAGAAGGGCAGAAAGCTAGGGGATAAGATTAATGAGTTCAGAGATCATCTATTGATGGTTAAAGGAGCTAAGTTGACTGAAGCAGGAACAACACAGATGAAGGCATTAGTCCTCTGGCATTTCTTAGAGAATAACCAATTGTATGGCAAAAAGCTTGAGGAAGTAGAAAAAATTCTCGGTGTCAAAGGAGAGGCA
>SDBU01001503.1_pt1 | contig 33161 bp, 37 predicted proteins | sample 2277071 | NCBI WGS metagenome assembly SDBU01 (sample SAMN10397929, study PRJNA504765) | marine sediment metagenome | isolation source: marine sediment core GS08_GC12, 126 cmbsf | place: Arctic Ocean: Gakkel Ridge, Loki's castle | collected 2008 | reverse complement strand
ACCGGTTGTCTGACAAGGCAGGCCGGGCAGCTAAGCCATTTGGGCTAAGTGCTGAAAGCATCTAAGCACGAATCCCATCCCGAGACAAGACATCCTTTCGTTAGATGAAGGTCGGCAGTAGAAGACTGCGTTGATAGGAAGGTGGTGTAGATCACAAGCTTCGGCGAGTGGTGAGCCAGCCTTTACTAACAGACCAACACACCGGTTCAGCCATTTACATAGAGACTATGTGCGATGATTCATTTTTGAATCACATTAGCGAAAGCTATACACGACTATCAAAAAAAATTTGGATAAACACTTTTAATGAGAATTTCAAGGGTTGGGATATGTTCTTTAGAAAAGAGAAACTGATAACGGAAACCGTTTGCAAAGAATGTGGAATGGAATTTTCAGAACCAGAAAGAATGCTACGCCACATGATCAAAGCTCACGCTAAAAGCAAAGGCCCAAGCTGCAACTGTTAGTTTTTTCAAATAAGCAATTCTCAAATTCATACAAAATTGATTTGTGGTGATGTGATGGATTCTAAACCCTCAACCAGCAGATCTATTAACTACCTTCGATCTGATAATTTAGAGAAAATGTCTGACAAGGTACTTCAATGGTGGGATGGATTGGCCGAGGAACTTCAAATCGATATTGAAATTGTCCACGAAAGGGCCAATAGTTAGTCACTAACCGACAAATTAGCCATCCATGGAATCACTGGGATCAAAAAACTAATCGCTTTTTGTTTAGATGATTTATTCCACCACAAAAAATTTTTGAATTATTGATTTTGATCGGAAACCTTTATCATACACATGATAGATCGTACGCCATGGAAGCTAGATCTGCAGTAAACCGACTTTTGGGAATGAGTCCTTCTATTCGAGTTGTGACTATTTGTGATAACAATGGCAAGGTTGTTTATTCGGCACATTCAAAACGAGTAAAGAATGTCTTGTCTGCCACCGAAAGTAGAGCCTCTTTGCGAAATGCAGCTCAAGCATGGAAAGGTCGAAGATCCTTGGCACGAAAACTAGGTTCATGCAAGTATGTTGTTGCTGAATATGCAAGAATAAAACGCATTACAATGCCAGCAGGTAGAAACAACATTCTGTTTGTTTCCACAACAGCCTCATATGATCACAAAAAGGTAATTCGTAGAGTTCGTTCCTTCCGATAATCAGGAAAAAACTCTTTTTCCAATTTTTTCTTCTTTTAGCTAACCAATGGTTAACACAAATCCAATCCAAGAACTTTTTAGAATTAATGCCATAATGCTTCTATGAAAGCGAAATTTACAACATCTTGTATTTCTTGCGGTGACGTGATTAAACCTGGTAAGGAAATTTCAAAGGATGATGAGGGAAATTGGGTTCATCATTATTGTGTTGAAGAAGCTGAACTTCCGTAACACCAATACGAGTAATTATAAGTAACAATGAATAATATTCTGTATGGTTGTTGTTTGGATTGGAATTGTTGTCGGTGTTTTGATTGTGATAGCTTTGATTGTTAAACTAATGAGAACTCCATCATACGCTGCTGTTTCATTTGAACAACGCTGTAAAAAGTGTGGTTCGAAAACTAACGGATTGAAATGTCCTAGGTGTGAGGGAAAGCCTTCCTTTGGTGTGTAGCTTCGTTTGACTAGGTTTTTATTTTCCTAAAGTGAAATCTCATAAAATTGGCAAACATACATTCAGAAATTTATGATGAAAAATGTAAGAGACTTTTTGAAGAAGATACCATTCGGTTTGCCGGAATACTTGATGAGAAAGGCGAAATAATTTCTGGCGGATTCAAACCAGGACTAACTCCTCTGGAAGGGGACGAGGTTAAACTGAAATCATTTATGGAATTTGTTTCCAAGACCTCCATCAGAAAAGAGTTTGATCAGAGCCTTGGACCAATTAACTATCTAGCTGCTAGGCGAGACAAGGCAGTTTTGATCAGCTTTCCATTCCCAGTTAGTCGAACCACTCTGTTAATTTCTGCAGAACCCTCTGCCAACATAGAAATACTGGCAGCTCATGTCGTTGAAATTTTTAGTGGAATAGAGTGATTAAACTCGAATTATCTGTTTACCAATTAGATATTCCAAAGCCTTGAGATAATCCGTCTCTGTGATCAAACCATCTAAAACCCATGACGTGTTTTTCTTCCACCATTCCGGAATTACCAACTCTCCCAATTGGGTGCCGACATGTTTTTCAAAGATGTTGGTATCAATTAATTCAGTTTTTTCCCAGACTGGAATTACAATAATATCTTCAAATTTAGATGATAGAATTAAACCAGTTTCTGCATCGATTATCTCAGAATATTTGCCAGTAGAGTCTCTTGCAACAAATGCATCTCTTTGTAGATGCTTGAATGATGTCAAAACTTCATGAGTTACTGTTAGCTCATCATTGGTTCCATCAAGCTTGTCACCAATTTCAATTGGGACCGGATAGACAAACTTGTGTGGGGTGTGAGAACTCTTCGGCTGTGTTACTCTACCAGAATCGTTGTCCTGACATTCTGGAACACTATCGACTGTGACCTGCGTACTACCAAGATGACATTGAATGGTGTCATCATCAAAAGATCTCAAAATTTCGTAGAGTGATCCTCCTTGGTCTATAGTGATTTCGATATTTTCTCTACCCTCTTGCGATGTTTTTTCAAAATCAACTTTGACCTGAGTCAATGAAACTTGAGATACTGTGTATTTTTCAATAACTGTATCTTTATGATAATTATCTGAAACCGAATACTTTACAAAATCTTCTTTTTCAACACAAATCACATCATTACAGAATCTGTCCTCCATTGGGTGAATTATTGGTGGGCTGATAATTTCGGAATTGATAATAGCTCGAATTCCATATGCAAAACGACTGTCAGTGATTTGTTCAGCAACCCACAACATTGCGTCAGTTTTGATCCAGTCTGGTAATGTTGTAAACCCTTCCAGATGTCTTTCCTTGACATATCCGGAGCTGCCAAGCATTTTTGTAATTTCTGAAACAAGAATTCTGGTTCTGTCTGGATGATCGGTTGGCCAAACAATATGGGAGTATAGATTAACACAAAATCTCAGCTTTGGCTCATAAAAGTGTTGGAAGTACAGATTCAGTTTTCCAATCTGCTTATACTCATCATAATAGAACTCACAAAAATCTACAATGTCCTCTACGGTTTTGATTTTGGAATCATCATAGTAATGGGCCGAAGCTGATGTAATGGTAAATCCTAAGATTAATGATACAGCTAATGCTAGAACTATTCTGGTATACATCTGTATGCCAGTATCTACAGGAATTTATCATATTAAGAAGATGGAAAAGATCTTTCTCCTAGGTGTAAAAAATTACTAATTGGCTGGAATATTCCTTCCAGAGTGGCATGCTTTTAATTTGATTATATCTCTAATGATTCCAATGAAGGCGACCTTTGCAGCTGGATGTTTTTGGCACGTTGAGGACCTGTTTCGAAAGGTCATGGGAGTGAGCTCTGCAACATCTGGATATACAGGTGGAACGATGCCAAGTCCAAGCTATCAAGATGTCTGCACCGACAGAACAGGACATGTTGAAGCTGTCCAGGTAGAATATGATCCGGAGCAGGTTTCATATGATGAGCTGCTCAAAGTTTTTTGGGAGAACCATAATCCTACCACTTTGAATAGACAAGGACCTGATATTGGAACACAGTATCGTTCTGCAATTTTTTTTCATGATCCGGAACAGGAAAAGGCTGCCAAGGAATCCATGAAAAAGCTTCAAGATTCTATGCGAGACAAAAAGGTCGTTACCGAGATCACTCCAGCAAAGGAATTTTTCAAGGCCGAGGAATATCATCAGAGATACTTTGAAAAACAAGGATTAATCTAGAGTTTGATACCTCTTTGATACCTCATTACTTACCTAAAATTAACCCAAAAACACGCGATCAAAAACGGTAAAACTTATCTACTAAATTTAATCGTCGCTTAATAATTGCAAGAAAAGTTCGTCAAGATCGACGAAAATAAAATTCGCTATTTGGAAACAGGATTAGGAGACCCACTAGTACTAGTTCACGGTTTAGGTGCATCAGCGGAACGGTGGGAATATGTCATTCCTCTTTTCGAAAAGCATTATCGAGTTATAGTACCGGATTTGATCGGCTTTGGATATAGCGACAAACCACTAGTTGATTATACCCTCGAATTCTTTTCAGATTTTCTAGGAAAATTTCTCCAGGAGATTCAAATAGAAAGACCAATGCTAATTGGCTCATCTTTAGGGGGGCAGGTCACAATAGAATATGCATCAAATAATGATTCTATAAAAAAGCTAATTTTGGCATCTCCTTCTGGGACGGCGAAAACATCCACCCCAGCATTAGATGCATACATCATGGCTGCACTATACCCAAACGAGAACAGTGCAAAGAATGCATTTGAAATGATGGCTACTCCTGAACAAGAGATAGCACCTGAAATAATTACAGGATTTGTAGAAAGAATGAAGCTTCCAAACGCAAAGATGGCATTCATGTCAACTCTGTTGGGGTTAAGAAGTGCCAAGAAAATTACAACCAAGCTAAAATCAATCACTGCACCAACCCTGATAATTTGGGGTTCTCTGGATCCCGTAATACCGATTAAACACGCAGATAGTTTTGTAGCTACTATAAGGGACTGCAGATTTTTCAGGATGGATGGGTGTGGCCACACTCCTTACGTCGATGATCCAGAATCGTTCGCTAGAGTAGCAATGGAATTCTTGGGAAAATAGCCAACCGAAGTCTATATATACCACTCATTCCCTACCATTACCTATGAGTGGCAATGATTACCAATATGACCCCCCAGAAATGTTCAAGGAATGGATTAAGAAAAGCGGTAAAGCTCAAACAGAATTTATGAAAAACTTTGGAATCTTTATGGGAAACAGAGTCCAGGAGTTTAATCCAGTTGAGGCACTAAAGGAGATCACAGACAAGGCTACTGAAACTCAAACAAATGTAATGAAAAATTTTGCAAACTTCCAATCAAAAGGAATGGACACCCTTTTCAACATGGGTCAAATAATGCCCAATTTCATGAATTGGGGAACTTACAAAACATCCGTTGGAACCAACGGAAGAATTTCGATTCCAGAGGCAGAAAGAGATGCCTTAGGATTAAGGGAAGGCGACTTGGTTCAAGTCATGATTCTTCCTTTAGCAAAAAAATCAAAAAAGAAGGAGGTGAAAAAATGAGTACAACCGAGCAGAAAACACAAAGCACTGTAAAAGATATTTATGGTGTATACCAGCAAAACGTCGATAAGCTTTTCGATGGTATAAGACAGCAAGTACCACGTTATCATCAATCAGTTACTAACGTTCAACAGGAATACTTGCAAGCAGTTGAGAACATATTCAACTCTTCAGTAGCACTACAAAAAGAATTTGCAAGAAAAGCAGGAATCACAACCAACGTTCCTGAAGCAGCACTAAAAGTAGTACGTGATACCACAGAAGAACTAGTAAAGGCATCTACAATACAAAATCAGATTGCACTTGCAACTATCGACGCAGCACAGCAAAACATCAAGACATTCAACGATAATGCAAAAGCATTCGCTGATTTGAACAAGAACATACTACAATCTTGGATTTCTGCATTTACTAACAGAAACAACTAGATGTTGGATTTCAACTCCAAATCTATTTTTCCCTTTTTTACAATTTTTTTTAAGATCTTTCTTTTAGCCACTGACCTAGCTCAGGTAGAACCTTTCTCTGCGAGAGTGAGCTTGCAATCATTCCAACATGGCCAGTTGGGTAAACTCGAAGTGTTTTGTCTTCACTAGCTACAGCATAATGAAGTGGCATACTGCACTCGGGGGATACTAGATGGTCGCCAACAGCAACCTGGGTGAATAACGGCATCTTGATGTTTTTGAGAGAGATGCGCTTCCCACCTACGTACATCTTGTCCTGAATGAGGAGGTTATCTTGATAAATGTCCTTTATCCACTGCTTGAATAATTCTCCTGGAATTGGCGGAGTATCGCTGAGCCATTTTTCTATTCGCATAAAATTATCAACAAAATTCTTGTCCTCAATATTTTGGAAAAGTTTCACATACTTTTCAACTCCTTGTTCGAATGGTTTTAAGATAGAAAAGCAATAGTACATGAATTCTGGCGGCATGTTACCAATATTGTCAACCATCTGATCGACATCGATGTGCTTGGCTAGATTACTAATCACTGTGGTATCGCGCCAGCCATCAATTACAGGTGCGGTGGCAACAAAGTTCTTGACATTTTCTGGGTGTAATGATGAATATACGGTAGCTATTGTCCCACCAGTACAATATCCCTGTAGGGAAACCTGGTCTACATCTGCCTCATCCTTGACAAATTCCACACAATTATCTAGATAGCCATTTACGTAATCATCAAAATCCAAATACTTGTCCATGTTTGTTGGTGTTCCCCAATCAACCATATACACATCATGACCTTGATCTAGTAGATTTCTTACCCAACTTTTTTTTGGGTGAATATCCAGTATATGATATCTGTTGATTAAGGCATATACAATAACTAATGGAGTGTGTACTTGCTTTTCTGTAGTTGGTTTATAATGAAGCAGTCTGACCTTGTCCTCCCTGTGTGCAACATCATATGGTGTCGTTTCTAATTTGATTTCATCAGGAGCCGCAACAAGCTTTGGTGCTTCTATGACGTTTTTTCCAAACTTTAGAATCTCTCCTAAAATTTTTGGATCAATCTTTATTTCACTCGACAGTTTTCTTCACCTTTTTATGCGCTTCTGATTCAAGCTTTGAAATTCGTTTTCGTAAGGAATGTAACTCTTTGTATACCTCATCCAGCTCTTCCTTGTTTGGAAGATTTGCAGATTTCAACATTACATTCATGATGCCATTCCAGTGTTTAGTTAATTCTAATTCCTTTGCAACAAGTTTTCCATAATTTCCTCCAAACTTTTCAGAATCGAATAATTCTGTAAAGTCATTATCAAAGATATCAATCCAGACGCGTTTGTATGCCTCGTATTGTTCTGCGTCATTTGGAATTTCAGGAGCTTTAAAGTTTACTTTCTTTTGTGATTCCATCCAAGTATCAGTTAATTGCTTGTAGTATTCTGTCAAGTGCTTGTTAAATTCCATCAGGTCTTCATTTGCGTCAATTAACTGAGCAGCAATTTTTTTTGAATTTTCAGCAAAATTTCTCATTGGGCCAACCGATGTCATGGCTTGAGGTTTTGTCGACATCAAGTGTATCAAGTCGGTCCAAAACAAGGAAAGATGTTTGTAATAATCTGCAACATTCTGAGTTGATTCAGGTTTCACAACATTCTGAGTTGATTCAGGTTTCACAACATTCTGAGTTGATTCAGGTTTCACAACATTCTAGTAAAACAGATCGCAATAAATAGATCCCTAGTAGATGTTTAACGATGGTTAGCGTTGAGGAATTGGAAAAAATTTGTCAAAAAATCATGCAATTAGACCCAAAAATGCGTTCTGCTCGAATAATTAACAACAGAGGACATCTCGTTGCCGGTGGAATGAGGGAGGGTCTCAAGTCTCTCGAAGAAACAAAACAGGATGAGATGATGTTCATGGAATTAGCTCTTCGAGTTAGAATGCGTCGAGATTTTGATAAAGAGCTTGGGCGTGTTCATTTCTCCATGTCGTATCGAGATAAAGTAATCATCATGAGTTTCCCATTAGCTGATGATGATGTATTGTTGACCTCAGGGGAACACGAAATTGATTTCTCAAAAATTGCTTTTGCAATAATGGATTTAATCAAAGATCTGAGATAAGAGCACACCAAAACATTTTGAAAAATTTCTAATCTTTCATGAAAATTTCTTTATGTGAAATGTAAGTGGCTCGATTCAGGGGCTGCAGGAGGCAAGAAACAAATTCTAATGAACAGCGCTTGGGGAAACTGAATCGAACCTATTTACAATTTGATCATTCTTTTAAAACATTTTATCCAAATCTAATTCAAATTGGAAGATCAATTGATAAAATATAGTGATCTTTCAAATTAATTAGAATCTGTTTTAACTCAATTATATTCCAATGAATCTATTTGAAATTGCAGAAGAAAATTTCCTTATCTCATCTGCTGTTGTGCTGAGTGTTGGGATTTTACAAGGTACAATTTTGGGTAGAGGTGTTCGAAAAAGATTTCCTGGACTGAAACGCCATGCAAGAATCGTTTCTTTTACTCTTCTGCTACTTTTTTCTTTCAATGCTTTGGCAAGCGTGTTGAAATTTGCAGTGCCTGAAAAACTCACAATTGCCAATTTCACAGTCCCCACAACCATTGAGGAAGGTTATACACTTTTGATTAATGTCTTAGGGCTTAATGCCGGGTTTGTAACTATTGTTGTAATGTTTATCTCGATTACGATTATACTGTTTTTGCGATCTGCTGAATTATCAAAACTAGCTCGTTATTTCGTATTCACTGTTAGTGTGATTACAGTACTAGTAGCTGGAATTGGCCGATTTACAGATTTTGTACCTACAGTTTTTCAAATTCTGATGTATGCATTTTATCAGGTCGGATTTACAATTGGAATATTTCTGGTAACCAGACGACAAGAAACAGACGTCCTACCAGAATTTGAATAACAGATTTTCTAATCTTGAAGCATTTTTCTCAATCCGGCACATCTGTTTCTTATGGTAACTTCAGTAACACCAGATGCGATTGAGATCTGTTTCTGAGATTTTACTTCGCCAGAAGTTATACAAGCAAGATAGAGTGCGGCTGCCGCCATTCCCATTGGATCCTTTCCAGCAACAATCCCAATTTTTTTTGCTTGATTTAAAATATCGACTGCTTTTCTTTTACTTTTTTCACTTAGTTCAACAATGCTTGCAATTCTAGAAACTACTTTAACAGGATCAACAACAGGCATTTTGAATTCTAATTCTCTATAAAGTAAACGGTAACATCTAGCAACATCTTTTCTCCTAATGTTAATTCCTTTTGCAACGTCATCAAGAGTTCGTGGTGTTTCTGTGTTTCTACATGCAGCATACAAACATGCTGCAACAAGACCTTGAATTGATCTACCTCTAACTAATTTTTTCTCCATTGCCTTTCTGTAAATATATGCCGCCTTTTCAATTACCGCATCAGCAAGTGCAAGCTTATCTTTTAATTTGCCCATTTCATTCAAAGCCTGTCTTAGGTTTCTGTCTGAAGAGGAATGAGCTTGTGTTCTACTGTCCCAAGTTCGTAGTCTTTCAATTGAGCTCTTCATACTTGCCGAAAGTGGTTTTCCTGTAGAATCTTTGTTAGCTGCACCAATAACAGTAGAAAGACCCATGTCATGCATGGTTATTGAAGTACCTGCACCTACTCTATTCCTACTAGCCGCTTCATTTGAAAATGTTCTCCACTCTGCGCCAGTATCTTCTATTTTGTCATTAATTACAAAACCGCAAAAAGCACAAAACAACTCACCAGAGTTTTCATCAGTTACAATCTTTCTTTTGCCACAAGATGGACAACGTTGTTTTGTAATTGCAGTATTTTGCATCATGATAATCTAAATAATCACAGAACATTGCCTTATTATGATTTTACAAAAAATCTTAGGGTGATTTGGGTGTAGGTTAAGCTAATTTAATCAGTTTTAGGAATATGCAATACAAAATTAGCATATAAAATTTTTAATGATTTTCATTATTCCTGAATCTATAAACACGCTTTTTAGTTACATATTATTTTAACAATTCAATGAGCGAATCAAAGCCAAAAGTTGTAGGCATTGAAATTCTAAAACAAAACGGTTTAGACGTAGACAAGCTAATCAAACAACTTGTCATCAACTCTTCTGTTGAATTTACAGCGTATTACTATTTCACACTTCTGAGAGCCAACTGTACAGGAATGGAGGGTGAAGGAGTTAAAGGCGTAATCGAAGATGCAAGAATGGAGGATCTCAGTCACTTTGAATCCTGCATTGAGAGGATCTATCAACTAGGAGGTTCTTTACCCAAGGACCCAATTGATTACATCAAGATGTCTGGTTGTGAATTCCTTCAATTACCTGCCAATCCAACAGATCTAAAAGCAATTCTGGAGAAATGCCTTAAAGCTGAACAAGGAGCAGCTGTAAACTGGGACATTGTGTGTTCGATGACTCATGGAAAAGATCCAATAACGTATGATATTGCAAAAGACATCCTAGCTGAAGAAATTGAACATGAATCTTGGTTCTTAGAACTACTCTACGGAAGACCATCAGGTCACATGAGACGAAAATATTCTGGTGAAAGACCTCACACAAGAAAGCATTCTCGTGCTTTAGATATGATCTAAATCACTTTTTTTATTTTTTAATCATCAGCATTTCATAACAACTGTCAACAGTTCGTATCAAATGTTATTTTTACGAAATGTGTCAGCTTAATAAACAATATGCATGACTTGGTTTGAAGCTAGGAAACATGATACTGTTTGGATCATTGTTATGTGTGAGTCCAACAGAATGTCCTAACTCGTGGGTCATAATTGTTTCAACACTTTTTACGTCATACAATTGAAAACTTCCATCACAAGAATAATCTCCTAGCGCCACTTCTACCACACCTTTCCCTAAATGAGCATGCCCCAAGACCCCTTCACCTAAATCTCGAACAACCCAAGTAACCCAAACACTAGCTTCAAGTTTCATATTTGTGTAGGAAAAATCTACTTTTGCTTTTTGATTATTTACATTAAAATCCTGTGCTTGCCAAAACTGTAACGAATTTTCAAAAGTACCGACATGGTCTAATGGCAAACCAGATGGTTGTTTGTTTACATAAATTTTGTAGTGAATGATATACGTTCCATTTACCAATTCATAGGTAGGATCTGGAAATTCAGCCGCTGCTTTGGCAGCTTCCTCATCAAAATTCCAAATTACATAATCTCTAAGAAATTTCTTAATTACATCGAAGCTTGGATTTGGAAATTCAATATAGCGCTTTTCGCTTGCTACATTTTTTGAAATAGCGTTAAGATATCTCTCAAATAACCAAAAATCATCACTTCTTTCTTTTTCAATCGCTTCCAAACTTTTTTCAATATTGATTATCATAATTCCATTTTGAATCATAAAATAAATGCCAGATAGAAAATCTTGATCAGAAATCAATCCATCTGCCCACCAACCTGCATTGTTTTTTACCCAATCAGGGATGGATTGTGAAGACATACCGCTGCCTTTCGGAAGGTTAATTTGCATAATTCTATTGTCAATGAGAAATTGAATTCCAGTAACAAAATCAGAATCTTCTATTCCTCCATCTGACCACCACTTTGCGTTGTTTTTTACCCAAAGAGGTATGGTTGCTGGTTTAACAATAACCGGCTCGGGTTTTTCAGTAGGTGTATATGGATACTTTGTAATGACTGAATCTACAAAGCCAGCATAATTTTTGATTACAGTACTGTCAGGATCAATATCCAATGCTCTTTTGAAATATTGTTTAGCTTCATTGTATTCACCCAAATACCCAAAAGCAACTCCCATCCCAGTCAGAGCAACCACATTATCTGGTTCTTTTTGAATGATTTTGTAAAATTGTTTGAGAGATTTTTCATGATAGCCCATATTGCTTAATGCAATTCCCTTCATCTTTAAAGTAGAAACATTATCTGGAACAATTTCTAAAACATCGTCATAGATTTTTACTGCTTCATTGTACTCACCTTTTGCAAAATGTTCATTAGCTTCTTGAAACATCTCAGGAACATCATTCGTTCCCTGTGCGAAAATTTGGGAAGGGCTTAATGCAGCCATAATTATCAGTAACATCAAAATAATTGATTTTTTCATTATGAATACAGAGAATTTTGTTTTTAGTTATATTTTATTCCTAATTTGTTCGAGTTTTTTCTATTATTTACAGCCCTACATCTTTGCCGTGATAGAAAAGCTTTATCCGAAAAAAGCGCTTGAAAGTATTGGGGGACTTTGGCTGCAAAAACAATTGGTGAATTAAAAAGAAAGATCATACAAACGAAGAACGAACTTTCAGCTTTATCTAACGACCAAAACCCAATACCTGAGTTAATTAATTCAACCAATTTGCTAAGAGAGAATAATTTTTTGATAAAGACTGGTGACAAAAAATCTGAATTACTAACAGCATATGATCAATATTCCAAACAACTTGAGAATACATTAACAAAAATTATCAAAATTCAAGATCAATTAAAAAAATCTATGAAAAAAAGATCTCAAAGAAACCCGATTGGAAAAAAACTAAGAAAAAAAATCTACCAAGAGAAAAAAATCAGCAAAACGAAAGCATTAATCCTTTAATTTTCTAAGTTGGATGTATCAAATCTCCAGCAAGAATTCTTTGAGTGTTTTTGTTATTTTTGATTACTAAAGCCCCATCATCATCTAACTTGATGGCCTTTCCATTGATCTTATCACTATAGGTGGAAATTGTAATATTTTTTCCAACACTGGATGATTTTTTTGTCCAATTTTTTATGATGATTTTTCTTTTTTCTTTATTTAGTAATTCAATGACATTTTCTAACTCATTAAGAAAGTTTTGAACAAGCAAAATCGGACTTTGATTTTCATTTTTATCAATTAAACTAGTTATGCCGTAAAAATTTTCAGTTTTTTTAAGAGATTTTTCTAATTGTTTGGGATTAACTTGGAAATTTATTCCCACCCCTAATACAAGATATTCGATTTTATTTGATTCAATAGAAGCGTCAACTAACATCCCTGCAACTTTTTTTCCTTTAATGGTTACATCATTTGGCCATTTTAATTTAGAATCAATTTGAAATGTTTTTTCAATTGCATTTGCCAATGCAAGAGAAGCTGCAATAGGAAATAGAGTTATCACTGAAATATCAAATGTTGGATGGAGTACTATTGATAACCAAATTCCACCTTGTGGAGATAACCACTTTCTACCAAATCTTCCCCTTCCCCTAGTCTGTTTTTGAGAGATAATCATTGTGCCGTTCTCAATAGGATTCGATGCAATCTTGATGGCAAAATTTTGTGTTGAATCTATTGTATTAAAATAGTAAACTCGCTTACCAACCAATTTGGTATTTAGCCCATCAGTTATCTCCCATGGCAGTAATTGCTTTGTATTGTTGACTAATCTATATCCAAGCTTTTGTTTTGATTCAATTTTATAGCCTAAGGAACGAATTTTTTTGATGTGTTTCCACACTGCTACTCTACTAATTTTCAGCACGTCGCTAAGGTCTTGACCTGACAAATATTCTGAATTTTGTGATTTTAAAAAAGATACTATCTTGACTAAAACATTATCGAATGATGTGTAGATCAATTAAAATCCAACATCAATATCGAAACCGTCATCATTCATTCCACCAGCATCATCCACAAAAAAATTGATGTTAATCTAACTATAAAGTTTGAGATTAAAAAACGAAATTCTAATCTAATCCCTCTTTACAGAAGAAATATGACCAAATGGGCAGACTACTTAATTTTAGAAGTCAGGTATGGCAAGAACTATCTGATTGGGGTGGTAAAGTTTCACACTGATGATGAGGATGTCATCAGTGAACCCAAAATGGTTGACCGTTCACAAATTTCTCATAATGTTAAAAATGGTAAAACCTACAAGACAATATTTCACAGTCTTAAAGGCTGGAAACCTGGTGATTTGGTCAACGTTTTACGTGTTAGTGGGACTATTCGCATTGACAAAAACAAAGTAGATCGAGATTTTTTGGGACCAATACCTCAGTTTTAGCCTCGTTCAATGCAAAAATTAAAAATTGATTTGAAATTATGAAAAAACATGGAAAAGGATGACCACTCTGATGACGAAATAAAACAAATTTTCTCTCTCAAAAATGTGGCTGTTATCGGAATGTCAAAAAACCCTGAAAAGGCAGCTCATTATGTACCAAAGTATCTGTCAGAACAAGGCTTCAATATTCTACCAATCAATCCTATGCGAAGTGAAATTTTAAACAAAAAGTGTTATTCAAGCGTTACTGAAGTCGATGAACCAATAGATATTGTAGATGTTTTTAGACCATCTGACCAAGTTCTACCTGTTGTCAAAGGAGCCATAAAGATGAAACCTAAAGTAATTTGGCTTCAGGAAGGAATCCATAACCGAGAAGCAGAAGAATTAGCAAGAAAAGAAGGAATCAAAGTAGTTTTTAATAGATGTATGCTTGCTGAACATCAACGACTTTTCTAACCATGACATCTTTTAAGGATTTTAATGATTCACTTTTAGAACTTGTAAAATCTTTTGAAGAAAAAAAAACTCAGTTAAAGGTTGAAAGCGACTTAGAATCAAACATAATCAAAATTTTCGGTGAAAATATTGATTCACTATCAAAAGCACAAAACGGTCTTGATGAAATAACTGAACTTGCTTATACTGTAGCTGAACATCATCCATATTGGAATTTGTTATATCAGTGTGCACAAATCTCTAGAACAATTCTTGATAAATGGGAAGATGATCTTTCAAAAGAGGAATTAGAAGAAATTGAATGGTCAATTAAGGAATTGGAACACAGCTGTAAAAAACTAAAAGAGAAGTTAGACTAATTTTCTTAGGCAGAGATAAATAATCAAAATTGAAAATGTAACTATGCCTATCAAAATAGGTCTAATAGGAAAAACTAACACTGGTAAAACTACTTTTTTTAATTCTGCAAGTCTTTCTTCATCAGAAATTTCTACTTATCCATTCACTACAAAAAAACCAGAATCAGCTATGGCTAATGCCATCACACTTTGTGTTCATCCAGAGTTTAAGGTACAAGATAATCCAAACAACTCTAAATGTATAGACGGTTGGCGATACATTCCAATAGAACTGATTGATTTACCAGGCCTGATCAAAGATGCATGGAAGGGTAAAGGACTAGGAAATCAATTCCTTTCTGTCGCTGCACAATCAGATGTGTTACTACACGTAGTTGATGTCTCAGGAGGAATAGATACAACAGGAAAGATTTCAGAAGCAGGTTCTGGAGATCCAGTTTCAGATTTTGCAGATATAGAGGAAGAACTGATCATGTGGTATCATAAAATCTTTGAAGGCAATAGAGAAAAATTGTCCAAACTGATTAGTTCTGGAACTGATTTAATTGACGCTATTACTGATTTGTATCGTGGTTTAGGAGCAAAAAAAACACACGTGAAAGATACTCTTAACGCAACAAATCTTGATGACAAAAAACTTGATGATTTTGGAATTGAAGACAGTAAGAAATTTGTTTCACATCTAAGAAAGATATCAAAACCAACTTTAATTGTGGCAAACAAAATTGACGTAGAAGGAGCTGATAAAAATTTTACAAGATTACGAGAACGCTTCTTTGATATCATAACAGTTCCAGCAAGTGCAGACAGTGAACTTAGTCTTCGAAGAGCTGAACAGAAAGGCTTGATTAAATATTCTCCTGGTTCGGAACAATTTAAAATTTTAAAACCTGAAGAATTAAATGATAGACAGAAAAACGCGTTAGATTTTATCAAAAAGGATATCATGGGCGAATACATGCGAACAGGAGTTCAATTTGCTATTAATGTCGCAGTATTCAAGTTGTTAAAAATGAATTCAATTTATCCAGTTGCTAACGAAGAAAAACTTTCAGATAAAAAAGGAAATGTTCTACCTGACCTAATACTTCTTAAAGATGGTGCAACAATTACGGATCTAGCTAACGAAATTCACTCCGATCTTACAAAAGGTCTACTTTATGCCAAAGACTTGAGATACAATCTAAGATTACCTAAAACATACCAGCTAAGAGATAGGGATGTTATATCACTGGTCAGTGCATCGAAAAAATAGTCACTCTTTTTTCATCCAAATAGTTTGATGGATTTCATCCTTCAATTCGATGCCTTTGGCAGCTAATTTTTCTCTGATCCCATCGGCCTCTTCATACTTTTTTTGCTGCCTGAACTCCTCACGCTGTTTGATTAGACTTTGAATCTGTGCCTTTTCCTCGTCAGAAACCTTCTCTATTCTTAATCCGAGGATATTCATCATTTCTTCAAATATTAAAATTATTTTTTCAGATAGTGATTTTGTCAAATGTTCTTCGTTTGCCAAACAAACAGTAACCAGTCTATAAAATGCACTCAAGGCCATGTGAGTGTTCAGATTTTCGTCTATCGCTTTTGAAAATTCGCTTTTAATTTGTGATAATGTTGAGTCAATATCTTCAATAGGCTGTCCATCTTTTTCTGTTTGAATTAATTTATGATATGCCAACCTAGCTTTATTCCAATTTGTCTCATGTTCTTTAAGTAATTCTTCTGAATAATCAATTGGTTTTGAGTAATGTCCTGCAATACAAAAAATTCGAAGTACATTAGGACTCCAAGACTTTAACAGACTTTTAATAGACTTGATGTTTCCAAGTGATTTTGACATCTTCTCCCCATTAATTGTAATCATTCCAACATGCATCCAAATTTTTGCAAATGGTTTGTTAGAATAAGATTCTGATTGAGCTATCTCATTTTCGTGATGAGGAAATATCAAATCTCTTCCACCACCATGAATTTCAAAATTTTCACCAAGATACTTGAGACTCATTGTTGAACATTCAATATGCCATCCAGGTCTTCCACGTCCCCAATGACTTTCCCATGAAGGATCACCATCGGAAAATTTCCATAAAGCAAAATCTAAAGGATTATTTTTTGCTTGATCAACTTCAACCCTAGCACCAGAAACTAAATCCTCTATCCTCTTTTTTGATAATTTCCCATAATCCGGAAATTTTGCAACCGAAAAGTATACTCCATTTTTAGACACATAAGCAATTTTTTTGTCAACTAAACCTTGAACTAAATTCAGCATGTCTTGAATGTGTTCTGTAGCCTTTGGATATTTTGTGGCCCTCTTTACATTCAGTGCATCAAATTCATCGTTATATTCTTGGATATATCGTGAACTAATAGTTGAGGATCGAACATTTTCCCTTTTTGCCCTGTTGATAATTTTATCATCGACGTCGGTGAAATTTTGGACAAGTTCTACCTCTATTCCACTTGACTCCAAATATCTTCTAAGAATATCAAAAACTATGATTGTCCTTGCGTGCCCAATATGGGATTCGTCATAAACCGTAACTCCACATAGGTAGATTCTAACCTTACCTGATAGGTCCAGCTCTTTTTCATTTCCACTTAGTGTATCAAGAATTTTCATTACATTTCCCTCATTCAAATGGTCTAGCAGCAATTATTCTCTTGTGCTGACTATTTTTGTTTAATGCGTGGATCTTATCCACCAGATGTTTCTCAATTTGTGTAAGTTTGGCAGTTTCTTCTACAGATAATTTTTTTTCGAATAAACAAAATAGTATTGAATCAATTTCTTCAAAAGTCATTCCAATTTCATCTTCTGCTAAATGATTCAACCAAAGATGAGGACTACTCTTTTTGGATAAGATTGAATCAGGCACTCCAAGATGTTCCCCAATCTTTCGTACTTGAACTTTATACAATGAAACAATTGGAAGAATGTCTGCACTCGCATCTCCAAATTTTGTGAAATAACCAATGAGATATTCGCTTTTATCGCTGGCACCAACTACAAGATATTTTTTCAAATTGGAATAATAGTAAAGCAAATTTGCTCTAACTCTAGCTCTGAGATTACCTAATGCTTTTTCACTAGGTTCAAGGTATTTTGAATATTGATTGACAATTGGATTGATGTCGATTAATTTATAATCTAGTTTTAGTTCCTCAACCAACTTTAAAGCGTCCTCTGTTTCATCTTTTGGTGAAATTTTTGAATCTGGCATCAGAAGAGCAAGTGATTCCTTTGGAAAGAATCTATTACACAGATACGCAGTCACTGCAGAATCAACTCCACCACTCAGTCCAAAAATCAAACCTTTGGAATTATTTTGCAAAACTTGATTTTTTAGAAACTCTTCAATTGTTTTTGTAATGGTTGCATAATCCTGATTAATAATTTCATTAAGAATTTCTTGGTTCACAGATAAATTCACAATTTTTTGTCATAAAAGTTGTGTTAAATATCAACATAGATGCCGTCATTGCGGACTTCGACACTATAGGTTTGAAGCTTTACATCCTCTAGATAATCTAGCAATTTACCCGTCTTGATATTATAATGCCAAGAATGCAACGGACATTCAACCACGTCTCCATCTAACTCACCTGGAGCAATGGAGCCATCTTGATGAACACATAATGCATCTAGTGCATGATAGCCATCTTTATTGAAAATCGCAATTTTTTTACCATCGACATTAAACTCCCATCCTTTTCCGAATGGTATGGAACCTATTTTGGCAACTTTTTTCCAAGTCATGAATTTCATGAATCTGTGAATTTTTGTCGTATTAAATCCTAATTATTAATACGTGGATAATTAACTTGCAAAAATTTGAATACTGGATAAATTTAGAAAGATGGGGATTATGCATGAATAAAATCCTGCTAACTGGCATCATCAGTGCTTTATTCTTAGTTTGTTCTAGTATTTCATTAAGCATTTTTGCTGAAGAAACCCCATCTCCAAAAACCATGGATCATGTCACAGAAATGGGTGGCTCCCTTGAGTTATGGGTTACTCTTGCTCACTGGACAACAGGACTAGCCACTGTAGTATTGGCAGTTGCCCTCATTAGGACATTTCATCACATGCGGGCTGTTACAAATATGACTACTGTAGAGACAGAGTATCGCTTAAGACCTTGGATAGCACCTACTGGCCCTATTAAAAAAATGGAAAAATCAATCAGTGATGATTGTCAGTTTGATATTGCTATAAAAAATTATGGTGAATTACCTGCAAATGCTGTTACTGCAAAATTTGTAAAAAGTACAAAACCACTTACACGTGAATCATTTCAATCAAGCGATGTGAATTCCTATGATTTAGGTCCAGTTATGCCAACTATGGAGAAACACTTTTGGTTTTTCATTGATTCTGAGACATGGAAAAAAGCAGACTCTGGTTCTGTTCCCCTTTACACTGGATTATATTTTGAATATAATCATGCAGGAAAAACATCTGGTTATGGCATGTTAAGTGAGTATAGTTCTACTACAAAGAATTTCGTTCACAAAGATATGTGGATTGATGACGAAAAGTCTGTTTCCTGACTCAAGGATTTTATAGCGTAAAAATTTGTGGTGGCATGTTGAGTAAAGTAAAAAATCCAAAATTAACAAAAAAGGGAAAACTTTCTTACGAATGGGCTAGAAGCCACATGCAAATTTTGGATCAAACAATTAATCGATTAAAGAAATCAAAACCTTTCAAGGGCGTGACATTAGGATTTTGTCTTCACATCACAAAAGAAACATCTGTTTTACTATTGGGTGCAAAGGAGCTTGGTGCTAAAGTAGCTGCGTGTGGTGGCAATCCACTTACCACTCAAGATGACATTGCTGCGTTTTTGGCTTCACAAGGAATTCATATCTATGCATGGGCTGGCCAGTCTGCAAAAGAATATGATTGGTGTATTCAGCAGGTCTTAAATCATAAACCACACATTTTAACCGATGACGGCTCTGATCTGAACATCAAAGCTCATTTTGGGAAGAAAAGCAAATCCTTGAAAATTTTGGGAGCAACCGAAGAAACTACTGCTGGAGTTAATAGAATTAAAGCGGTTGAGAAGCAAGGCAAGCTTCGCTATCCTGTAATAGCAGTGAATGATGCTCAGACAAAACACATGTTTGATAATAGATACGGAACCGGCCAAAGCACTGTTGACGGATATCTTAGAGCAATGAATCTGATGTTTGCTCCAAAAAAACTCGTTGTAGTAGGTTATGGCTGGGTTGGAAAAGGTGTTGCAGAAAGATGTCATGGGATGGGTTCTAAAATCATTGTAACAGAAGTGGATCCTGTTAAAGCACTGGAAGCTCATATGGATGGCTTTGATGTAATGCCGATGGCACAAGCCGCAAAAATTGGAGACATTTTCGTTACATGTACTGGAATGACCAGTGTGATTAGAAAAGAACATCTAACAAAGATGAAGAATGGCGTTATAGTTGGTAACGTTGGGCACTTTGATGTAGAGGTTGACGCAAATTTCTTACTAAAGAAATCAAAATCAGTAAAAGAGGTTCGTCCAAACCTGGATGAATGTGTTCTAAAAAATGGAAAGAAAATTTACTTGATTGGTAAAGGCCGAATTGCAAATCTTGTTGCTGCCGAGGGCCATCCAGCTGAAGTCATGGCACAGTCATTTTCAAACCAACTTCTATCAATTCTTTACATACTCAAAAATCACAAAAAGATGAAAAAGAAAGTTATTCCTGTTCCTAAAGAAATTGATGTACAAATTGCAAAGGATGCTCTAAAAGCCATGGATGTTAAAATTGATCAGCTCACAAAAGAGCAAATCGCATATATGAACAGCTGGAACTAAATTCTCAGTCAACTATGTTTAGCTAAACTTGAGAATTTTCAGGATTAAACAGTTCGCATCAAATATTATACTGACAAATAGATTCATGTACAGTTTTTTTTACTCAACTCTAATGTATGATGAACCTATGGGTAGAAGAATTGTAAGAGTGATAAAAGAACCAGATTTTTCATTTCTGAATACTTTTTTTAGACTCAGTAAAACATGTTTTGATTAAATTGATATTAACGCTTGTTTGTGTATTCACACAACTTTATCATTAAACACGAAAAAATCATTTTATGTTATGATTGATTTTTTTGGTGATATTGAATCTGCACGAGTCATTCTTGCAGTATCTATGCTTGGATTAGCCTCATTCTTAGACTTTCGAAAGAGAGAGGTCTCCGATTTAGTTTGGATTATTTTTGGCGCATTGGGGGCAGTCTTGTTTATAATTGAACCAGTCCTGATTGATGCTTTGATTACAACTGGTTTTGCCCTGATTGTGTCCCCATTTGCAATATTGATGTGGCGAATAGGCTTTTTTGGTGGGGCTGATGCTTTTGCCTTAATTACTATTGCAATCTTAGCCCCACAAATGACATTTGGTGAAAATTTGGTGACACCATTTACAGTGATGACTAATGCAGTGTTGTTTTCGATAATTCTATTATTTATTAATGTGGCAAGAAATTTAATTGAAATTTTAAAGAAAAATAACATTTTTGAAGGATTTCAAGAATCACGTAGCAAAAGAATAGTTGCAATGTTTGTTGGTTATAGAGCAAAAAACCCCATGTTTTCATTTTCTATGGAACAACAATCTGGTAATGTTAAAAAATTAAGTTTATCATTCAAGCATGCTGAAACTTCTGAATATTCTACAAAGCCAAATACCTGGGTCACTCCTGCGATTCCTTACATGTTATTTATTACAATAGGATTTCTAGCTCAACTGATTTATGGTGATCTAATATTTCAATTGTTCAACATAAATTGGTTTTAGAATAATTTTCTAAAATTAATTGCAATAAAGTCTAGATTAATGAAAAAGCAATAATAGCTATTACAACCATTATCACAATATGTTTAACTCCTGAAACATATGACCCACTTCCAATTTTTCCTGCTGCAAGACCACCAAAAACAGCTTCAACAATTGCCATATTAAACAAAATTGAATTTAGCTCACTGATGTCTAAATTCGCAAGTGAGCTAAATATTCCAGCATTAGAATCCGTATCAAGACTGTTTTGAAGTAATGACTGAACATTTTCAATTTCAGTGAAGAATTGTGATGATAGAATGACAGTTATTGCAATAAAAACAATAAACGCGATGTAAATTGTGTAAGTATATGGTTGAAGACTTGACTTTCTCTCTTTTTCTATGTTTTGAAGCTCTGTAACATGTTTTTGTATCATCTCTAAGTTATCTGTTACATCACCACCAATTTTTATTGCCATTTGAAGTAACACAATTACACGCCTTGCCATTCTGGTACCTGTTCTTTGAGCAAAATTTTCAAACGCATCATCAATTGGCATTCCCCAAGAAATGTTAGCTTTCAAATTTTTTAGCTGTGGCGTTAAAGATCCCATATTTCGTTCGGCGCTGTGCTCTATTGCCCGAATTAAATTGGAACCACTTTGAACACTGCTGACTAATGCAAGAAGAAATAATGGAAGATTTCTATCAATGTTTTCCTTTCTTTGTACTTCTTTTAGTTGTAGTACAGCCAAAGGCAAAACTACAATTAAAACTGCAAAGATAAAACCAATGTCTCTTGTACTGTTTGTATCGGAAAAATTTGATAAATAAAAACTAAGAAAAAAAACAATTGTGCCTGCTATGCCAGAAGCTATTCCAATTCTAAATTTCTCAGAATAAATCATTGATGGTTTAGGCAGCTCATCATTATTTTTTATATTGCGTGTGTTTGATTTTTGCAATTTCTATTACCTCTTTGGAACCATTGAATCCATCATAAACAAAATTAGCACTCCAAAAAATGGTATCAATACATAAGCAAGTAGATTCATCAATGTGATTAAATCAAATCCGCCAAGATCTGGACTCATCAACGCCATGATGGATAACATTATCACTGTCATTAATGGAAACACAATTAGTAAGATGGTGTACATCTCTGCCATAACTCCCAGTGACTCAGTTGTTTTTTTCAATGACATCTTTTTTTCTTCAAGTTGCACTTTTGCTGTTGAAATAAAATATTCCTTAAGATCACCACCAGTTTGAACCGTAATTATGGCTCCCTCTAGCATTTCGGAATATGACCCTTTTGGTGTTCTTTTAATAAGATCATTTATTGCACTAACTAAATCCATTCCAAAAAATTGTATGTTCCTAGAAATGAACCTGCAATCTTTGACAATTTCCTCATCAGTGTTTTCTTTTGCAATTGTTTTGAAAATTCCTTCTAATGATAATCCATTTGTTGCAAGAGTTGCCATATATCCTATAAAATGGGGTAACTCTTCGGTGAGTTTTGAAGACCTATTTGTTACATTGATTGTTGGGATAGCATGTAATAGAAAAAAAGTAATTTGCCCCAATCCGGCCCCACTCAATATTGGTAAAAGAACTGCAAACGCTGAAGGCTGGATATTCACAAAAATTGTAACTATAACACCAATAATGCCACCGGCTATAGCTGATATGATGCTGAAAAACACCATACTGCATACATAAACATCAAATGGAATTGGGATCATTGCTTCTTTGAGGTTTTTTTCTAATCTAGTCAACCTTGGAAATAAAAATTGAATATGATCATTCAGTAATTTATAACAGAAAATATGGATTGAACTTGATTCGTTTTTTTTAAAATTTACTTTCTTTTTAGATGGTTCTTTGTTAATACTTCTCATATTAAATCACTAACCTTTTCTTTTCATAAAATCGGTTAGGATCAGAATAAAACTCCATAATATTTGTTGCCACATCTTTTTGCTGTCTGATGTCATTTTTAACCATCCATTCTAAAGTGACTTTTCTTTTTTTCAGTTCATCATTTATCTGAGAAGTGCTTTCCCCTAGACGATTTTTTATTTTGTTTAATACAATACTATTTTTGTCAAAGTTATAAGTATCAGTAATTGGATCCCATTTGAAAATTTCATGTGTTTTTATTTCTTCAGTTGAGTCATCAAGTCTATCTATTTCAGAAACCTGAATAACTCTTCTAACTGTTCTCTCTTTTACTCTTAATTTTAATTGTAAAATAATGACATCTAAAGTATTTGCAATCAATGTTTTTGGGACATCCATCGGTGATGATGCTAATCTTGTGAGTGTCGCTTTAACAGAGTCTGCATGTATTGATGAAGATCCTCCGTGTCCAGTAGCCATTGCTTGGAATAAAGTATTAGCTTCTCTACCTCGTGTTTCACCTACAATAATAACATCTGGTCTTTGACGTAATGCAGCTCTAAGTAAATCAAACTGATTAATCTCTCCAATTCTACCATCAGTGAAATTTTGTCTAGAAACTGCTGGAATCCAATTTTCGTGTGGAAGGTTTAGCTCTTGCGTATCTTCTATACTAACTATTTTTTGACCGGGCCGAATGAACACAGCTAATGCATTAAGAGCAGTTGTTTTTCCACTTGCCGTCCCTCCTGCAACAAGCATAGTTGCATTTTTTTCAACAATATACCATAGATATGCAGCAACGTCGGAAGACATTGTACCAAATTTTAAGAGGTCAACTATGGTAATAGGATCTGCTCTAAATCTTCTAATAGTAAACGTACTTCCTCGTTTTGTTATTTCATGACCTAAAGTAAGGTTGATTCTACTCCCATCTGGCAATGAAGCATCAATAATAGGATTGGCTATGGAAACATGTTTACCACACAAATAAGAGATTTTTCTTGCAAAATTATTTAGCTCCTTATCTGTTGTAAACATAACATTAGTTGGAATCGATTCATATTCCCTATGCCAAATGTAAAGTGGGATTCCTTTCCCATCACAGCTAATCTCTTCTATCATGTGGTCTCGTATTAATGGTTCAATTTTACCGAGGTAGACAAAATCCCGAATTGCATAGTAAGTAATCTTGGAAAGATTTTTTGTTGGAATCTCAAGTTGGTATTTTTTAATCAACTCAGTTATTTTTTTACGAAGTAGCCTTTCTGCATCTTTTTTTGATATCGTATCAGTTAATGCAATACTTAATTCCAGCATTAACAGTTTTTTTATTATAGCAAAATTTTTTTTATCCTTGATACTCAGTCTAGGCTGGATAACCAAATAACGTAATCCGCCAACAGATGTAGGATCTTTAATTATCCCGCTATGAATTTCAGTTCCATCGAAATCTAACTTATTTACAGTGATAAAGTTAGGAGTTAATTCATCAAATTCTAAAGGAACTGATTCGATTAACTCATTTTTTGGAAAAAGATGAAATATTGATTCAGAGGAACTAGTATTTGTATTAGGTAAAATAGATTTTGATAGTTCCCCTCTTATCGGATTTTGTTTATATTTAAAGAAATTGAGCCGCAATTAGCATTTCAAACCTAAAAATCCGTCTTAAACAATTGTTCGCTCATTTGAACAACCCATGTATTACATTTGACAATTTGGAAAACTAGCCTATGAGAGTGCGTTTCTGTTTGATGTAAACATCTAACTGGAGAGAAAACTGTTGTGGGGAAGAAATAAAGCTAAATTTGGTAATGAAGATTCCAACCAGGGAGGGGACACCTTAAAAAATTCTACTAAACAAAATCAGGAAAATTTTGTTGTGTTTAAAGAAGATTGGTTTACAGAAGATAAAAAAAACCAAGATGAATATAAAAATAACCTCAATGATGATTTTAGAGAAATCTCCTCAGGCGGTTCTTCACAAAAACCAGTAACTGATGATAAAATTGCATCTTTAATAAAGAAAATAAGAAATTGTGAAGAAAAATTAGTTGCGCCAAAACTTGATTTAGTGACAGGTGAAACCACTTATCCATTATTAAAAGAAATAGATGAAAGTGATTCTAATGTTTCCTTCTTAGAAAATTTAACCAAATCTGGGATTGGTATACTTGAAAAAAGTGTTTATGAAAAATTAGTTGTTTGTCCACAACATCCTAACTCATATAATGTTAATGTGCGGCTATACTGTCCAAAATGTAGTTCAATGGAAATTGAAAAACTTCATCTTTTTGAACACAAAATTTGTGGGTACATCTCAGAAAAAAAGAATTTTGTTGTTTCTAAAAATGAAATTATTGTTCAGTGTCCATCTTGTAATAAAAACATCGAAGATGACAAAAAAGAATTAAGAATTCCTGCTATGTGGTATAGTTGCAATAATTGTGAAAAAAAGTTTGATGATGTTGCAATAAAGCTACATTGTAGACAATTTAATCATGATTTTGATACAAACATGGCTCGTGCTGTATCTGTACCATGTTTTCGATTAAAAGATCTTGATGCTGAAACAAATTTTGGTTCCTCGTTAATCGATAACCTAAAAAGCATATTATCTAAATATGGATTTTATTTGGAAGAAAATTCTTCAATAAAAGGAAAAAGTGGCCATTACCACAATATTGATTTGATTGCAAGTGATAACAAGAATAATACAATATTCATTTTTCTTATAAAATCAAACAAAGAAATTGATGAGTCAAAGGTTAATTCTAAAATTATACCAATATTAGATTGTGAACCTTACTATTCAATCATAATTTGCTCATCAATGTCAATAAAAGCAAAATCATTAGCAGCTAAATACAACATATCTGTAGTAGAAAACCTAGACAGCAATAATGTCATTAATTCGATGGATGAAATATTTTCGGAGAGATTAAATAAATCTGAGCTGACATAATTGATCAATTTTCCAAAAAATAAAATAATTTCTCGCCGAGGAATAAGTCAAATCATTGGAAGTCTATTCATGTTGGCAATTGTAGTCCCAGTGGGGATTGTAATTTTAAGTCAAGGCCTATACGAAGTGGCTGATTTTACTAGCTTTTTATCAATTACAATGGACCAGGGAATGGATTCTGTACAGGAAGATATTATCTTTGAACATGTTAGATTCGAGCCCACAGGAAATCAAGTAACTGTTTCAATTCGGAATATTAGCACAATCACATCATCCATTGATAAGATCTCCATTGTTAAGATGGATACTCAGGAGTTATTGGTTTATCAAGATAACCTTGCATCTTCTTTACCACTAAAAGATGGTACTGACATTATTGTCAATGCAAACTTAGCATCTTCAGGACAATGGGCGGATTCTATGTATGTTGACAGTGATTACAAAATATCAATTACAACAATCAGAGGTAATTTCTTTGATACAATAGCGAGGCCATTTAATACATGAAAAGATTGAATTCAAAAAAACGTGGGGTCTCTGTTATAATTTCCTCTCTATTAATTTTAGCAATTACTGCCGTAGGGGCATCACTTGTTTCAAGCGTTATCGATGCATCATCTCTAACAACTGTATCACAAATGCAAAAATCAAATGTTGTTGCTAATTCTTTAAAACTAACTTCTTATGATACTCGTGATGCAGCAACACTATCTGTTATTCCTGTACTTAATAACAAATTTGATAATGAACTATGTACTGATCGTTGTAAAGCATTTTCAGATAATATTCCAACCAGTCCATTAGGTGATGGTACTGATTTTATTGTGATACAAATATGGAACAAAAGTGTCGATCAATTTGCAATTCAAAGTGTTCAAATAAATGGAATTCTACATAATTGGGACAGCAATACTAGTGGAATTACTTTTGATGCAAGTAGCGATGATTCTTCTGGTAAATATCCTCTAGCTGGAAAATTTAGCATCATCCCATCATCAAATGACGTTCCTTTAACTCAACATCCTTCAAAAAATCTGAATCCGGGTGAAGAAGTACGTTTAATCATAAAGCTTAGCGGCAATATTCAGCCGGATATTGCCATTGGTTCACCAATCGAAGTTTTGATAAATTTTGGCTCAAATCAGGCAGCTGAATATCATATTTTAACTGGTGATACAAAATGAGATTTTCAAAGTTTGAAAATTTTAAAGGTAGAAAAGGCATATCGTCTATAATCGGAGGACTTTTTTTCCTTGTTTTAATGACTAGTGGCTTCACTGCTTCTTATGTTGCATTAGAAAATCAATCCGCAATGATTGATACACAACAATTAATCGCTAGTACTGAAATTAAAAAGATTAAAGAAAAATTTGTAATTTCGGCAGCAGCTGACCCTAGTAATAATAATCAATTGCAGATTCAAGTAAAGAATCAGGGATATTACCCAATCGAAATTGCTGATGTCTGGATTATCAATAAAACTGATACTAATCAACCTGCAACAAAATATGAACTAGATTATAATGATGCATTTATTCCAGCAGGATATGGTGGGCAGATTCTTGAAAACACTCCACTCTATTTGAATCCTGATTTATACGACATTAAAGTTGTTTCAACTCTGGGAACGATTCAAACAGCCGAGTTAGATGTTGTAAATGGTATTAACAATCTACGTGTCGAATTATACGCGATTCCTCCTAATGTGCCTATAGGTGAAAATGTAACCATCGCAATGCATGTCACTAATGTAGGAGAATTCACAGTTGAAAACGTTGCTCCATCTTTGCCTTTAACAGTAAGTCCTTCATCTTCTGTTTCTTCTTTTGCCGAGATTTCAACATCGTCTGTTGATCTGGGCCCTTCGGAATCAGTATTTTTCACCTGGCATTATACTCTTGGGGGAATTGTAGGAACTAAAGTTGATCTTTCTAATTATGCAACAGGAACATTAAGCGGTTTAACAATACAAAGTAATACAGATTCTGACTCTGTACGTATGAAAGATAGTTTAGAAGGTGAACTAATTGTCCTTAACCAAGACCTTTTATCCCGTCCAGAAATTTTCATGATAATTCCTTCTCCATTTGGTGTAGATGATGAAAATGCATTGTGGGGAGTAAATGTTGTGAACCCAACTCCAATAAACATGAATGTCAGCAAAGTAACAATTAGCGCTATTACTACCAGGCCTCAATTACAGGATAAAATATTTAATGAGAATTTTTGTAATCCTGTAACTATTTCACCTACACCAGACTCTTGGTCATGCCCTGCTCAAAATCAACTCATGTGGAAAGACATCAGTAATCCACTAAAAATTCCTCCATATTCAGTATTTCCATTTTTAGCAAAAACAAACCCAGGTTTTTTGTCTGGTACGCAAGATAATCTAGAAACTGTACTTATTCAAGCCGATGTGTTCACTACTCTAGGTGAATTTGGTAAGTCTGGATATGGCTCATCAATGGATAACAAAGGAAGCGCACTTGTGAATGTTTTTCTTTCAACCGTTCCAGATTCTATTCTTGATACAGACATTTATTCATATAAATCAGGAATTTTATCTAGCACTGAACAAACATTCCACGCGACTTTGGCTGAATTTGATTCTGGTTCATCTTACAAAATTGCCGCGGGTGCAAACTTGATAATAAATGTGCCAAAAGATTGGACCAATGTTAGCTTTACTTCAGATCCTGCTGACTTTGATATTACCCAGCAAACAGTACTCACTCAAACACAAATTGTGGGCGAGACGACTTCTCAAATCCAATCAGGAGGAAAATCAATAACCTTTACAGCTACTCCGCCTTGTGTAGAAAACACTCAGATGTTTGTTATGTACATTTTAGCATATGGCAGAGTAATTCATTCAACTGAAAATGACTTTTCATTGGGTCCTTTGGCTGAAATAATTTTACAAGTAGTTCCAAACGATCCTTGTTAATGAGATAGTTTATTTGTTTGAAAACTTGAAAAATAATTTGTAAATAAAATTAATCAAGAATTTGTTAAACTAAACAAAATTTACCATACACTTCGCTGTTTTTGCTACAATCTTAGCACTAGTAGCAGGTTTATTGGATTGATAAGAACATTATCCGAATTCTACTTATACTATAATTGTAGGATTGTAAAAATGACTGGTTTGTTTAACGATTATAATCAGATATCTTCGTCTTCATAGACTTCGTATTCATCTTCAGTAAGTTGTTTTGGTTTTTTAAGAAATATGATTATCACTGTTACAATAACTAAAATTGCAGCAATTCCAATGTATACGATCCAATCAGGAAATCCAAATTCTGCCAGTTGGAAATCTGCTGGATTGTTTGTATCTACAGAAAACTCAAATGTTCTTTGTTCATCAACATAGCCTTCAGCTGTTGCAAAGATTTGTAATGAAATAGTTGTTACATCAGGTTGCGCTGTGAAATGTACTTTTGCACTACCATCCTTTTCAGTTTTTATATTTGTAGGAGTAACAGTGGTGTTAGAATCTGAAACAATTTTGAGTGATGCCCCCCAAACTGATTCAAGATATTGATCATCAACATACAACTTTAATTCAACTGGCTCACCTGGGGTGACAGGTTCTTTTACACCACCAGTTGAAATTTTTAACTTAGTCAAAAAAGATTTTGTTTTAAATTCTTGTTGTGACCCGACAACTCCATTCACATTTGCAGAAATCATTGATTGTCCTATCTCTCCACTAGTGCCGATGGAAAAAATTCCAAATGAATTCCCTTCCTCAATATCGACAAAGCGAGGGATGTCGATGAGTTCTGAATTTGTAGAATTGATTTTGACCTGCAAATTTCTCGAAGTCTGAATAGGATTATTGTTAAAGTCAATTAACTGAACTATTCCATTATAGGTTTGTTCAGTATTTGCATCCATTTCATTATAGGGAAGAATTATTTTTACCATTGAGGAAGGATCTTTCTCGAAGGATGCTACTGATTTAAGATCCTCATCTGCAGAAATGCCTATTGGTATCGCTTCAATCAATACTTTCTTCTTGTCCGTGGTTCCGAATGAATCATTATGAAATTTTGCATTTGTAAATGTACGACCTTTTGAAATTTCTACTAATTCGTTTACAGGTGCAAGAAGGTATTTTGCTTCATTCTCAACAAATGTTGGTCTATCTCTTCCGTCTAGTGCAATTATAAATAAATCAAAATTACCTACATTATCAAATTGAAGTTTATCTGAACCGGTTGGTGAGAAAATCTTTGTTTGGACATGTTTTAATGTATTAACAATTTTAATTGAAGATGATGCTGAACTTACACCTTTGATTGTTGTAGATAGTGTAGCTTCTCCTGTTACCTTTCCACTAGAAATCTCAGCTGTGCCATATGAATAACCAGAATTAATATTTCCAGATTGGATAATATCTAGCAAAAGACCATCGCTTGAAATTAAATTAACTTTCTGAAAACTTCCTTCAGAAACTAAGTTTTCATTTGAAAGTATGGGATGAAATTCCACATTTGTATCAGAATCAGTTTTATCTTTATCAAATAAAGCTAAATCTACACAATCATCTTTTACATTTTTTTCTATGTTAGAACTTTCAATTAATGCCCCAATTTGGTATATTGCTACCGTGTTTGAATTACTTGGAATTTTATCCAATGTGAAGACATGCATGGTTTTGTTTTGTGCAATCGGATTATCAGAAGTATAAGGTTGCCTGATTATAAAACAATCAATTGCAATTCCTAATCCTTTAGTACTGGCACCAATTGTGATTTCATGATTAACATTGTTTAAAGTTAATTTTTGTCTAAAATGATAGCTAAACTCCCCTTTTTTGATAATTCCATTTCGAATTGATTCTTGCATGGTTTCATCTATTTTCTGACCGACATAATCATCATCTGAAAAAAATTCAAGGCGGACATCTTCTTGAGCAAGTGTTGGTAATCCTTCTGAATCAACTAAATTAATGATTACATCAATATTTCTGTCTACTTCTCTTGCTATAATTTTTGGAAACACATTAACTTCTAGTCCAGAAGGTAAGGATGATGAAATTCTAATGTTTTGGGCAGTTTGTAGTTTTAGATCATTTTGTGATGTTTTTATGAATGCAGTACCAACCTTATCATTTGTTTTAATTATTCCCCAAGCATAATACGTCCCTTTTTTTATCGCCATATTGTTTGAATCTAACCCAATTAGTGTATCTTCATAATCAAGAGCTATTTCAATGTCATGTGGTGCTTGAATTATTGTGCCATCTTCAGTTCGTAAAAATACAGAAAATGGCATTTCAGATTCAACGTGCATTTCCTTACTTGGTAAATGTATTATTAGTTCTACATTATCTGGCACTCCAATATTATTTTCTCCAACTATCAAATTTTGGAATACTGTTTGATCATTAAAATTTGCATAAATTGCCGTTTCTCCTCTATTATTTCCTACTTTGACATCAAATGTCCCAAATAAGCCATCTTGTTGAATTATAACTTCTGATGGAACAGAAGCTATTGCTGGATTCCCAGAACTTAATTTAATAATCAAGTCATCCATAGGTTTTACTAAAATTCCGTTTTTGTTTGCAAGGCTAACATATCCAATAGAATAAGTTGCTTCACCAACTTCAACATGAGATGGTGCCAAATGTAATTCTACATGTACATCATCTAGTGATAATATTGAAGCTTGAGTGGATGCGGAAAATATAAGATTAAAAAAAAGTATCACCAAGAGGGACTGAGTTATAATTGATTTTTTTTCCAAACTTTTGTCACCCCAAAAAAAAGGAAGGATATGGGATTATCCGACTTGTTGTCCAATCACTACTGTTCCCACGAATACAGCACCGTTGGTAGTTGTTAGTTTGAATTGTGTGTCTCGTCCAGTCTTGAAGTCAGTATCCAAAGCTAAGACAACTGTAGCAGTTTGTCCTGGTTGAAGCTCGGCTGCACCTTCAGTTAACATCACGTCGAGAATTCCATCGTCAGTTAACCAAACGTCATATGTGCCTCCTGGAATTGAACTTAATGCACCTTGTGCATCGAGCGCGGAGGTACCGGCATAATTATAAACCGTTCCACCAAATCTTAACTCTGCAATTAACATTTTTTGAACGCTATCATTCTTGAGGTAAACAGCAATTCTTTCATGTTGTTGACTTGCACTATCCGCATTTCCACCTGAAGCTGCTAAGAGCATTAAACCTCCTTGATGCGTTTGTAATGAACTAACATCACGCGCATCATACCCAACAATCTTGATCAATTCTATTTGTGGAGTACCGCTTATTTGTGCTTGACTGAAAAATCCTTGCGAAAAGACAAAGATAATTGAGCCACCCACAACTGCGATTGCCACCATCAAGAGCGTTGCAATAACTGGAGCTACTGCTCTATGTTTTCTTGTTCGTTTTTCTAGGCTTACGTTTTTGGTCATGTTTGAATATGACACAATGTGACTTTTGTTAAGTCAAATGCTGTTCAAAATGCACAACAAATTTTCTAGTATGACTACTGAATTAAATTGAGAGGTTTTACCAAAATTAAAACTTTGTTTGTAAATTAATAGCCTGCTTTATGATCAAAATTTATGTTAAATTTCTGTCTGTAATGAATATTACATACTATTCTTTAATATCAAATTATTTTATCATAAAAATTACAAAATCGGGAAAGAAAATGGCGACAATTAAACAAATGAGTTCAAAAATTGATGAAGAGATAAACTCATCTAATAAAATTGATGAATTAGAATTAGAAATCTCAAAAATTTTAGATCTTGATGAATTAGGTGCACACATTTATCTAAATCTTTTAAGAATGGGCCCAGTTACTGCAAGCTCATTAGCTAAGGAGATCAATATTGACAGAACTAAAGTCTATCGAACTATAGATAAA
>SDBU01001502.1_pt1 | contig 33174 bp, 33 predicted proteins | sample 2277071 | NCBI WGS metagenome assembly SDBU01 (sample SAMN10397929, study PRJNA504765) | marine sediment metagenome | isolation source: marine sediment core GS08_GC12, 126 cmbsf | place: Arctic Ocean: Gakkel Ridge, Loki's castle | collected 2008 | reverse complement strand
TGCAAAATGAGATTTTCCCGAGTATGAAGGTCGAGCTCTTGCATGGAAGAATGAGGAGGGAGGAGAAGGAAAAAATAATGCATCTTTTTCGAGAGGGCAACATCGATATACTGGTTTCTACTACCGTTATTGAAGTGGGAATAGATGTTTCCAATGCTATCCTCATGGTCATTGAGAATGCGGAGCGCTTCGGCCTGGCCCAGCTTCATCAACTCAGAGGAAGAGTGGGAAGAGGGGCAAAACAGTCTTACTGTTTTCTTCTTACAGGAAAGAGAATCTCTTCTGAAGCTCGTCAGCGCATGAAAGTGATGTGTCGGACTACCAATGGTTTCTCCATAGCAGAGGAGGACTTGAAACTCCGGGGCCCTGGAGATTTCTTTGGAACCAGGCAGTGGGGTATGCTAAACCTAAAGATAGCGGACCTGATAAGAGATAGCAAGATATTATTTTTGGCCAGAAAGGAGGCTTTCCGGTTGGTAGAGAAAGATCCCCGACTGGAAAAGCATCCCAGGATGAGAGAAGCCCTCCAGGTTAAATTCCCCCACCATCTGGAACTAGCCAAAGTAGGGTAACTTAAAAGATTTTTCTCTACCCAGACTGTGGTGAGAAAAAGATAGTTCCCTAACTACAAGAGTAGATTCTGTCTATCCTGTAGCCACAGGCATCTTGACAGACCAAAAAAAAAGTGTATAATATCCGACAGGGCTACAGATTATATTCTCTTTGAATGAGGTGCAGGATGCCTGCCCAAAAGCTTACCACAAGACAAAGATTATCCCAGGTCACCAGACAGAAACTGATAGGAAGGATGAAACTGGGTCATCTTTTTGCTCTCCCTGAAGAGAAGTTCAGACAGATGGTGTCAGAACTAGAGAATGATTCTTTGTTCAAAGAGTTGATGCAGGAGTGGAAAGTTATAAGCTACAAAAAATTTCCCGGAGTTAGAGTTCCTTCCTCAGTTCAGTTTGATGAGAAGATGGTTCCTTCCCGGCAGCCTTTTGACCTTGAAGCTCTCCTGTACAAATACCCGGAGAGTCTCCCTATACTTAGAAAAATTGGCAGGACCATAGGAGAAGATCGCTTCAGCCGGCTTCTTCACGGTGGTGAGGTGGATATTGGCTCCATAGAGGTAGAGTGCGGATTAACTCAGGAGGAAATCAGGATATTTAAAGATTTTCTGGATGAATTTGAATTGGAAAAAATCACCAGCGGCTTCTCCGAATCCGAGATCAAGGGAAATGTATCAGTCTCAGCTCCTCGTATCCTACCCATAGCTTCCCTGGAGAGAATAGGCAGCGAGCTTGTCATCTATCCCCATAGCGAGGCCAGTTATCTAATTAAAGGTAGATACTCCATTAATTATCAGCGATTCGAAGAATCATACAGAGAGGCGCACCTACCCCAGAAAAAGATTGATAAAATATCCAGAGTATTTAAGATGCTAAATTTGATTAACCGGCGAACCACCAGTATTTATCAGATCATTTACCATATCAAACAGATACAAAACGAGTATCTCACCTCAGGGGATGAAAGACTGCTCAAGCCTCTTACCCAAAAGCAGATGGCCGATAGAGTGGGAGTACATCCAAGTACTATTAATCGAATGATAGCTGATAAAAGTATTATTACTCCCCAGAAAGTGGAGAAACCTCTCAAGTTCTTCTTCCAGCCAAAGAAGGAAAACATCAAGAACTATCTGGGGGAGATAATTGAGGAGGAGAGTTACCTCCTTGAAAAAGGTCTTCTTAGTCGACCCCTTAGTGATGAGGCCATCAGATCCAGGCTTTATCGCAGCTTCGGCTTTGTCATCTCTCGACGAGCCGTGACTAAGTATAGGAAGGAGCTCAAGATACCGGCATCGAGCAAAAGGAGGAAAAACACCATCAGCCCTTCCCGTTGAGAAGGTTAAGCTATATGACAAGATCAAGGAGTCTGTATTTGAAATGAAAGAACTATCTGTATTTGAAATGAAAAAACTAAGTGAAGTATTATCGGCTATCAGTTCTCTCTCGGATGTCTCCAAAATTCTTCGGTTGATTGTCAATACCGCTATCAGGGTTACCAACAGCCAAAGAAGTGTTATTATGATCCTGGATAAGGAGAAACAAAAGGTTCGCCAGGCTGCCGTGGCAGCACCTAGTCGGGAGTTCTCCTACCCGGTTAAAAAACCCAAATCTGATGACATCACCTGGAGAGTAATCAAGGAGAAAAAACCTATTTCCATCAAAGTCAAAGTCACTGATTCTTCAGTATCTAAGTCTCGGCACCTAGAAAAGGGAACTAGAACAGTGCTTGGCCTCCCTCTCATAGGGCAGGAAAAAGTTCTGGGATCCCTAATAATAAGCAGTGTCTCTCCTGACGCCTTTGGAAAAGATGAGGTGCAAATTCTCTCCATTCTGGCCAATCAAGCTGCTATCGCCATTGAGAAATCAGAGTTGATTGCCACTCTTAAAGAGGCTCAAATAAAGCTTCAAAACTGGGGAAGAGAGCTGGAAGAGAAAGTTAAGGAAAAAACCGAGGAACTCAAGCGCTCCCAAGCTTACCTTTTCCAATCGGAGAAATTGGCCGGAATAGGACAGTTAGCTGCGGGGGTAGCTCATGAGATGAGAAATCCCCTGGGGGTCATTGCTACTTCCCTTTACTATCTTAAGGATATTCTCTCTCCTCAAGACAAGAGCGTAAAAAGACATTTTGAGATTATGAATGCGGAAATAGCCCGTTGTCAGATCATAATTAACAACCTTTTGGAATTTTCCCGAAAATCGGAAAAGGAAGTTGAGCTGGTAGATGTAAACAGGCTTTTAGAGATGAGTCTATCTTTGCTGGAAAAGGATCTTCTGGTTCGGGATATTCATCTGGTTAAAGAAATGTCTAACATACCAAATGTTTTGGTCAATATGGATGAAATGAAGCAGGTTCTTTTGAATCTTATCCTCAATGCCACCCAGTCCATGCCCAAAGGTGGAGAGCTCAAGGTTAAGACTTCCAGGGCTGGTAAGGAAAAAATTAGGATAAAGATTAAGGATACCGGAGTAGGCATTAGGAAAGATGATCTCAGCGAAATCTTTAATCCCTTCTTTACTACCAAAGCCCCTGGTGAAGGAACAGGCCTCGGTCTGTCTCTTGTGCATTCCGTCATTAAGAGCTACGAGGGAACCATTCAGGTAGAGAGTAAAGAAGAAAAGGGAACTTCTTTCATCATTGAACTTCCCGTTTTCCAGGAAAAAGGCCGAGGGGGAAAGTGATATGTTTCACACTATGAAGATTCTTATAGTTGACGATGAAGTCAACCTGCTCCAGTCTTTAGGAGATGTCTTGAGGAGCAAGGGATTTATGGTAGGTACAGCAAGAAATGGACTTGAAGCTCTGGATAGGCTAAAAGAGCGATTCTTCGACCTTATCATCGCTGATCTTAAGATGCCCAGAATGGGAGGTATGGAGCTTCTTGAAGTGCTGAGAGAAAGATACCCCCAGACTACGGTAGTTATCCTGACCGGCTACGGAACCGTCAAAAGCGCAGTGGATGCCATAAAGAGAGGAGCCTATGATTATTTGGTGAAACCATTTGTGCCGGATGAGATTCTATTGATTATCCAAAAGGTGGTAGAGGAAGAGATCTTGAGGGAAGAACACAGGTATATGAGGCAGGAGCTGGAAAGAAGAGGCGAGATAATAACCGAGAATCCGGAGATGCGAAAATTAAAGGATCTCACTAATCAGGTGGCCAGGAGCAATGCCACTGTTCTCATTACCGGAGAAACCGGTACGGGAAAAGAACTCTTTGCCCGGGCCATTCACCAGCAATCCTTAAGGAAGGTAAAGCTCTTTGTCAAACTTAATTGTGCTGCCCTGGCCGAAGGTGTCCTGGAGAGTGAACTCTTTGGTCATGAAAGGGGCGCTTTTACTGATGCCTATAATCAAAAAAGGGGAAGGTTTGAAGTGGCCGACGGGGGAACCTTATTTCTGGATGAGATTGGAGATATCTCTCCAGCCACCCAGGTGAAGCTATTAAGAGTGCTTCAGGAGGGAGAATTTGAGAGGGTAGGGGGAGAGGAAACCATCAGGGTTGATGTAAGAATAATAGCTGCCACCAATCAGAACCTATCGGAGGCCATAAAGGAAAAAAAATTCCGGGAGGACCTCTTCTACCGTCTCAATGTGGTTTCCTTTTATGTGCCGCCTTTAAGGAAGAGAAAAGAAGATATTCCCCTCTTAGCCAGACATTTCCTTAAGAAGTACCGCACATCCAGGAGAGAGATAGAGGATATCTCTGAGGCCGCTCTTGACTATCTCACCTCCTATGATTGGCCGGGAAACGTAAGGGAACTAGAAAACGCTATTGAAAGAGCAGTTGTTTTGACTAAAGATTCTTTGATTCAAGCCGAAGATCTAGCTCTTTCTACCCATGGCCTGGCCAGGGATAAGGGAATCTCTCTTCCCTCAAAATCTTTACGGGAGGTGGAAAGCTACCTCATTAAGAGCGTCCTGGAAGAAACGGGCTGGAATCTCAAAAAAGCAGCCCAGATTCTCCGGATCTCCCGCACAACCCTTTACAGTAAAATAAATAAACACAAAATCCAAAGATATTCTTCAAAATAGGAAGGAGACTTCCATGAAACTATATTGTCGGATATTGAACATAGAGTAGGTCCTTCTACATCAAAATAGCTGCGGCTAATCACCGCGGCTAACCATTCTTAACCGACGAGGAGTGGTCTTTCTGACCGGATTTTTTTATTACTATGAGAATTGGCACGGAAATTGCTAGATACAACATTGATCTTCAATTAAATCCTCGCGAGAGAAATTTAGTTTCTTGGAGATGCAAGGAAAGGAAGATGCAGAGTCCATATTATAACCAGCCATGCTAGCTACCTGGAGGATTTTAACCTGCGAATCCCAAAAAAAGGAGGTGCAAACCAATGATAACTGGAAGAGTCTGCAGAACGGCAATTTTGCTTTTGACTTCAAGCCTGCTCATTTTCACTTTCTTTGCCCCGATCTCTTTAGCTCAAGAATTAACTGAACAAGAACAGATAGAAAGCTTAATGGCTACTTTTGCCTCAGACCCCGAGCTCGCTATGGAGCAATTGGAAGATCTGGCGGAAGAAAATCCAGGCCTTGCGGTCCTTGCCATCGTGGAGCTGGCCAAGGGGTTTCCCGAGAAAGCGGTAATGGCTATTGTAAGGTTGGCTGAACTCAACCCAGAGGTGGCGGCAAGAGGACTTGTCACTATTGCCAGTATTTGTGCAGAGCTGAGCGAGACTCAACCCAGATTGGCAGCTATTTTAAAGGCAGTTATGACAGAGTCAATAGTCCAGATGATTGAAGCCACACCGGGTGTAGCAGCGGTAGTAGTGCAATCAGTCATGCAAGTCACTCCCGAGATTGGAGAATCTCTGGAAGAGGAAGCTACTGCTGCCGGGCTGGAAGAGGACTATCTATTAGCGGCAAGTCCCATAATGCCCTGAGGTTTTCTTAAGATGAGGAGAAGAAAGATTAAGCTCTCATATAAAGCTATCGGTTATTGTATTATCCTGGCAGTCACGGTGTTTCTGGGTTACATAGTCATTCAGCCACTCTTAGCCGAGGTTCATTACCAGCGAGCCAAAGAAGAGTACAACAGTATGAGGTGGGAGAAAGCGATCTTTGAATATCAAAAAGCTATTTCCATTCAGCCTCATAATGCATACTATCGCCTGGAGCTGGCGAGGATTTACTCCAAGCTATCCCATCTTCGCCAGGATAAGGAGGTATTAGAGAAAGCGATACAGGAGTTTAGAACCGCTTTGGAGCTTAATCCTCATGATGGAATGGCCTACAGTCAGCTTGGATGGACTTTTAGGCAGCATGGAATGTATGAAGAAGCTGCTGGGGAGCTAAAGATGGCAATTGAACTAGATCCGACAAATGCATCTTTTCACTGGAGACTTGGATCAGTGTACAAAACAAACGGTGAGTTATCCAAAGCAAAAGAGGAATTTCAAAAAGTACTGGACGTCATCTCTTATCATCGGCAGGCTCAACGGGCATTAGCCCAAGTCAATGATAAACTAAAGCAATTAGAAAAATAGCAAATTCTTTGCTAGGATTTGCTAAGAAAGGAGTGAAGAATTGAAAACAACAAAACTATTGGTGAGCTGTCTGGCATTGATTCTCCTCATTTCATCTGCAGCCTGGACCCAGGAAGAGCCCCAGTTATTCAAGAAAGATACTCTTCAGGGAATAATTGAACTGGTGGTGGAAAATAACCCTATCCTGCAGTCTCAAAAAGATCTCATTAGGGAAATCCAGCGAATGCCAGAGCCAGGATCAGGCTTTCAGGATCTTAGTATTCTAGCACTAGGAAGCGAGACCGAAGTGGCCGGCATCACGACTCCTCTTATGAATATGACTCAATTGGAGGAGATTAGGAGCATGATGCTCGATAGGATGGAAACACTGGAGAAAGCTAAGCAGACTTACGAGTCTTTGAAAAAAAGTCTATTGTTAGAGCTTTTTGCTAACATCACTGATCTTTTCAAGCTGAATAACGAAAAGGAGAGTCTGAATCAACTTGAGTCCTTCTTGAGAAATAGGGCCAATTCACTGAGTCAGCAGGTCAAAGCTGGTATTGAAAAACCTACTACCCTGTTCGACCTAACCGAGAGGGTAATGACCATCTCCATGGAGACAGAGAATGCAACTGAGGAGCTCAAGGTCTTAAAATTACAGATAGCCATAACCATGGGAGGCGATAAATGGCAGGATCTTCTAATCTTGCTGGATGAGCTCTAAAATAAGTACTCCCGTAATGTGAAACTCTGCCCAGAATTTTCCTATAGGCTTTGAGGAAAAGGGAGCTTAGGGGATTGCAAAAAGAGAGAATACAACGATGTGCACTCGAAACCGAGTTCTAATAGTCTCAGTGGTTTTAATGGCGGCAATCTCGCTTTGTGCCGGGTTTGCTCAGTCACCAGGGAACGAGGATTTTCCCGGAGAAGTCCAAGAAACAAACTATCTTCAGCAGATGATCGAGCTGGTGGTAGAGGCTAATCCTATTCTCAAGTCACAGAGAAGTCTTATAAAGGAAATTGAGACTATACCCGAGTCAGTTAAGGGTCTTGACTTTAGCCTTGGTCTGAAAACAGGAGCAGCTCTTGAAAATAATGATGCATGGGAAAGAACAATTGCGCCCATTGGAAGCATAGAGTTAACTATTCCCCTCTATAGCTCGGCAAAAAAAAGAAAGATCGCTCTGGAGAATTTAACTACTCAAAAGGATCTAACCAAAGCCTGGCAGGATTATTATCAGCTCAAAAACTCTGTAATCTCGGACCTTCTTACCCGGGTGGATGAACTCATAAACCTGAAAAATGAGCTGGAGGGTCAAAAGAACCTTCTCTCTCTTTTCCAGAACAACCTTGAGGCTCTCAAAAAACAGGTTGAAGCTGGAATAGCCAGCCCAAGCAATCTATGGTCCATCAGCGAGCGAGTTATGGCCACCGAAACTAGAATAGCCATTCTCCTGAGTGGAATCGATATCAACAAACGCGAAACCGTCGTTAACCTCGCAGGCACCAGGTGGCCCGAGCTTATGGAGATGTTGAATCAGATCGGCAGCCTAACTCCAGCCCAAGAGTGATACTGTTATGCAAAATAGTCTATTGATACAGAGATGTGGCCAAGAGGACCATTTGTTGGCCGGATTCAGCCGTTTCTGTGATAGCACGATAGAACTTGTCCTAATAGGCCTTCTAGTTTTCACCCCACTAGCCTTTGGAACCGTCCAAGTATGGTCAATATCTCTAATGCACCTCGCCACTGTATTTATGCTAGCCCTTTGGTTTTTCAAAATGAATGCTCAAGGTAGGTTCAGACTGGTAAGAACGCCACTTGATCTACCTATTTTAGCTTTCGGCGCAGTAGCGGTGGTATCCACCGTCACTTCAGTTTACTTCTATGAAAGCAAGGTGGAACTCTTCAAAATCCTGAACTACATTCTCCTTTACTATATTGTGGTAAATAATATCAAGGATTTTAAGCGAATAAAAAGAGTTATCACTATTCTGATAGTCATTGGCTGTGGACTGGCCGTTTACGGATTGTACAACTACCTGAGCGGAATAGAAATGATCTATGGCCTGGAAAAAAAAGCGTATGTAGGCAATTTAACGGCAACCTTCGTAAACTCAAACAGTATATGTGCTTATCTTGAACTGACAATTCCATTAGCCGTAGGTTTGTTTCTGAGCGGACTGCTCGCCAGCCGAAGAAAACATCGCCGCAATATAGCAACCTTCATTTTACCCCCTGCCATATTGGTAATGACCGCCGCCCTCGTCTTCACCCATTCTCGAGATGGCTGGATTTCTTTCTTTGCAGCTATTTTTTTTCTAACTTTCTTATTACTAAGGATAAGACACAAAACCCCGAAGAATTTGACCAGAATTACAGTGATTGTCCTGGTCATTCTTCTTGTTTTAGGGACTGCGGGCTCAGTGAGTTTATATCAAGCTGTAAAAGGGAAGTCCGCAGCTTCTCTCGGCAATCCTTTCAGGGAAGTACCATTTGAATGGAGAATAGATGTTTACCGTGGTACGCTCCAAATGATAGCTGATCGTCCTCTGCTCGGTGTAGGACCGGGAAATTTTCCCCTCGTTTATCCGCAGTACCGGGACAAGAAACTAATAATATTCATAAATGAGACCCATAATGATTACCTACAATTTGCCTCAGAAATGGGGATATTTTCTTTGGTGGCATTTCTAGTCCTGCTGTTTTTATACTTTAGAAATGGAATTAGGTATCTACTCTTTTCGAAAAATAGGTATTTACTCGGACTTACACTAGGGTGTATGGTGGGCATCGCCGGGGTTGCTTTTCACGGATCGATGGATTTCCCATTTCAAATCCCGGCTAACGCGCTCACATTTTGGGTAATCTTGGGCTTAACAGTAAGTATCGGTAGGGCAATTAATCTACAAGAGGTTAAAGCCGTCAAGTGAAAAAAGCACTCATTACTGGTATCACCGGACAGGATGGCTCTTACCTGGCAGAATTTCTTTTTTCCAGGGGATATGAAGTCCATGGAATTATCAGGCGGGCCAGCACCTTTAACACCTCTCGTATTGATCATATTTATGTAGATCCTCATAAACCTGGAGCACGACTTTTTCTCCATTATGGGGATCTTTCTGATTCTGAGCAAATTTCTAATATTATCTATAATATAAAACCGGATGAAGTTTATCACTTAGGAGCACAAAGTCATGTAAGGGTAAGTTTTGATATACCAGAATACAGCGGAAACGTCACCGGTTTAGGTACCACCCGAATACTGGAGGTAATAAGAAGAAGCGGAAATAAGATAAGGTTCTACCAGGCATCCAGCAGTGAGATGTTTGGCGAATCCAAAGCACCCCAAAACGAAGAAACACCTTTCAAGCCGCGCAGCCCCTATGCCTGTAGTAAGGTCTATGCCTATTGGATGGTAGTAAATTATCGCCAGGGTTACCATCTTTTTGCCTGTAATGGAGTCCTCTTTAACCATGAAAGTCCCCGCCGTGGAGAGACCTTTGTCTCCCGTAAGATCACCAGGGCTATCGCCGCCATCCTTGCTAAAAAACAAGACTATCTTTATTTGGGCAATCTTGAGGCTAGGAGAGATTGGGGATTTGCTCCTGAATATGTAGAATTTATGCACAAAATGCTTCAAAGCGATAAACCCCAAGATTTTGTCTTAGGTACAGGTGAGAGTCATTCGGTAAAGGAATTTGTAAAAGAGGCATTTTCCTATGTAGATCTTGATTGGGAAAAATATGTAAAGATTGATCGCCGATACTTCAGGCCTACCGAGGTACAGGAACTGATTGCCGACTCAACAAAAGCGAAGAAAAATTTAGACTGGCACCCTAAGATAAGATTCAAAGAATTGGTAAGAATAATGGTAGATGCGGATATACGAAAGTCAGGGTTAAAACCAATAGGTGAGGGTGATAAAATTCTAAGAGAGAAAATTCCTGATAGATGGTGGAAGATAGACTAATGGGATTTTGGGAAAATAGGAGAGTTTTAGTTACAGGTGGAGCTGGATTTCTGGGTTCTTATTTAGTAGAAAAACTAAGAAATTACGGCTGTCAAAATATATTTGTTCCTCGAAGCAAAAACTACAACTTAGTGGAAATGGAAGCGGTTAAGAGAGTTTACGAAGACTCAAGATCTGACATTGTAATTCATTTAGCCGCAAGGGGGGGAGGCATTGGAGCTAATCGAGCCAATTCTGGTAAATTCTTTTATGACAACCTATTAATGGGTACTCAGATGATGGAGGTAGGAAGGCAATTTTGCATAGAGAAATTTGTTGCTTTAGGGAACAGGAAAGCCAACCCGTGAATTTTTATATGTTGAAGATTGTGCTAAAGCAATTATTCTTGCAACCGAAAAATATAATGAATCTGACCCTGTAAATATCGGGGCAGCATTTGAAATTTCAATCAGAGAATTAGCTGATTTAATTGCTAAGTTAAGTGGTTTTAAAGGGAAAATTACCTGGGATATCTCCAAGCCCGACGGTCAGCCAAGAAGATGTTTAGATATTTCAAAGTCAGAAAAGAAATTCGGCTTCAAAGCAAAAACGCCATTTAAAGAAGGTCTAAAGAAAACAATAGAGTGGTATAGAAAAAACACAGGTCAAGGTGGAGGTTAGACCTAAGAAAAAAAGTTGTACGATGCTTGTTCTTGATCTTATCCGTAATCTGAAACTCTTGTTTCCGTCTGAAACTGCAAAGGGGAAAAATAGCAATGGATAACAAAGCATGCGAAGAGATTAAATATAATGGAAAGTTAGTCGCTATAATACTACGCTCAATTATACTATGTAATTTTGCTCTGTAGCGGTGGACATGGTTTAAAGATACTTGAAGATATAGAAATGATGGGGGTTAAGCAAGGTCCCTATTCAGGTAGAGGGAATACCAAAGATGAAACGTTTCTTTAAAGAGAATACCAAAATGGAGGAAGGAGGAAAATTTTTTGTTGACAGATGTATAAAGAAGTTGGTTAAAATCAAACCTAAAAATTCGGTAGGTTTTCGTAAAATGTGATGAGGTAAATTTTTGCCCTTCACTCTCCTAAAAAGAAGGTCACTTTTGAGAAAAATTGAAAATTTGGTCTTCGAAATCTTCATTTGGTAAAGGGTTTTCCCACCAGAGGCAAAAGAAAGAATAGGGTATCCGAAAATGCAGGACCAAAGCTAATTTCTGAACTTCATGAAGGGTACAATATATAAATTTTTACGGGGGTAGTGTTGAGTAAGCACTTTAAAGTTGATATAAAAGATATTCAATTAATTATTTATGACTTTGATGGAGTATTTACAGATAATAAAGTTTTAGTTTTTGAAGATGGCAAAGAGGCGGTATTTTGTAATCGCGCCGATGGATTAGCGATTGAAAAAATTAAAGAACTTGGAATCCCCCAGATTATTCTATCTACAGAAAAAAATAAAGTGGTGGAAGCACGAGCAAAAAAGCTTAATAATATTGAGGTTATTCATAGTATCGCTGATAAAAAGATAGCATTAATAGATTACTGTAAAAAGAAAAAATACGATCTTAAAAAGGTTCTTTACATAGGAAATGATATAAATGACCTAGAGGTTATGAAATTAGTAGGATATCCGATTGCACCACAAGACGCTAATAATAGAGTTAAAGATGTTGCAAAATCAATTGTAAAAAAGAAAGGCGGAGAAGGAGTTATAAAAGAGTTTTTTGAAAATATGTTAAATTTTTAGAGAAGAGGAATGGAAGATGTCAGTATTTATTATTGCAGAAATTGGGATTAATCACAATGGGGATATTAATATTGCAAAAAAATTAATTGATGGAGCTATTTTTGCTGGTTGTGATGCTGTTAAATTCCAGAAAAGAACAGTGAAAAAGGTTTACTCAAAAGAAGAACTTAATAAGTCTCGAGAAAGTCCTTGGGGTACCACAAATAGGGAACTAAAATTGCAATTGGAATTTGGAAAAGAGGAATACGATGAAATAGATAGATATTGCGAAGAGAAAGAAATTGAGTGGTTTGCCTCAGCCTGGGATATTGATAGTGAGAAGTTTTTAAGACGGTACAATCTTGACCATAATAAGATAGCGTCACCCATGCTTACTCATAAAGAATTATTAGAAATGGTTGCAGAAGAAAAAAAATATACATTTATCTCAACTGGCATGAGCACATTAGAAGAGATAGAAAAGGCTGTTAAAATCTTTAGGGATGCAGGATGCCCTTTTGAACTTATGCATTGCAGTTCTGTGTATCCGATGAAAGATGAAGATGCCAATCTTCGAATAATTCCTGTATTACATGAAAGGTTTGGTTGTAAAGTGGGATACAGTGGGCATGAAGTAAGTCTTATTATAACATGTGCTGCTGTGGCTCTAGGTGCAACTTCGGTTGAAAGGCATATTACTCTTGATAGAGCAATGCATGGGTCTGATCAGGCAGCTTCAGTGGAAGTAATGGGATTTCACCGACTTGTTAGATATATTAGAACTATTGAGTTAGCTCTTGGAAATGGTCAAAAAATTGTTACTGCAAAGGAAGAGGAAATTAAGAAAAAACTTCGGAAAGTAGATACTATTTAGACTCATTAGATTTATATAAGTTAGGAGATTATATTAATCTTGGTAAACTCCTTTCCGCTGGTCATTAGATGAAAATTGTTTGCCTTATTCCGGCCAGGGGCGGAAGTAAGAGTATTCCACATAAGAATATTATCAAGTTAGGAAAATATCCTTTAGTCGCCTACTCTATTGCGGAGGCTAAGTTATCTAAATATGTAGAAGAGGTAGTGGTTTCTACTGATTCAGAAAAAATCGCTGGTATTGCAAGAAGGTATGGTGCCTCCGTACCGTTTTTACGTCCAGAAGAAATTTCTCAGGATAACTCCCTCGATATAGAATTTTTCCAACACTATCTTGGTTTTCTTCAACGTAAGTCTATTAAAATTCCTGATTTAATTGTTCACCTAAGACCAACGACACCTTTAAGGGAAGTGAAAGTTGTAGATAGTGCAATTGAATATATGATAGAGAATAACGAAGCTACTGCGTTGCGGTCTATGCATAAAACACATTTGACTCCATATAAAATGTTTAAGCTGAATGGAGAATATGCGATTCCTTTTTTAAACTATGAAGGTGCTAGGGAGTTTTATAACCTGCCACGGCAAGTTTTTGAAGACGCTTATATTCCAAACGGGTATGTTGATATTATCAGACCATCTGTCTTACGTAAAACAGGACTTCTCCATGGAGAGAGAATAAAGGTTTGGGAGACAGCTAAGATAGCTGATATCGATGTGTTAGAGGACTATGATTTTGCTTCGAAGATTTTACAGGAACAAAGGTTTAAGCAAATCTTAGATTTTTTAGGATGGATAAAATGAGTAATTATCTTGAAACAATTTATTTCAGAAATGAATATGGAGAAAAGGATTACCCCCAACTTTTATGTAATTATATTGTTGAAAGATATTTTTCGAAAAATAGTAGTGTTAAGGATAAGAAGATACTGGATATTGGTTCAGGCAAAGGCAATCATTTGGTTGGTTTTGCAAGATGCGGTATGGAGCCATATGGTGTTGATAAAAGAAAAGAATGTGTCTTTGTTTTGGAACAATTTGATATTAGAAAATGTGATATCGAAAGTGAGCCCTTTCCTTATGATGATAATTTTTTCGATTTTGTTTATTCTAAATCTGTATTGGAGCATGTAGTAAATACGGATAACTTTTTAGAGCAGTCATTACGCGTACTAAAACCAAATGGTATCGCTGTTTTCATGACGCCTGATTGGAGGAGTCAGCACAAATTTTTTTGGGATGATTATACGCATGTTAAGGCTTTCACTCGAAAATCGCTTCAGGATGCTATGATAATGAATGGATTCCAGAATGTAGATTGTTCGTATTTCTTGCAGTTACCTATTGTTTGGAAACATCCTTGGGTGAAATGTCTGACAAAACTCATAGCATTATTGCCTGATTCTTTGAAATGGAAAGATAGAGAGCAAAAAGAATTCAGACGTTTGATACGATTCTCCAAAGAGGAGATGCTTCTTGCTGTCGGACATAAGTCAAATGGATAAAATCGGTATAATGCAAGGTAGAGTAATTCCTGAGCGGTTAGATAAACTTCAGATGTTTCCAATTTCCAACTGGCAAGAGGAACTTCTTAAGATAAAAAGAATAGGGTTTAAATATGTTGAGCTCTTATTTGATAAGAACTTGGTTTGCAAAGAATTATTACTGGACCCTCAAAATGTAAATAGATTAGGGATCGGTTCTAGGCGTAATAATACAAGGTCAATAGTGAATTCAATGTGCGTTGATTACCTTACCTCTATCTCTACAAGAAATGCAAGAAGGATATTTTACACTGCCATCGTCAATGTTATTAATTTAGCACGAAACACTACCATAAAAGTGCTGGTAGTTCCCTTTTTTGATGAAAATTTTCTTGAGTCTCAAGAAGAGTTTAAAGCGGTATTCGATTGGTTGCGGGAAAGTGGTTTAGACGAAATAGCTATTGCAAACAATATTTTACTCGCTTTGGAATTAAGTCTGCCGGCTCTGCAAATACGTAGCGTTTTGGAAAAGTACAGATTTAAGAATATCAAAGTTTGTTATGACCTGGGTAATGCAAGAGCAATGGGCTATTCTCCTGAAAATGAAATTATTGAGTTAGGTGACTTTATTTGCCATGTGCATATAAAAGATAGAAAAGTTAACGGTCCAAACGTAATGCTCGGTAAAGGTGATGTTGATTTCAAGGCGTGTTTTAATTCCTTGAACAAGATAGGATATAAAGGGATAATGATTTTGGAAACAAAATATTACAATTCACCTGTTGCCGATGCAGTAAAAAATTTACAATTTATTAAAAGTCTACTTCTGGAGGTTTGAGTATGAAGGCCTTATTCATTGGTCTTGGTTCTATGGGACAGAGGCATCTGATCAATTTTAAGAAAATAATGGGTGAGGGTGGCCAGATTCTGGCTTATAGAGAAACAAAGCGCAATACTTTGATTATAAACTGCGTTGGCAAAGAGTGCGATTCATTAGAGCAATATTATGGCTTTAAGCAATTTCATAACCTTGATGATGCATTAAAAGAATCTCCCGACGTGGTTTTTGTAACCAATCCCAGTTCAAAACATCTGGAAACTGCTCTGAAGGCTGCAAGATACGGCTGTAATTTATTTATTGAAAAACCATTATCTCATAACCTAAGTGGGATTGACGTACTCAAGAAGGAAGTAGCAAGTAGAAATTTAGTAGTGATGGTTGGATACCAGACAAGGTTTCATCCTTGTTATAAGTTAGTACGTGCTCCTTTATCTCAAAAAAAATATGGAAATGTGATTTCCGCCAATTTTGAATGGGGTACTTATCTTCCGAGCCATCATCCTTACGAAGATTACCACAAAAGTTATGCTGCAGTAAAAAGTTTGGGTGGTGGTGTTGTACTTGGATTGATTCATGAAATCGACCTGATTCATAGTCTTTGGGGACAACCGGAAAACCTGTTCGCCATAGGAGGTAAATTTAGTACGTTAGAGATAGATGTAGAGGACACTATTTCTGTATTAATGAGTTTCAAGCGCAACGAACGAATCTTTCCTGTGACCTTATTTTTATCCTATGCTCAGACTAAAGAAATCCGCAAATTTCGAATCCAGCTGGACAAAGCCACTATTTTTTGCGATTTATTAAAGAATACAGTTAGTTTTTTTAATGAGGCCGGCAGACTCATTACGAAAGAAACTTATCCTGAATTGGACAGAAATAGTTTGTTTTTAGATGAGATGAAAGAATTTATATCTGCCGTAAAGGAAGGGCGTAAACCATTAATATGTTTGGATGACGGTATAGAAAGCTTAAAATTGGCAATGAAAATCAAGGAGAAGATAATTGAGTAACACGTTGGAGAAGTTTAACTTAACGAATAAGATTGCCATTGTTACGGGTGGGACAGGTTTTTTGGGCAAGATGCATGCTGAGGCTATAGCTGAAGCAGGGGGAAGTCCTGTGCTTGCGGATGTAAAAGGAGTGTTAGCAAGAGACACAGCAAAGACAATTTCTATAAAATACAGAGTTGAAACTTTAGGGATTAAAACTGATGTAACTAAGAAAGAAGATATAAAGAGATTACTTAAGATTGTTCTTAATAAATTTAATCGTATCGATATCCTTATCAATAATGCTGCCAATGACCCAAAAGTAAAAGGAGGTAATAAAAGCATCGAATGTAGTAGGTTTGAACTTTTTTCGCTTACTCAATGGAATGAAGATGTAAAGGTGGGTTTGACCGGAACATTCTTATGCAGCCAGATAATTGGGAGTGAAATGGCAAAAAGAGGTGCTGGTGCAATTTTAAATATATCTTCAGATTTAGGAATAATTGCCCCCGACCAGAGAATTTATAGAAAAAAAGGTTATCCCAAGCAAATGCAATCAGTAAAACCTGTTTCCTATTCAGTCGTAAAACATGGAATAATTGGGTTTACTAAATATCTTGCAACCTACTGGGCGGATAAAGGAATAAGAGTAAATGCGCTTTGTCCAGGAGGGGTTTATAATAATCAACCTCAAGAATTTGTCAAAAAACTTACTAATTTAATACCCATGGCCAGGATGGCTAGGAAGGATGAGTATAAGGCAGCCATATTATTCTTAGTTTCTGATGCCTCTTCTTATATGACCGGCTCCGCTTTAGTTGTTGATGGAGGAAGAACTTGCTGGTAAAAAATAATACCTGCACTATCAGTTGTCCTTTATGTAATAAAGAAGAATCTGAATTATTATTTAGAAAAGGAACCAAATTGTTTCCTGTTAATGTTTCAATATGTAGAAATTGCGGTTTTGTATTTTTAAACCCGAGATGGACTGAAGAAAGGATGAAGTTTTATTATAGGGATGAATACGATTTGTTCCATAGACCCTTACCTTTAAAAGGTAAGATTATAGGAGACAAGAATCATCATGCAAAAGAAGTCTATGAGTGTATATCTAATAAGGTTGAACTAGGCGAGGTCAGAAATATACTTGATGTAGGGGCCGCAAATGGAGAAATATTAAACTATTTTCGGCAAAAGACTAACTTCTCTAGAAATTTATATGAAATAGAACCATCAATAAAATGTAAAAGAAAAGTACAGCAGAACGGGGGAGAAGTTATAGCTGAAAGCATTTTTGATAATTTGGATTTTTATAAAGACAAAATAGATTTAATTATAATGAGACACACATTAGAGCATTTTTATAATCCCTTGAAAGCCTTAGAGAAAATAGAATCGTTATTGAGCAACAAAGGTGTTGTATATATTGCTGTTCCAGATGTATTGCATCCCATTACAGGAATGGCTTATTCAATATCGCATATTGGTCATATTTTTCAAAATATACCTTACGTTTTGCTTGTAATCAAGTTGGCTTGAAAGATTTATTTATAAAGGAATGTGTCGAGAATAATGAACTTTATGGAATATTTAAAAAAGGGGAAAAAACTTATAAAATTCCAAAAGTTTATGAAATTCAAAAGTTATTTATTTGCAATAAATTAAAAAAAGAAAAAATGAACTTGTTGAAAATAAAACTGAAAAGACTGGTAGTAAGCGTAATACCTACTATCGTTTTAAGAAAGATTTTATTGGCTAAGAGGAATTATGGTAACCGATTATAGAAAGTCCTTTATTAAAAATAGTTTCTTCCTTATTGTGGGAAATATATTAGTTTATGCTAAGGGTATAATATTACTGCCAATATTAATAAAAAATATTGGTGCCAGTTCTTATGGAGGTTATGTTTTATTAATGACGGGTATGGGATTTATATCTGGGATATCAACACTTGGTGCCGGATTTAAGTTCAAAAGATTTATGCCCTCGACTGAAGGTACTATTGAGAAAAGTAATTTATTCTATCCACAATTTTTTTTTCAACTTATAAGTGCTTTTGTAGTCTCTCTTCTTCTAGTAATCTCAAGTAATTTTATAAAGACCACTGTTTTTAAAGGTGAAGTTGTTTTTTCCATGTATCCTGTAGCAATTATCTTGATTGCTTATGTCTTGTATAGTGTATCAACTGATTTCTTTAGATATACACATAGGATAAATTATTTTACTATAGCGACTACAAGCCAGCCTTATTTAATGATCCTCTTTATAGGCATAGCTGTTTATATTTTTCATAAAAAAACACTCAACTTTTTATTGTTAGCATATCTATCTACTTTAATACTTATTGCTACACCACTACTAGTTAAGATTTGTAAAGAGATAGGATTCAGACTTCCCACTTTTCGTATTCGAAGCATTGTTGAAGATATACGCTTAGGTTTCCCTTTAGTCTTATCTTATGTGGTTGATTTTATATTAAGTGGAAGTGATAGATATGTTATTGCTATTCTTATGTCAGCAACTGCTGTTGGCTATTATAGTCCTGCTTATACATTAGGCTCATTAATTATTCTATTCCCAAAAGTTTTTGGTGTGGTACTTCCGCCTTTGCTCTCTCGAGCTACTGATAAAGGTAGAGAAAACGAGGTAAAGATTTTGGTAGATTACAGCATTAAACTTTTCCTTTTAATCGCTATTCCTTTTATAGTAGGAAGTTATGTTTTAAGCAAACCCTTACTCGAGCTTCTTACTAATAAGGAAGTAGCAAATGCTGCCTATTTAGCTACACCAATTATAGCAATGGGAATTTTATTCTATGGTTTGAACTTAATTTTATCTCAAATACTGTTTGTTAGGTTAAAAACTAAGATTATGTTTGGTATTAATGCCCTGGCCGCTATATTAAATTTACTCTTAAATATAATATTCATTTACATTTTTAGAGACATTTTAGTAGCAGCAATTACAACTTCGGTGAGTTATTTTATTTCTTTTGTCATTCTGAATGTAAAAGTGAGAAAGTATTTGGAAATAACTTATGATATGCCTGTTCTTTTAAAGTGTATATTATCTTCTGCTCTTATAATCATTCCTTTGCATTATATGAAATTAAGCATTGGAACTGATGTTGGAGGTGTGCTTTTGTCAATTTTTATTAGCATAATATTGTATTTTATCCTACTTTTTACTTTCAGAACCTTTAGCAATAAAGAATTGAGTTTTGCTCGCAATTCTGTATTAGAAATTATTAAGCGATAATATTATGAAAAAAGTAATTTTTTACCCAGGCCCTATACACCTATTTTGGACTACAGGGATTTATTATGTAGATGAATTATCAAAATATTTTGAAGTAACTCTTGTTTTAGAAAAAGCTACAAAAGAAGACGAAGAGAAAATTAATTACTTAACTGAGAACCGACTCAAGAAAATATATCACATAAAGTATGCCAATAAACTGAGACGGCATTGGATATATAAAAATACTGCTATTAAATTGGTCAAAGAAATTAAGCCTGATTTTGTATTTGCGGATAATGATATGTTTCCATTCAATACTTATTTATTATATTATGCCAAGAAAGGCGGGACAATAAACATTTGTTATCAAACAGGGTTTATAATGGGTAGAAGATCGGAATGTAGGGAAGCTAGAGATATCTTAAAAGGAGCTAAAATCCAAAATAGATTAAATATCCCTTTCTATATTGCAATATTATTAGGAAAAATTATGGACTTACTGAAACACCATTGGCATTATTTTATAGCCCCTATCTTAATTGGACATTCTCCATTTTTTGGACCTTCGAGTGTATATACCATTAAAGGAAGGTGTTGCATGAGGGATGGGGATTATTTTATTGTTTTTAGCGAAAGGGAAAGGAGGATTTGTATATTAGATGGGTTGCCAGAAGATAAAATTATTATAGTTTCTCACCCATTAGCATGGAAGTCAAATAAGGGTTTTAAAAATCAACTTTTAAATTACCACACGACGAAGATAGATGATGATATTATGAGTATAGAAGAAAATAACATTGTGATATTTTTGAGTAATTTAGAACAAGGAATAGACAGGAAAACCAAGAGACTTACAAAAAAAGGCGAAATATTTGAAATGTGGAAGAGAATTATAGAAACCATTTCGAAAAAATACACAAATTATACCATTTTTATAAAATCACATCCTATTTTACAACCTAAAGATGATTCTTTCAGGTATATTCAATTTATATCCCAACAGCTACCTAATACTAAATTGGTAGATAAAGATAAAGATGCTATGTATTATGTATCAAGGAGTAAAGTTATAATTAGTGAAGTTTCTACTATTTTATATATTTCTTCTTTATTGTTCGATAATAAAATGATAATTAGTCTTGATCTTTGTGATAGATATCTGGGAGATGTATATAAAGAGACAAAAAATATAAATTATATTTCAAACCTAAAAGATTTGAAGGCCCTCGATTTTGATAAGAAAGAGAAAATTTTGTTATCGCAATATGATGGTAGCAAAATATTAAAAGAGTTTTTGTCCTCTATGAAAAGTTAAGGCTAAGTGATTTTTTGAAAGAAAAGTTGATCTATATGGAGTATATGGTTAGATAGTAGAAGTTTTGATTTGAAGAAAAGACTATTGAGATGTATATAAAAACTCTAAAAATATTGTTTATATCACCTGTGGGGTCAGATGATACCCCACGAAGTGAGGGGCCGTCCCAAAGGGCCACGGAGAAAAGCGGGGTAGCTGGCACTATCACAAATATAAAGGGATAAAGGATTTTGAGAATATGGATTTGAACTTCAATAAAAAAGTAGAATTAATGGAAAACAATGATGGAGAAAAACTGGCTAAGTTTTTATTTGATGCCGATAGCAAATCAGAATCTTAACTGAATACAAATATGTTTTATATAAAAGTAAATACTTAATTTTATGAATAATTGGAAATCTTAGTGAATGATAAGTTTCACATACTTAACTGCCTTAGAGGTTTTTATTGAATTAGAGTAGGTTAAAGGAGTGATAAAGTAAACATAGGCATTGCTTTATGGGAGTTAGATATCAGTGGCGGCACCCAAAGACAGGCGTTAGAACTTGGGTTAAAACTGCAGAAAATAGGACATAGAGTGAAAGTTTATACTGTTTATTACGATGATAGAAAATGTTTCCCAAATTTGATTAAGAAATTCGAGATTAAATATTTATATAAGGCAAAAGATGAAATTATGAAATATAAAATTATAGAAGTTTTAATAAAGAGATTTTTTAGACCGTGGCAAGAATTGTTAAATGAAAAAATATTTTATGAATTATTGAAAATGATGGATCCGGATACAGAAATACTAAATTGCCATGATTATGGCATATATCCCCTTGGGGCAAAGTTTAAAGAGAGATATAAAAAACCAACAGTTTACACAATGAATGGATTACCAATATATAAGTTTAAAGCACGTTCTTTTAAAGAAATTATTAAATTATTATTATCTCCTCTAAGAGGAAACTTATTTTTAAACCAAAAACACAAAGATTACTTGTCCTCTTATGATAAGATAGTAGTATTAGATAACTATAATAGAGAAAAACTGAAAGATAACTTAGGTTTTGATAGTATAGTAATTAGAAGTGGTTTGGATATAAGTAATTTTAAATATGTTCCAAGAACTAAGCCAAATAAAATTATAAGGATATTTGCTAATGGTATTTTTCTCCCACATAGAAGATTTGAGGATTTAATAACGGCATTGTATCTATTGGATAGGAAGAGTATTAATTTTGAATTACGCCATGTAGGCGCAGATAAAAAAAATCCCTTATATGCAAAAAAAATATATAAACTCATTAACAATTATAAATTGAATAGAAAAGTAAAATTCTACGGATATGTAAGTGATGAAAATTTAATCCATCTTTATCAAGCTTCAGATATATTTGTTTTTCCAAATTATCCCCAAACGTGGGGACTAGCAGTTTTTGAGGCAATGTCTTGCGGGACTCCTGTAATTGTTTCTACTGGTTGTGGAGCATCAGAGGTTTTGAGCGATGGGGAAAATGCTCTTTTGGTTCTACCCAAATCACCTCAAAAGATAGTGGATGCTATAATAAGAATGAAAGAAACGCCAAGTTTATGGAAAAGGCTAAGTATAAATGGGAGAAAGTTTGTTGAAGAAAATATAAGATGGGATTTGTATACTCAAAACATGGAAAAGGTTTTCAATGATGAGTTAATTAGGGATGGAATTTGAATTATGTCTCTTTTGCTTAATCGCAAAGTCATTTCATATATTTCTATGGTTTTAATTATGACCTTCTTAGGCTACTTTAATGTTCTTTCTCAAAAGATGACACTGTTGTATATAACATTTAGTATTTTGTCTTTTTTTCTGATCTTTAAAAGGCCCTTAATTGCCATAGTAATGATTCTTTCCGTTCTTTCTATTTACCAACTACTAGGATATATTCCCCATTTTGAAATAGGGACCTGGAATATATTTCTAGGAGATATGCTAGCAATTATATTTACTATAGTAGTTATTTTAAGATTATTAATGAGTACTCAATCGCAGACGATTATTCATTCTTATCCCTGGAAATTGTTTGTAATATTCTCTGCCTTGGCAATAGTAGGGATATTAAGAGGCTTGCCAAATTATGGTCAGACGACTATAGTTCACGCGCGTCAGGGTATATATGTGATTGCAACTACTGCTTATTTTTGTACCTTCCGATTTGATAAATATAAGATTAATCGAATACTTCCTATTTTTATTATTTTCGGAATACTGCTTTTGAGCATTGCTTATTTGCGTTGGATAGAAATTTTGCCACCGGCTGAATATTTATTAAAATATGAAGGAACTTGGCTTGGTGAGCGTATGCTTAACCGGGATGGGGCATTTTATTTAGTTTTTGTTTTATTTGTATTTATTGTTTCAAAAATTAACAAAGTGACCAGAAAACATGTATTGTCGTGGATAGCAGTAATGAGTTTAATAATTGCTATTATTTTAATTCAGTTTAGAACTATGTGGGTACTTGTATTTATAGGTTTTATAGTACTTACATTCAAATATCGCTTAAGATTTATTGGTAAGACGTCAATTGCTCTGTTTCTGTTTTTTATTTTGATTTTTTTCCTTTGGTTTTATAGTCCAATAACTATTTCCAGAATCGGTAATTATTTATATGATGCAGTAACCGTTTTTTGGAAGCCAGAGCATTCAACCTTTTCTTTTCGGGTCGAAAGCAATAAAGCATATCTGAAGCGAGAGTCATTAAAAGAATATATATTGGGCGTTCCGTTTGGAACTCCTATAAGTTATGTGATAGAAGGTCAGGAACGGCAAACAGGTGTTCATAATATGTTTGTTGAACAGATATATAGGACAGGTATTTTTGGTTTAGCTACGTTTATTTTATTACAATTTTTTTTGATTAGAAAAATACATAAGATTTTAAAAGAAGAAAAAGATAAACTGATTAAAAATAGTTTGGTTATCTTATGGATAACCCTCATCTGTTATCAGGTTTATTTTATGGCTTGGTCAACAGATTTTCTATACCCAATTATTTTAGGAATTTCTATGTCAATAGTTGCGCATTATGGACGTGACAAGAAAGTAAAACTAGCAAAGACAGGAGATTGAAGGTTGTTTATGGATAGATATTGGAACAGAGACATATTGAGCATTGAAAATGAAGTTACAGGATAAAAGTAAATTTAGTTATGAAGGGAACATTTTTCACGATTATTTCCGTAAAATACCATTTACAAAGCTTAAACGGCTTCTTGATAAAAATAATATTAATTTAACTAATAAAACTATTTTAATTGCTGGTTGTGGTAAAGGAATCGATGTACATTATCTTAAGAAATTTTACAATCCGAAAATATATGCAACTGATATTGCAAAAAATGCTGTTGCGACAGCCATTGCTTCGTTTGAAAGTATTCAAGGCAGCGTCGGGAATACTGAAAGGTTGCCTTTCAATGGTAATACTTTTGATTATTCATTTATTGCAGCTAGTTTACACCATTTACCTAGGCCAATACTCGGCTTGTATGAATTATTGAGGGTAGCTAAAGAGGGTGTCATAGTTATTGAGCCTAATGACTCAATTTTAACAAGAATAGCAACATCATTAGGTTTTGCGCATGAGATAGAAGAAGTTGGAAATTATGTATTTAGATTTAGCAAAAGAGAGATGTGATTAAGATAGCAAGATCGCTATTCTATGATCGTTCGGTAGTGAGATGTTTTGCAATCCATGAAGTTGCAAAGACTGAATTAGAATTTCTTATACTAAAAGGTCTCAATAGCATTGCAAATATAGTGTGTCCTTTTTGGGGAAATTACATTATATTTGTCATTAGAAAGGTGCTTAATAGGCATAATTGTAGTTTCCAAAAGAAGTAGCAATCCGTTTTTATAAATCTTTTGTACAGAAGAAAAGATTAAGAAAGTGAAGATATTTATTGTAATTCCTGTACATAATCGTAAAAACTTAACCAGAAATTGCCTTCTTAGTCTATACAAGCAGACATATAAGGATTTTAAAATAATTATTTTTGATGATGGTTCAACCGATGGAACGAAAGAGATGATAAAAAAACAATTCCCTGAGGTAGTCTTATTGAAAGGAAATGGAAATCTATACTGGTCTGGAGCATACAATAAGTGTCTCACTTTTGTTTTTGAGAAGGCACATGAAAAAGACTATATTTTATCTTTAAACAATGATGTCGAAGTTGATGAAAATTATCTTTTTGAGTTATGTAAAGTGGCAAAGGATAATTCTGATAAATTAATAATGTCTGTAGCCTGCGATAAGGAAAACCGAAGTAAAATTGTCGATCCAGGTTACAATGTTAACCCTGTAACTATGCGCCAGCACTCCATTAGAAATACATCCTTGGATACTAAATATATACCCGTAAACAGTGTTTGTGGGCGGGGACTGTTAATACCAGTTAAAATAGCAAAAAAAACTGGATTTGCCGATGAAAAACACTTTTTACAAATGGGAGACCACGATTTAAGTTTTAGGTATCAAAAAAATAAGATTAAGGCTGTTGTTGCCTGTAAGGCTAAAATTTATTCTGGCCCATCTTATACAGTTGAGCATTATTTCAACAATTATTCCTTAAAGAACTTTTTTAATTACATAACTGATATGAAGTCAACTGGCAATTTAAGATATAGATTCTGGGCGGTTGTAAAAAATAGACCACTTTATCTAATTCCCATCAATCTTTTTTTTGATATAAATTGCATTATATTTGGTTATTTTAAGCGATGGATTCTAAAAAAAATCAATAATCGATGATAGATATTTACTCTATGTATGCGGCGTTTTCGTTTAGCTTCAGAAGAAAAAGGATGAAAATTTTTGTGAATTTGTTTAACCCTTTAAAAGGAAAAAGAATTCTTGACGTGGGAGGGAACGTTTTCAATCAGTTTTTGCCAAAACACAAACCGAAACTAACCGTATTGAATATAAAATTCCCGAAAGAATTAGGATTATATGAGAAGAATAACGTTGAATTTATTCTCGGCAATGGTTTGTGTTTGCCTTTTAAAGACAATTCCTTTGATATCATTTATTCAAATTCTGTAATAGAACACCTGGGTACTTGGAAAAATCAAATGCAATTTGCTAAAGAAATCATACGTGTAGGAAAAAATATATTCATTCAGACGCCTAATAAATACTTTTTCATTGAACCGCATCTTTTAACCCCTTTTATTCATTATTTGCCAAAAAGAATTCAAAGAAAACTTTTACGAAACTTTACAATTTGGGGACTTATTGCAAGACCTTCTCAGCAGTATTGTATGGACCACATTATTAATGAAATAAGATTACTTTCTTGTAATGAATTAAGAAGGCTATTTCCTAGTTGTCATATCACAAGAGAAAGATTCGTATTTTTTACAAAGTCGTTCTATGTTGTTCGAAGAGATTGATATAGAAAATGTCAATAAAGATAAAATGAAAATCCTCCTAATTGTAAATTTGTGCCCTCATTATAGGATAAAATTATTTGAGCTTCTTGATAAAATGTATGATATTCGATTTCTTTTCTTTTCAAAAGGAGAGAGATATTATGATGGAGCTAGATACTTAGGTAATTTTAAGGGTGAATACGTTTGGGGTTTTAATATAGCTCCAAAGCTTAGACTCAATCCCAAGCTAATCTATGAACTTATACGTTATCCCTATACTCATTTAATAGCGGGTATAAGCGGAGCTCTACCACTTTTTCTTTCTTTTGTTATCAGTAAAATTAGAAGAAAAAAGTTTATTCTCTGGACTGGATTATGGCATCATCCCACCACTTTATTTCATAGATTTTCTTTTCCCTTTGTAAAATTTATATATAAACATAGTGATGCTATCATTGTATATGGATTACATGGGAAAAAATATTTAGAATCTTCAGGAATCAATAGTAAAAAAATTGCAGTTGCCTGGCAGGTTCAGGATAATTCGAAATTTGAAAAATTTGTGAGTGAGGAAGAAAAAGAGATTTTAAGATCTCAGTTGGGAATCAAAACCTCTAAAATTATTCTATTTGTGGGGCGTTTGGCAGTTGAGAAAGGAATTTTGCATCTGATTAAAGCCTTTTCTTCTTTATCTCACAAGGACGTTTCTTTATTGATTATAGGAAGTGGCCCATTAGAAGGACAAATAAAACGTAAAATTGATGAGAAGAATAGAATAATTCAGCTACCAAGGATTCCTAATGATTCACTTTATGGGTATTATGCAATCAGTGATATTTTTGTTTTACCTTCTATTACTACAAAAACATCTAAGGAACCATGGGGTTTTGTTACAAATGAGGCAATGTGTCAGGGTTGTGCTATCATAACATCTGATGCAGTAGGTGCAGGCGTGGGTGGATTAGTAGAGACGGACGTAAATGGATACGTATTTCCGGAAGGAGACACTTTACAGCTTAAAGAATACTTAGAGACTTTGCTTAATAATGATAACCTTCGAGTTGAAATGGGAAAAAGGTCAAAAGAGATAATTAAGGAGTGGACTTATCCTAAGATGGCATCAGGTTTTAAGAAGGCGATAAGATACGCCTCTAGGGACGAGATTAATCTATGAAGATTGGTTTATTAGTTTGGGATTTAAATATAAGAGGTGGAACACAAAGGCAGGTTTTAAAATTAGGAATCCATTTACAAAAAATGGATCAAGTTGTTACTGTATATACATACACGTTTAATCCTCAAGATTGCTATCCCGATTTGTGCTCTCAGTTGAATATAAAATATGTAAGAATTGGGAATGATAAGAAAAAACTCCAGTGGCCATTATTTATTCAACAATTCCTAAAATATAGTAAATTTTACTTTGAAAAAGAACAAAAAGAACTATTAAGAATAATCGATAAAGATATTGAGATATTGAATCCACATGATTACAGAGTATATCCCACCGCTGGATTATGGAGAGCCGTATTTGGAAGACCCGTTGTATGGATGATGAATGATATGCCAATGTATAAAATAAATTTGAGGAAAAAATTAAAAACAGCATTATTCTATATTAAGCCGAAGTTCTGTAGGTATATTAAGTCATTTGAAAGAATAGTTGTTTTAGACAATTTCAACAAAAGACTTGTTGAACAGAATTTTGACATTGACAGTATTGTCGTTCGCAGCGGCGTAGACACAAAACAGTTTTCTTTTAGTAGACACAGAGATAATGAGAAATTTATTATTCTCATAAATGGCGTATTCTATCCCCATCGTAGATTTGAAGATGTGGTTTTTGCTTTAGATATATTGCTTAAAAAAAGTTATGATATTAAGCTACATCATATAGGGAGTGCCAATAGATCTCCTCGCTATTCTAAAAAAATTTATCACTTAGTAAAAAAGTTAAAGTTAGAGAGGAATGTTTTTTTCTTCGGGCAAGTTACAGAGAAAGAGCTGATAGAGCATTATCATAACTCAAATTTGTTAGTATATCCAAGCTATCCTCAAACATGGGGATTGGCGGTTTTTGAAGCAATGGCATCTGGTCTGCCAGTTTTATTGACGTCTGGATGTGGTGCTTCTGAAGTACTTCGTGATAATGAGAACTCCTTTATAGTCGAACCACAGAACCCATTGGCGATAGCCAAAAAGATTGAATATATTTATAATCATAGAGAAATATTGTCATTAATTTCCTATAATGCTAGAGGATTTGTTGAGGAGAATTTAACTTGGGAGTCATATTCGAATTCAATGCTAGCGATATTTAACATAGCTCTGCATGGATGGAAAAATGAAAGGTTTATGAAAAATGGGAAAGATATTGATTGTAGGCGCTTCCGGTTTTGCCGGTAGATACCTCCTCGCACATTTATTACAGTTACGAGAAGATAAAAATATTTACGCAACATTTAATGAAACTACCCCAAAGGATAATGGATATAGTTTCAAAAAATCAAAATTATTAAAGTGCGATATTACAAAATACAATGAAATTGAGCATGTTCTTAAAATAGTAAGACCTGAGGAGATCTATTTTTTGGCTTCTCTAGTTACGGTAGCTAAGTCTGTTTCATTGATTCTTGACATTTTTAATACAAATATTATGGGAGCTACAAAATTCTTTGAAGCTGCAAAAAATATATGCCCAGAAGCTCGAATATTAGTGAGTGGTTCCTCAGAAGATTATGGGAAAGTACCTTGTACTTCAATGCCAATTACAGAGAATGTCCCTTTAAACCCCGTTAGTCCTTATGGTGTAAGTAAGAAGATACAGGAAGAAATTGGTTTTTACTATTATAAAACTTTTAGGCTTAATTTGATATTTACTAGAACCTTTCATTATAGTGGTCCATCACAGTCCCCAACTTTTGTAATATCAGATTTCGCTAAACAAATTGTTGAGATTGAAAATAAGACGAGGAGATTCATAAGAGTTGGCAATCTGAAAGCAAAAAGAGATTTTACAGATATTAGAGATGTAGTTAGGGCCTACTATCTGATTATGAAGAAAGGAAGAATAGGAAAAGTATACAATGTCTCTAGTAAAGAATCTTTATCTATTGATGAACTGCTAAATAGAATGATTTACAAATCAAAATCCAAGATTAAAATAAAAGTAGACCCTAAGAGATTTCAAGCATTAGATGTTCCTAGTTTTGTAGGTGATAATACACAATTAATAAAAGATACGGGCTGGAAAAGAAAATACAGCGTAGTTCAAACAATAAATGATGTTTTAGATTGATGGCGGAAAAAATCAACAGAGGATAAATAGTGAATTACATGCTTAAAAGACAGTTAGGCGTTGGCGATTTGGTAATTTCTGATAGAGCAAAAGAACTTGTCAATCAAGCCTTAAATAATAATAGATTGTCATATGGTGCTTTACACAAAAGATTAGAAGAGATGTTTGCTAAAGAACATTCTGTTAAACATGCCTTATTTACTAATAGTGGAACAAGTGCTCTTCAAGTTGCTTTAGCTTCGTTAAAGAATAAATATTCTTGGCAAGATGGTGATGAAGTAATTGTTCCTGCAGTTACTTTTGTGGCAACTGCTAATATTGTGCTTTCTTTAGGAATGAAACCGGTATTTGTGGATGTTGAACCAGATACTTTTAATATTAATCCAGGGCTAATTGAAAAATCAATTACAGTTGAGACAAAATGTATCATTCCCGTACATTTACTTGGTCTACCAGCAGATATGGACCCTATTATGAGAATAGCCAGGAAATACAGTTTAAAAGCTATTGAAGATTCATGTGAGGCAATGTTTACAACTTATAAAAAGAAAAAAGTCGGTTCTTTTGGAGATATTGCTTGTTTTTCTACATATGTTGCCCATTTTATTGTTACTGGAGTTGGAGGATTTGCTGTTACGGATGATCCTCAATTATACATAAATATGAGGTCTTTAATAAATCATGGCCGGGATTCAATCTATCTGACCATGGATGACGATAGAGATGTTGATGGTTCACGGTTGAAGGAAATTGTTGCTAAGAGATTTAAATTTATCCAAGTTGGTTATTCACATAGGTGCACTGAACTCGAAGCTGCATTGGGTATTGCCCAGCTCGAGGAGAAAGATCTTATTATTAGAAAAAGGCGTGAAAATGCTCATTATTTGACTAAAAATTTAAAAGATTTAGAGGAGTTCTTACAGCTCCCGGTTATTCCACCCGATAGAGAACATGCATTTATGCTTTATGGTTTGGTTTTAAAGAAAGGGTCAAAAGAAAGATTGGTGAATTATCTCGAAGAAAATTTAATTGAGACACGCGATTTATTACCCTTGGTAAATCAGCCTATTTACAAAAAGATTTTTGGACAGGACCTTGAGGAACATTTCCCTGTAGCAAAATATTTAAATAATCAAGCTTTTTATATAGGCTGCCATCAGTATTTCACAAAGGATGATTTAGATTATATAGTGAGAACTTTTTATGATTATTTTCAGAAATAGGAAACTGAAAGGAGGATTTTTTTGAAAGATAAAAAAGTCTTAGTTACTGGAGCAGGAGGCTTCATTGGTAGTCATTTGGTAAGATTTTTAGTAAATAAAGGATTTTGGATAAGAGGTGTAGATATCAAATATCCGGACTTCATGGAAACTTCGGCTAGCGAATTTAGGTTGTTGGATCTAAGAAGACGGGAGAATTGCTTAGAGGTCACGCAAGATATAGATGAAGTTTATAACCTAGCAGCAAATATGGGCGGTATCGGTTTTATTACCGCTGTAAAAGCTGAGGTGATGCGAGATAATATTTTGATTAATACTCATATGCTGGAGGCAGCAAGGGTTAATAAAGTTGAAAAACTGTTTTTCTCTTCATCCGCTTGTGTTTATCCGATATACAAACAAAAAAGGCCACATATACCGGGATTAAGGGAATCCGATGCCTATCCTGCTGATCCTGATAATGAGTATGGATGGGAAAAATTATTTACAGAAAGACTTTGTAAAAGTTATTTCCTAGAATTCGGATTGGAAACCAAAGTAGCTAGATTTCACAATATCTATGGACCGTATGGGACATGGGCTGGGGGTAGAGAAAAAGCTCCAGCCGCTCTATGTCGTAAGGTTGCTGAGGCACAGGATCCCGGGACCGTTGAGATATGGGGTGATGGGAAGCAAACCCGTTCATTTTGTTATATCGATGATTGCGTGGAGGGTATTTATAGGCTTATGCAGTCAGATTTTAGGGAGCCGCTCAATATAGGTTCTGATCGCATGGTCACTATAGGCGAATTAGCAGATATAATTATCTCTGTTTCAGGTAAGTATATTTCAAAGATCTACGATTTCTCAAAAGCTCAAGGCGTACGTGGTCGTAATTCTGATAATACATTATCAAAGCAAGTGCTTTCTTGGGAACCAAAGGTTAAACTTGAAGATGGTATAAAAATCACCTATTCCTGGATTTTAGAACAGGTAAACGAAGATAAGGTTAGGGTATAGTTTTTGCTTAAGAAGTAAATATAGAATGCGTATTAAGAAAATAAACATTTTAGGTGTAAAAATCAGCGCGATAAATATGGAGACGACCTGTGAAATTATAGAGCGATGGATAAAAGAGGGAAGGAAAAGATATGTATGCGTAACAGGAGTCCATGGCATTACAGAAGCCCAGAGGGATAAGAATTTAATTAATATACTTAATTCTTCAGGGCTCAATGTGCCAGACGGAAAACCGCTATCTTTGATAGGCAGGCTGCTTGGATATAAGGAAATGGAGCGGGTATATGGACCGGATTTGATGCTCTCCATTTGTGAACTTTCAGCAGAAAAGGGATATACCAATTATTTTTATGGGGGAACTCGAGGTGTGGCGGAAAGATTAAAATCGGTTTTAGTTCGTCAATTCCCTGGTCTTAATATCGTCGGAATTTATTGCCCACCTTTTCGTTCACTAACAGTCGATGAGGAAGAAGAATTAAAGGAGGTTGTTGAAAAACTGTCGCCAGATATATTTTGGGTGGGTATAAGTACACCCAGGCAAGAGAAGTGGATGTTTGATCATATTAATAAACTTAATATCCGTGTGATGATTGGTGTGGGAGCTGCTTTTGATTTTCTTTCAGGAACAAAGAAACAGGCTCCAAAATGGATGCAGAAAAATAGTCTTGAGTGGCTTTTTCGTCTTTCTCAAGAACCGGGGAGACTGTGGTATCGTTATTTGGTTAATAATCCCCTATTTGTACTTAACCTTGCTCTGCAGTGGATCGGCCTAAGAAAGTTCAAAGGATAAAAAGAAACAGTGAAATATTTTGAGTCCTTTAAAAATGTGAGGGAGTAAGAACAGGGATAATAATTGACAAGGTTGAAAGAGTCAGGCGTCAATAAGAAGAAGGGTAGGTTGTAGATGTTTAAGAGGATGGTATGTTTTGTTTCTTTAATTGTTTCCGACATTGCTTCTTTATTTTCAGCATTTTACTTAGCCTATCTCATAAGAAAGGAGGTTCTTATCCATGTTTATTCTACCTTCAGAGTGATACCGACTCCTCCCTTCGAGTCCTATCTGATAAACTATCCTTACTTTCTTGGGCTCTGGATAATAGTCTTGGCTTACGAGAAGCTTTATACCAAAAGGTTCTTATGGGAGGAAGAGATAAAACATCTATGGAAAGGGGCAAGCCTTTCCTTTATTATTATAATGATTTTAACCTTTGTAACTCATATGTACCCATTGGTCTCTCGCACAGTTATTATCCTTGCCTGGATCTTGAGTCTCTTTACCCTACCCCTTTTCAGGTTTTTGGCAAAAAAGATATTAATCAAAGGAAAGTTATGGCAGAGGAACATACTTGTCCTGGGAGCGGGAAAGATAGGAAAAATGGTATCGGAGAGAATCAAGAAGAACAAAAGTTTAGGATATAACCTTGTCGGCTTCCTCGATGATGCCGAAACCCTGATCGGTAGGAACTTAGGAGGAGTTGCAGTACTGGGAAAGGTTCAAGAGATAAAGAAGTGGGCTGAGGGTAAAGAAGTAAGAGATGTGATTATTGCAATGCCGAGACTTTCTCGGGAAGAACTTGTGAAGGTGGTGATTACGTGCGAAGGAGTAGTGGAAAATATAAGGATTATTCCCGATATGTTTGGCTTAGCAACACTAGGCGTTGAGGCAGAGGACCTAGATGGGATACTTTTATTTGGCTTACAGTGGAATCTAGCCAAACCTCATAATGTCTTTATCAAACGGGCTGTTGATCTATTC
>SDBU01001501.1_pt1 | contig 33181 bp, 32 predicted proteins | sample 2277071 | NCBI WGS metagenome assembly SDBU01 (sample SAMN10397929, study PRJNA504765) | marine sediment metagenome | isolation source: marine sediment core GS08_GC12, 126 cmbsf | place: Arctic Ocean: Gakkel Ridge, Loki's castle | collected 2008 | reverse complement strand
ACCTCCTCCATCCCAAAGACCGCCAGGCTTCTCTAGAAAGACACCAAAGGAAGATGAGCGGTGAAATTATCCCGGGGCTTTTCGAAATGTCTATTATCAGAAAGGATGGAACTGAGGTTCCCATTGAGCTTACCAGTGCCTACACGGTATACCAGGGGAAACGTGCCACTGTTGTTTTTATCCGTGACATCACCGAGCGCAAGCAAGCGGGGGAGGAAGTTGAGGCAAAGGCGCAACTCTTAGATATTGCTACTGATTCAATCATGTTACATGATATTGGTGGGGAAATTATTTATGTAAATGCAACGGCTTGCCGGAAGTATGGCTACAGTAAAGATGAGTTTCTGCAAATGAATATTCGTGATATTCGTGTTTCATGGGATAATATGACTTACGAGCAGCGAGTTAACTGGGTAATGAAAGAAGGTGAAGCTATCTTCGAATCTATCCATTTACGTAAGGATAAGTCTGTAATGCCGGTTGAAGTACATAATCGCATTATTGAATCAGGTGGTACAAAACGTGTCCTCGCCATTAACCGTGACATCACCGAGCGCAAGCAGGCGGAGGCGAAGGAGAAGGAGCGGCAACAAGAGATTAATCTCTCCAGACGGCTGGCCTCTGTTGGCGAGTTGGCTGCCGGAGTTGCCCACGAGCTAAATAACCCCCTTACCGGAATAATAGGATTTTCTCAGCGTATTATGAAAAGAAGTGCTGACGAGACTACCCGTCGAGAATCAGAGAGGATTTATAGTGAAGCTCTGCGGGCAGCTAAGGTGGTAGAGAATCTGCGTGCTTTTGCTCGCCGCCACGAGCCAAAGAAGGAAGATTCAGACATAAATGATATTTTGCAAAAGACGCTGGAATTAAGGGTTTATGAGCTGAAAACAAGCAATATTGAAGTTGTAATGAACCTCGCCCCTAACCTCCCCAAGATAATGGTTGATTTTCAGCAGATTGAGCAGGTTTTCTTGAATATCATTCTCAATGCTGAGCAGGCTATGATTGAGACAAAGGGCAGGGGAAAGCTCAGCATCCAAACTCAGAAAGTGGAGGGTTGTATCAGAATTTCGTTTCCTGATGATGGTCCCGGGATTTCTGCTGAACACCTCAGCAAGCTCTTCGACCCCTTTTTCACCACCAGAGGTGAGAAAGGGGGCACTGGCCTGGGGCTTAGTGTCTGCCATGGTATTGTGATGGAGCATGGTGGCAAGATATACGTTGAAAGCAAGCCAGGAGAGGGTGCCACCTTCTTTGTTGAGTTACCGGTGACATAAAGTAACAGCTATCGGATGCTGACTGCGGCTTCCAGAGAAAGAAGATGTTCCTTCATCGCTTGGCCTTACCCCACCGACACTCTCAGAAACTGGCTAAAGAGTGCCTTGCATAATTTAAAAACCTCAGGAGACTCCTGACAGCTCCCCCTAGGAATTACAGGGAGTTGGGCTTACACCTTACTGTATTTGGGGTATCAAGCTGCCACACGAAGTACCCGCCGAGATTCTTAAAAAAAAGATTATTAAGCAGCCTATTTATAAATCTTCTAAAGAGATTTTTGATTATCTCTACCACCACTTATCAAACCGGCATTCTCCAATGCTTAACTAGTTCGCTTACGTCCTGTCTCTCTGATTAGGAAAATACCAACTAGGGAAAGTAAAGCCATTCCTGCCCAGAAGATGAACGGCCATGACTGATCTATTTCCGCCAAAATTCCCCCTATTAATGGCGAAATAACACCGCCAGCATCAGCACCGGTTACCACTATTCCTGCTGCGGCTCCTCCGTAGATTATGCCAACTCCTCTTATTTCTAAAGCTACGGTCAAGTACAAGGCGAATATACCCTGCCCAATAAATCCGGTTAGCGGTATTAGTAACCAGAGAGCCGTTTCGTTAGATAAGATGGAGAAAAGATATGTACAGATACACATTATGCCAGCCCCTATTAGAAGGACTATTTTTCTTAGTCCAATTCTATCTGAGATTGCCGGTATCAAGATGGCTCCTAAAATGCTGCCGGCATAAAGAGTTGATACCATCGTGTCGCCTATATTCTTCGCTATTCCGATACTTTCTATATATACTGGTAAGTAACCCTCCAGGGAAATCAGGGCGGCTCCATATCCTAGGGAGGCCATTGTCAGCAACCATATATCTCTCACCTGAAGTACAGTGGTAATTGATTTGCGAAATGGAACTCTTACCGCAGTTGTATCTGTCTCTATTGGCATCTGGCTAGGCTTGGTCTCTCTAATTAACAGTAACCACATGATGCCAACAATTATACAAATACCGCTATATAGAAACAGAACATTCCGCCACGATCCGACAAGCGGCAATACTAAACTAATGCTGATGGCTGTAGTCAACGCACCGCCGATACCAAACCCAGCTATCAAAATTCCGTTGGCCAAACCAAGCTGATTTTTGGGGAAGAAAAGGCCAGCCGCTTTAGGTAGGTTAGGGAGTACAATAGAGAGAGATATACCGCAAAGAAGAGTAAATATTACAAACGTAATAAAGTTGAGAGAAATTCCAATCAGGGCATTAGTTAGGGCGACAAGGAAGCAACCGATACCAATGACCTTGCGGAAGCCAAAACGGTCACCGAGTGATCCACCGGGCAAAGCAAAAAGTACGAAACCAACAGGAAGCATGCTCCATATCACCCCTATTTGGGTAAGGCTTAAGCCTAAGTCTTCTGCGATGCTACTGAAGAGCACCGGCAGTACTGTCCAGATAACTCCAATTACCAAAAGGTGGACTAGAGTAATTATTGCTAGTATAAACCATTTGTTTTGCTTCTGACCTTGAGTGATCACTGCTTATCTCCTTTGGCTCAAAACTAAGAGACACCAGAGTCAGTTTAAATGGCTATCATAGTCTTGCGATGCTCGTAGCCCTCGTTTTACCTGGTAGCCTCGTATGAACAGTATGTTTCGCCGGATTTTTCCTAGTTTGGGCATTACACCCAGCTTACCCGTTTGAAGGGAGTCAGAACATTCGATACCTCCGATAGAGACTTTGCTAAACTATGCATTCTGGTTGATTGGTACATCACAATCTAATATGTCGTGCCCAGTCAAGTATTCCTAAAACCAGTTGTTGATTACTGGGACACATCCCGCTAGGACAGCTGCACATCAAAGTATTAGGTCATATGAGTTGTTGGAAGAAAAACACGGCCTATCTGCTCCCCTTTTGTTAGTCCTTAATCAGTAAGATATTTAGCTGGCGCACAAGCTAGATGCCATAACTCTCCTGTAGTTAAAGAAGTAACGATTCGCCTACGCTGAGGTCGCATAGATAAAGCTAGAGAACAAGTGTAATTATTGGGCCAATCACAATGCGAGCCCTCTTAAGGATTTTCCAGCACGTTGCCATAGCCCAATTCTATCACACCTTTTCTGCGTCTTAATTCTGAAGCTTCCCAACAAACTCAATAAACAATCGGTAGCTATCTTTCTAGACCTTTTCTGTTTTATGCTCCCGTTCTTGTCGTCGTGTAAGGTAAGTTATTCTAAAAGATTCACTAAAGATTTAGTACCTGTAAGTGACCGTGGAAGAAGAACTAGAGCAGAAGTTGCTTACCTTTAATATTAAATCACGCACCTTTTCCTGGCTGTGCCACACCGCTACTTCAATATCAGCCGTATAGCCGGAAAACTGGCGATTGTCCACTTCATAGCGGAAGAATGCCTTCTCGCCTCGGTCTACTTCTACTCCTCTTGCCTTGAGCTTTTCCTGCCGCAACTAGGAGTCAGGCTCTATTTTCTCCTCCCGCTCGCCGGCGGTTATATAAACGGTATGATAGATACCAAGATAGCCATCTACCATGAATATCGCCAGGAGACCGAGAAAGCAAGCCAGAGCCAAATATAAGAATAGATTTCTTCGCATTAATTTTATTATATTAAAGGTATTAGCGAAAATGAGAAGAGATGTGCTCTATGTCATCTTTGGACAGCCTCCATCCTATTGCACCAGCATTTTGCTCCAGGTGGTCTAGGTTGACAGCTTTCGGTATGGCGATAATATTTTCCTTGGCAATGAGCCAGTTGAGTGCCACTTGGGCTGCAGTTTTTTCATATCTTTTACCAATCTCTTGTAAAAATTCATTTCTCGATAATCCACCTTTTGCCAAGGGTGTATAGGCCATTACTGTCATTTGCTGCTGCACGCAGTAAGGAAGTACATCTCTCTCAACGCTTCTGTCGAGTAAATTGTATTCCACTTGATTCGTCACAATTTCATTTTTAGAAAGATAACTTCTCGCTTCTTCCATTTGACTTATGTCAAAATTACTCACCCCAATAAACCTCACTAAATTTCGCTCAACCAATTTTTCCATGGCCTCTACCGTCTCTCTCAAAGGTATTCGGGGATTTGGGAAATGTATTAGATATAGGTCTATCCAATCTGTTTGAAGCCTTTTGAGACTCTTTTCAGCTGCTTTAAGTACATCGGCGTAACGGAGATTATCGAGCCAAACCTTTGAAACTATGAAAAGTTGCTCTCGGGGGAAAGGCTTAATTGCTTCACCAACAAGTTCTTCAGTATGTCCAGCACCATACAGTTCAGCAGTATCAATAAGGTTCATTCCTAACTCGATAGCTTTTCTTAACGCTCGAATAGCTTCGTTGTCACCAGCAGTGTCCTTAAAAGAATCTCCACCTATTCCCCAAGTACCCATTCCTATCACCGGTATCTTTACGGCAGTTCTTCCCAGTTCCTTAAAGTCCATATTCAGTCCTCCTGTCTCTTTTCAAGAGCTCTGACAATAGCTTAAGAGAGGCTGAGTATAAGTGAAGCCCGACTACTCCCTGGGAAAGGTCATTTCTCCTGATAGGGCAACACTATAACTTTACCCCCGGCGACAACTAGCATGACCTTATCGCTTGGAGCTACCTGTATATTACTAACCAATGTGTCGACTTCGTCATCAGACAGGGCAGGTATATCCTCGGGCGTCTGACCGAGATAGCGTAACAGACGTATATGAGAGCCAAGCTTCTCCTCAATCATGGAAACCAAGTCCTGCGCTGGCTCGCCGGCTAGTATGGTAACCGTCTTTCGTAGCTGTAGTTTCTCTGCCCCAAGATGTTGGTCCTGCCGCAGGACACGCCAGTGATACAACAATACTGGTATGGCTACAGCCAGGGTCTGTAGGCTCCATTTAGAGCCGCGAAAGACATCCAACCCAAATGTCCCTTGAAGCAGGCCATTCAGCAACTGATACATAATATTTACCAAGTCCGCAGCCAGTGTTATCACTGCTGCCCCCAGAATCACATAAAGGAAAATACGCCGCGACCTTGCTCCAGTCTCGGCTATTCCTCCTGCAGTTACCATCTGAAGTACTCTATTCCAGTAGTATAGCCAGATGGGTGCGGCCACTATCAACAATGCCAGGCATATGGCAAGCTGGTCACGCCACCATCCTGGCGAAACCGCAACTGGCCCAGGGCTAACTGCGTTAATCAGTAGCTCCAGCAGGATTCCAATCAGCATTATCAGGCCGGCGACCAAAGTGCCTAGGCCAATAAATGACATGAGATAGAAGAGAACCCGCCGAGCTGAGAGCTGCCGCTCCCGTAACTGAGCAGCCTCTTCTCTCACCACTTGTTGGTGATAGGCCCAAACGGCAGCAGCAACAAGCATGGTGGGTACTGTCCAGCCTAAGAACTGGAAGTGTGTTTCACTGGTGGCGCTCGGACTGCCAAGGGCGAATCTGAAAACATCGAACAGAGAGGTAGTTAGTGCCGCCAGCCCGGCGATAGCCCCACCTAGTATGGCTAGAAGATATAAGTAGACCTGGCGAAGGGTGGAGTCAGAATCTCCCCTTGTCATATGGAACCAGTGGAAGGTCCAGGCAGACCCGCCGAGTAATATCCAGCTTAAACTGCTGTGAACGCTACTATTCCAGAACCCACCAGAAGCTATTGCCTTTCCCCAGATAGGTAAGAACAAGATGGTTTGGTTAATCAATTGCACCAGACAAATAGATAGCGACACCAGTCCCCAGGCTGAGAGCAGGTAAACGTACCAGCGTCTTAATGTCTTTGCCGCCGGTGAAGGCTGTCCTTCTCCCTCTTGCACTCGCCAATGGTAGTACCATATAACCCCAGCCACTATCAAGATAGCTAGTCCTCCTGATGGGAATTGCCCCCGTGGCACTCCTGACATTAGCCATACCAAGAATTCCGCCGCCGCATAAAGGCTAACTAATGCCGTGACCACCAAAATGATATTGAGGAATAGCTTTCGTATAGCTGACCCTATCTCAGCGGGGCTCCCGGAAACCTGTCTCTGGATGGCTCGCCAGAACAGGAACCATAGTATCCCGCCTATGACCAGCATAGCCAGACCCAGACTTAGCTGTTCCCTGCTAAAGCCTGGTGCTTCAATCCGGACCAGGGTAGTCCCTTTGATTATGTCGAAGCCGAGGCGTAACAGAATTTGCCCGCCAGCAGCGAATATACCCAGGGTGATAATGGATACAGTATAGAAATAGACTCGTTTAACAGTGCTCATTTAATTCCTCCCATACGGTCTAATAGAGCCACCACAGATTAACCGGAGAAGTAATGCGCCAGGATACCCCTTCCTTTTTGAGAAAGAAGGTAACTTGGTGAGTACGTACTGAATTCTCAAAAGGGCCACGGGGTCTAAAGACATCAACCATAACATCCACGCTAGCTTCGTCATCCCTTACTACTGATTCCCCAAGCGTGGCCTTCCATGCAGACCTCTCGCCAGGCTCAGTCACCCGGTTTCGTCGTAAATCGTAGGCGATCTTGTCATCGATTGTGGGTGATAGGTAGCTCTCTGCTGCCAGATAGTCTTCATCCCTGATAGCCAGCAGAAATCGCTGCACCGTTCCCTCGGGGGTATCTTCAGGTAATAGGAACTTTTCTGCTGGTGACGCTGTAGTCAGAACCAGCACTACAGTGACTATAACTAGCACTCCAATAGCCAGTCCGAAAGTAAATAACCAGCGGCGTGATGACCTCACCAAATCATAACTCCTCAGGGTGAATAGATTAAACTATAAATTTAGAGAAGTCAACCAAGTGTGCTCGTGCATATGATTAGTGAGACATGACCTCTTTCTCGGATATTCTTGTCCCCTGCTCCAGAAATTTAAGTGGTGTTACATAACCCCGTGCTTGGTGGGGTCTTACCGTATTATATACCTGTTCCCATTCTAATAGCTCGTCCCTTAGTTCAGAAAGGTCAAAGGAATCCTCAGTTACCTCATAGAATTCCTCGCTATAAGCCCGGTGAGCTCGCTCCACAGCACCATTAAGTTTAGGTGAGCGTGGTGGCAAGACGAAGAGCTTAATACCACGCCTCTGGCATTCCTCTTCGAAGATAGACTCAAATGGTTTAATTGACTAATAACCATCTCTTTGATGAGGTTGGGATACCTGGGAAAGTGGTGACGGCCGTCCTTGGTCCTCCCAGCCGCTCCCGCTTCTCTATCCTGTCCTTGAGAGCTGCTTGTCTTCCGCAGCATGAAGAAGAACTAAAATCCAGTCCTTTTGCTCCATCTTAATATCTGCCTCCTTTTTGTAATAGCCAGCCATATATAATCATTTATCCATAATAGTACATCTGTTCTATGTTTTTAACCACCTATTTGTCGTAACAGAAACATAAATAAACTTTTTGTGTCAATAGCTGAGTTTAGGTGTTATCCAGCTGTGATAGGTCGAACCTCATGCCATCCCGGGCGGCAATTACCCTGACCCCGGTCTGCTGAGTCAACCTCTCGGCTATCTGCCACGGTTTCGCTCGCCACATAGTCATGCCAAAATGGGTCAAGATAGCTACCTTGGGCTTTAGTTCCTTAATAATATGCTCAGCATCAGGCACCGATAAGTGGTCAGTTGGAGTCAGCAGGTTGTCAGCAGAGGGACGAGGCTCTAGGAACGTTACATTAATAATCAACAACTCACCACCATAGCTATGACACAAGCCATCAAAGTAACGTGTATCAGCGATATAGGAGAAGGTATGCTTAGTTGTTCTAAAGACCATGCCATAGGTTTCTACCAAGTGTATGTGCTGAACAGGGGTGGTAAAAGAGACATTACCTATCGAGTAGGACTTACCCTCTTGTAAAACCTCAACACCCTCAAGATAGTCCTTCAGATATGAAAAGATAACTGGCTCAGTCTCCAGAGCATCGGCTGGGGCAAATAGCCAGCCGTGCCGATTGAGTCCGCCCTGTGTCATCGCTTCAACCATAATGCTGACATCGGCTGAATGGTCGAGGTGGCGGTGCGATAGGATTATAGCGCTTAGTTTATCGGCTTTGAGTTTCCTTTTGGTGGACTGGACTATACAACCTGGACCAGGGTCAATAAGTATTTCAGTGCCACTTAGGTTCAGCCACAAACCACCTGAGGCTAAAATCTGGCTGATCATCATGAATCTGGCCCCACCTGTTCCCAGAAAGGTTATCGTCTCGCTTGACGAACTCTTGCTTTCCATAGCTAATGTAAATATAGAGGATAGCCGTATTTTTTACAATTGCTGTTTCTAAAGCCTTTTGACACACGAGGGGTTGCCGGCTAAAATAGCGGTAGGCAGTTAATAGGTAAGGAAAATGGTATGAAGCAAATTTGGGCACCGTGGCGTATGGAGTACATCCAGATGAAGAAAGGGGAAGGGTGTATTTTATGTGAAAAACCTGGGCAAGATAGTGATGAGGTAAACTACATCCTGTACCGGGGAGGCAAGAACTTCATTATTATGAATAGCTATCCCTACAACCCCGGTCACCTGATGATAGTGCCCTACCGGCACCTAGCTAGCCTGGAGGAGCTGACTGCGGAAGAGCTACACGAGCACTTTGATATAGTTAGCCGAAGTATCAAGGTTCTAAGGCAGATATTTAGTCCGGAAGGTTTTAATCTAGGCATGAACATAGGGAAGGTAGCTGGAGCCGGCATAGAAGACCATATCCACACCCACGTTGTACCCCGGTGGCAGGGTGATACCAGCTTTATGCCGGTAATATCTGATGTCAGGGTAGTTCCTGAAGCCCTGGCTGAAACCTATAAGAAACTAAAGGGGGGATTCTGAGTGAAGGTAAATAAGTGGTGCCCCCAAGCGAATTCGAATCGCTGTCTACAGCTTGAAAGGCTGTCATCCTAGGCCTCTAGACGATGGGGGCACACGGGCTAAGTATAGCAGAGACGCCGTCAGCCGACAATGCCCTATAGACAACTGCTTACCATCCCCTACTCTGAAAATATGCTACAATACTCGTTAAGCAAAGATGGGTAGCATAATTGACAACAATAAACAGGCTGAGGTGGGGAAGAGGGAATGGCTAAAGCATAGATTTATCCCTCTGTTAACACTACTCCTGGTGGTAGCAATTACGGTTGTTCTCTTCATTTACCGAGACAGGGTAGCTGAGTTAAGTAACTATGGCTATCTGGGGGCCTTCATTATCAGCCTGGTTGCCAATGCCACCATCATTTTACCCGTGCCCGGTCTCCTGCTACTCTTCGCTCTTGGCGCCATTTTCAACCCGATTCTGGTTGGGTTAGTCGGTGCAGTAGGGGGTGCCATCGGTGAGACAACCGGTTATATATTAGGCTATAGCGGACGTGGGGTTGCCCGGGGCAGCAAGATATATGTCAGGGCGGAGGGCTGGATGAGGAGAAGGGGATTCGTGACTATCTTTCTTTTCTCGCTGCTTCCCTTCCTCCCCCTTGATGTAGCTGGTATGGCGGCTGGCGTCCTCCGCTTTCCCTTTTGGAAGTTCTTGCTGGCATGCTTCCTTGGTAAAGCCTTGCTATATATAGTCCTGATAAAGACTGGTGTCTGGGGGTGGGAAGTTGTGCTACGCTACTTTAGTTAAGCCTGCGCCTTAATTTTCAGTAGCAGCAGTGAGCCGACGAAGAAGTCAATCACTTGCCCGAGGAGGTGTGATGAGGCTCCAGCACCGGCAACAGATATGTTGACCAATCCCAGGTATTTTGTCTCCTCACCCTTACCTACCAAATCTGTAACTAGAGCCCACTGACTGCTCATCCAGACTCCACCACAGATTCCCAGAAGACCTCCGCTGAACATTATATGCATGTAGCTTTGGGAGAAAAATAGCGCCACAATGCCTAAAGCACCAAGAAGCCCCGAAGAGACGGCAATTGGCTTGCGTCCTACTCTGTCACACAGGCGCCCAGCAAGATAAACTACAGCTAACATACAAATACCGACTACGATTAGAAGGTCACCGGTTACTTCTGCTGGCTTGCCTATATCTACCACATCCATAAGATAGTATAAGGCATGTGTCAGCAAGGTTCCCCAAGCCATAAAGATAGGAAGCAGCTCTCAAGGACAGGATAGAGAAGCTGGAGTGGGTGAGGACCACGGACAGCCGTCACCACTTTCCCAGGTATCCCAACCTCATCAAAGAGATGGTTATTAGTCAATTAAACCAGGTGTGGCTGGCTGATATCACCTACATTCGCATCCGGACAAGCTTCGTCTACCTGGTAGCCATTCTGGATGCCTGCTCGCGGCGGGTGATTAGCTATGCTGTCTCCACCAGACTCGATACTGCGCTGACCCAGGAGACCCTCCGCATGGCCATAACAGTACGTAAGCCAGGGTCAGGTATCATCCATCACTCGAACCAGGGAGTACAGTATGGTTCAGGCGAATACGTAGACGAACTGAAGTGCCACGGGTTTGAAATCAGCATGGCGCGGACGGGTAATCCCTATGAAAATGTCAGGATGGAGAGCTTCATCACAACGCCGAAGTACGAGGAGGTGTACCTGATAAGGATGTGCTCCGCCAGACTCTCCTAATCCTTTCTGTCCAGTCTCAAGGGTTCACTACAGTAGAGACACATAACTTCCTTACGCTAATTTCCAATTACGTTAAAAACTTCATTCTAAACTTCTTCATCGACACCGAGAGCCAACCGAATATAGTATCTCTGTCCATCGGATTCATCAAGATAGTATAGTTTCACAGGTTTATCTCCCGACAAGTATGGTGCAAAACCTTAAGTTTGATCCTTTGACCAGGTAACTATAGGGTAGTATACTACTGATAACCTGCGACGGCAAAAGGAGACCCAAATGGATGTAGAGAAGCTAACGGAAATACTTATGACAGGGACGAAAAGGGCTCTTGATGTTAAGGAAGGAGGCACCAAATGGGTGAAGATATCCGGTTAAGCAAAGACCTTGGATTACTCCGTATCGGCGCTGCACTTCCTTTACTTCGTGTCGCTGATGTTGATTTTAACATCGGAACTATAATAGATACGATGAGAAAAGCAAGAGAGCAGGGTGTGCAGATACTGACTTTCCCAGAGATGACCATAACCGGCTATACGCTGGGAGACCTAGTCCAGCACCAAGCACTACTGTTAAAAGCACAAAAGGGGTTAGACGAAGTCCTAAAGGAAAGCGCTACGAGCACTATGGTCGTGATAGTAGGGATGCCATTGGTCGTTGAACAGAAGATTTTTAACTGTGCGGTAGTATTGAACTCTGGTCACATTCTCGGGGTCATACCTAAGACTCTATTGCCTACCTATAAAGAATTCTATGAAAACCGTTGGTTTTCATCCAGTACCGATGGGCGATCTGATACCATCGAATTGGCGGGGCAACGAGTCCCCTTTGATACGGATATCCTCTTTCAACTGCGGGGAATTGCTGCGGGTGTCATCGGGGTTGAGATTTGTGAAGACCTGTGGGTCCCGTTGTCTCCACATGAATACCAAGCACTGGCAGGGGCAACAGTGCTGATTAACCTTTCAGTGAGCAACGAAATACTGGGTAAGGCAGACTGGCGCCGGATAATGGTATCTTCCGAGTCGGGTAGGTGTATTGCGGCCTACAGTTATGTATCATCTGGTATCGGGGAGTCATCGAACGACGTGGTGTATAGTGGGCATGCTATCACAGCGGAAAATGGGACAATCTTACGAGAATCGGAGCGACTGTCACCAGATCCTCAGCTTATAGTTGCCGATATTGATCTCGAACGGCTGGCGCATGATCGCCGCGTAATGACAAGTTTTCGTGACATGACTACACAAGCGAAAACCTATCGAATTGTTGAAACAGAAGTTAGTGACCCACACCCTGGTATGTTGGAGCGAATGCTTGACCCTCAGCCTTTTGTGCCAAAAGATCCGGCTAAAAGGGCGGAGAGGTGCCGCGAAATCTTTTCCATGCAGGTAGCGGCACTTGCCCAGAAACTTGTCGGCGCCCAAAAAAACCAACTAGTACTGGGGGTTTCCGGGGGACTTGATTCTACGCTTGCCCTCTTGGGCGCAGTAAAAACAATGGATTTCCTCGGGCTACCACGAACGAATGTCCACGCCTTCACCCTTCCCGGTTTTGGGACTACCACGAGAACCAGAACTAATGCCACAAAGTTATGCCAGGTATTGGGGGCGAGTTTTGGAAGAGTGCACATCACGAGAACCTCCGACTCACACTTGAGGGACCTTGAACACGATGGCCGGGAAGACGTGGTCTTCGAAAACGTTCAGGCTCGCTACCGGACAGAGTTTCTCTTTAACAAAGCCAATCAGCTTGATGGGATCGTGCTGGGAACGGGTGACCTTACTGAGATTGCTCTGGGATGGTGCACATTCGCCGGAGACCACATTTCGCATTATCACGTCAATGCATCGGTGCCCAAGACCCTTGTCCGCTTTCTCGTGCGGTGGGTCGCCGATGAAGAGTTAGCTGCTTCCCCGGCGCAAAAGGTTTTGTACGATATTCTTAAAACTCCGATCTCTCCGGAGTTGCTGCGGCCGGAGAGGGGTAGGGTCACGCAGAAGAGTGAGGAGGTTATTGGGCCAGTCGAACTTACCGATTTCTACCTGTATCCTTTCGTACGCTTCGGCATGCGGCCGGGCAAGATTCTTTATCTGGCTAACGAAGTGAGAAAACAAGGGCTCTTTGAAGGTCAATACACGCTTGACGATTTACGCAAGTGGCTCAGAAGTTTCATAGAGAGATTTTTCGCCAACCAATTCAAGAGGACGTGCTTGCCTGAAGGCCCAAAGATTGGCTCTGTCAGTCTATCCCCTCGGGGAGACTGGAGAATGCCGTCAGATGCCGAGGCAAGACTCTGGCTTGAAGATTTGGAAGCAATGTATATTAGACTGCGCGAGTTGAACGGGAACTGAATGAAGTGATGAATTCTCCTAGCTAATCAAGAGCGATATGATTACCATCTTAGGTGAGAGTAGCGGTCGTATTATGTCAGCGAGCCTTCTCGCAAAGCACGCTTGGAGTGCTTATGCCTTGCTATAGTAGCCAGGAGGATGAAGAACATGCCCTAGCTGTAGCCAGCAAGTTTTCTATTCCAACTAAAACGGTGGTTCTTGGCAGTGTTTTTGATACCTTACTTAAGGTACTGCCTGATGAGAATATTGACCCGGCTGCTACCCAGCTAGCTAAGGCTAACCTCAAGGTCAGGTTAAGGATGCTTACTCTTTACTACTTTGCCAATCAGCTTAAATATATGGTGGTTGGAGCAAGCAATAGGAGTGAACTTGCTGTAGGCTACTTTACCAAATATGGTGATGGCGGAATAGATATCCTGCCCTTAGGGAATTTAGTTAAAGGACAAGTAAGAGAACTAGCTAGCTTCTTGGGTATTCCGCAGGAAATTATAAGTAAACCTCCCTCAGCTGGCTTATGGCCGGGACAAACTGATGAAGGCGAGTTGGGACTTAGCTATGAGGAACTCGATCACTATCTGGTTAGCGGCGAAGCACTAGATGAGGTGCGAGAGAGGATTGAGTTTATGATGGCTGCTACTGGTCATAAGCGCATACCACCCCCGGCGTCTACCTTTCAGACTTAACTACACCCTTGGAGAGGTAGAAGCTGACCCTCGGGTTAAATTCGTTATTACTGATAGCCGTGCCCATCTGCTGCCGGAGGCAATTAGGAGATACAATGTTCGTACAGTACCGCTTAAGATTGCTTTCAGAACAGAGGCTTATAGATGATACCAGAAATGGAATTGACATTGGAACGGCTGTGGAAAAACTCAAAAAAAGTGAGTCAGGATCTTGGAATCTTTATCAAGACCAGCGTGGGTAACTTCAGTAGAGAGGGAGTAATTGTTGGCTCGAGCGGAGGGATAGACTCCAGCGTGCTATTGGCTGTATCTGTCGCTACCCTTGACTCCACTAGGGTATTAGGACTAATTATGCCGGAAAAGGATAACAGCCAGGACAGTGAGTCTGATGCGAGGTTTTTGGCGGAGACACTGGGTATCGGGGTTGAGAAAATAGAAATGCGCCCCCAAAAAGGGGATGGGTGACTAAAACTACCTGTTGCTAAACGACCTCTGTAGGCAAGGTTTTTAGTAACAGGCGGTTTTGGTCATCATAAATAAATTATAGCTGACGAAATTAGAGGCGAATGATTGTGATGCAGAATGTAGTCCCAATCTTAAGGTAGGAAGTGATATTCATCTACAGATTCTTAACCCACTCCACCGCGTTTCGGAAAATCTGGAAGCCATCGCCATAGTCCGTGGCGCCTAACCTTGTCCATTGTGGGTGCTGGGTACCCCGAATATGGTCTTCAGGGTGAGGCATCAAGCCAAAAATACGCCCTGAACTGTCACAAATACCGGCAACATTGCCTGCCGAGCCGTTGGGATTATAGGGATAGCCGGCGCTTATGTCTCCATGCTCATCAGTGTAGAACAGGACTATATTCGACTCCGATAATGCCCCGGTAAGGACAACAAGTTTGCCTTCACCATGAGCCACAGGAAGATACAGGCTCCCTATTCCCTTGGTGAATACACAGGGGCTTTCCTTATGCACACCCAAGTATACCCACCGACACTCAAATTTACCAGAATCATTAGCCGCCAGGGTCAATAGCGATGAGCCACTTTTCGATAAATCTGGTAGAAAACCAGCCTGTACCAGCACCTGAAAGCCATTGCAAATTCCCAGAATCAGTTTGCCATCTTCAATGAACCTCAGTATCTCTTCGCCAAGTTTCAGCCTTAGTTCATTGGCCAGCACCTTGCCAGCGGCAACATCATCACCATAGGTAAAGCCGCCGGGAATAACCATTATCTGGTAGTCAACGAGTCGCTCTTCACCACGAATTAGCTGATTAACATGAACCAAGGATACTGCTGCCCCAGCCTGCTGAAAAGCAAAGGCAGTTTCATCATCACGGTTTGTTCCCGGTGCCCGCATTATCAGTGTTCTTACCTTGCTCATTTTACCCTACCATTGATCAGTCACAGCATCACAGTTTACGTCTGGTAGCACATTATGCAGCTCCCCTCCGGCTGAAATAACCCTACCAGCGAATTGGTTTCTGCCAGGCTTCCTTTAACTCACTAAGAGAGGCAGTAACAACCTTTCTCCTATTCAGCCCGTATATCTCCAACATCTCAAAATTAGTAACTTGACCGATGGCCGCCGGGCTAGTGCCACCCATTATCTCTTCAAACTCATTCTTGTTCTCCGGCGCCACCTCAACTAAGAAACGACTATTTGATTCAGAGAAGAGTATGAAGTCATCCCGGTCTACAGGCTCACCCAGTGGAATAGCCTCCAAGTGGATGGTTACGCCCAGTCCTCCAGCAAAAGCCATCTCGGCAATGGCAACACCGATACCGCCCTCACTACAGTCATGACACGCCATGACTAACCTTTTTTCAGTAGCCGCACTCAAACTATTCATCAGCTCTTTGGCACGCTGTGGATTCACCTTAGGCACACTATTGCCTATGAAACCGCGAGTTCTAAAATATTCAGACCCACCCAGCTCATTTTGGGTTGTGCCAACAATATAGACCAGGTCGCCGGCTTGCTTAAAATCCATTGATATCGCGTGACTTACATCTTCCATAACGCTGACGGCGGAGATGAGTAGTGTATGTGGAATAGAGATAGTTTCGCCCTCAAATTGAAACTCGTTATACAGGCTATCTTTACCGGAAATAAAGGGGGTCTCATAAACAATCGCCATATCGTAGCACGCCTGGGCTGCCCGTACTAAAGCCCCCAGCATATCCGGCCGGTCGGTATTGCCCCAACTGAAATTATCAAGCAAGGCTACCTTGTGTAGAGTACCGCCAACAGCTACAATCTGCCTCAGCGCTTCATCAATAGCAGATGCTCCCATCCAGTAGGGGTCAATCTCTCCATATTTAGGGTTTATGCCATTGGAGATAATGACACCCATTTCAGAGTCCAAGATTGGTTTGATAATAGCGGCGTCGCCAGGTCCATCATTATTCTTCCCCACTAGAGGCTTAAGGATACTACCTCCCTGCACCTCATGGTCATACTGGCGTATTACCCATTCCTTACTACATACATTCCAAGAGCCAAGAATGGCTAGCAGGGCTTCACCTAAATCCGTGGGGCTGACAAAGTCAGGCTCGGTATATCGTGGTTGTTCCCATACTGCCTCTCTCTTCACCTGGGGTCGGCCCTGGTGCAAAAATTCCATACCCAGGTCACACACTAAATCCCTGTGGTAAAAGAGTCGAAGTCTTTTATCGTTAGTAAACTCCCCAATGACTGCCGCCTCTACATCCTCGCTGCCAAAAAGGTCCATCAACTCTTCAACACAGCTTGGCGGGACAGCTAGTACCATTCGTTCTTGAGATTCAGAGACCCATATTTCTGAGTAGGATAGCCCGGCGTACTTCAACGAAACCTTATCTAAGTCAACACGCACTCCTGTTTCGGCAGCCATCTCACCTACTGCCGAGGAAAGCCCACCACCACCACAGTCAGTTATCCGGCAGTACAGTCCACGGTCTCTGGCTTGGAGAAGAATATCAATAAGTTTTTTCTCGACAATGGGATTGCCAATCTGAACCGAGCTATAAGAAACGGCACTTGACTTCTCAGTAAGCTGTTCCGAAGCGAAGGTGACGCCATGTATTCCGTCACGTCCGGTTTTGCCTCCCACCACTACCACTAAATCGCCAGAGCTTTGCCGTCCTCTACGACCAAGGTCCTTAGGTAACAGTCCCAATGTTCCACAGAAGACAAGCGGATTGGCAATATATCGTTCATCAAAGAGTATGGCACCGTTAAGGGTGGGAATTCCTAGACGATTAGCATAGTCAGCCACTCCAGCCCGAACCCCCTTAAAAATACGACGCGGATGTAAAACGCCCCTTGGTAACTTTTCATAGGGGAAGTCAGGGGGACCAAAACAGAATACATCTGTGTTTAATATTGGTTTGGCACCTAACCCGGTACCAAGCGGATCACGAACTACCCCGCCGATACCGGTAGCAGCTCCCCCATAGGGTTCAACTGCTGAAGGATGATTATGAGTCTCAACTTTAAAACAAAGTGCCCAGTGACCATCAAAATCAATCACTCCAGCATTATCCTCAAAAACGGAAAGACACCATGGCTTACCCAGCTCCTCGGTTGCCTTCATGATAGTGCTCTTGAGCAAGTTATTAATGGTTGTCCCGCCAAAAGAGATTTTACCCTTAAATGTTTTGTGAACACAGTGTTCAGACCAGGTTTGTGCCAGTGTCTCAAGCTCGATATCTATGGGGTTGCGTCCCTGCTTACCAAAGTAGGCTATAATCGCTTGAAGCTCGTCATCAGTAAAGCCAAATTGCTGCCTGACTTCCAAAAGCCCGGCATCATCCAATTCCAGAATACCTACTTGATTTAACTTAAATTCATACTGAGGATTTTCAGAAAAGCCAAATCGCTCCGACTTAACTACATGCTGGATAATCGGGTTCACCAAAAGCCGACTGCAGATGACCTCTAGCTGGTCTTTACTCAGATGCCCTTGAAGTAAGTAGCGCTTGGCTGTTTTAACTGCCCTTACGTTGCTAATACCTAAATCCCGAACTGCTTTCATGACGGTCTCCTCGACTGGGTCAGTAACACCGGCATTATAAGCAACCTCAATAGTATGGTGGTCAGCACCAGCTTCACCCTCAATAGAAAAACCTGGTTCATAGTGATATTCCTGAGTCACCGGGTCAGCTAGAAGACCTTGACAAATCAGCTCTAATTCATCCCGTGTAAGCTTTGCATCCAGCCAGTATATATCCACCACACGAATATCTGAGGCTGTAGTTATCCCAAGGTCATGTATATCCCTGACCAAGCCAAGCCCTCTGGCATCTGGCAGGTGACTCTTCAATCGAACTTCCACTCTATGCATTGCATGATACCCTTTAACCAACTAGAGATTATTAAAGGGGCTGTCGCCCCTTTAAACAAATATTCCTAATATAAGCTTAATATAAGCTTTTTTATTATAGTATTTTTCCTCAAACTTACCGCACAACTATACTATGAACTAAGTAACTCGGTTACTGCTGCATTTATCTCGCGTCCATCTGCCCTGCCTTTAAGCTGAGCGATAAGCTTGGGCATAACCTTACCTTTATCGCCAGGTCCTTGTGCTCCCACCTCCTCAATAATACGGCGAGCTTCAGCTACAATCTCATCTCGTGTCATCTGTTGAGGCAAATACTCCTGCAGGATAGCCAGTTCCGCCTCTTCCTGAGCCACCAGGTCATGGCGATTTCCCTGTTTAAAGGCTTCGATGCTCTCCTGACGCTGCCTAGCCTCCTTAGCGATAACACCAAGAATATCACTATCCTCTAAAACAGCTTGTCGGGCGATTTCAGCATTCTTAATTGCAGCCAAGACTAATCGGATAACCGAGCGCCTTACTTTATCCCCACTCCTCATCGCCTGCTTGAGGTCATCACTTAGCTTTTCTTTTAAACCTGCTTCCACTTTAACCTACAACCAAAGTGTTTATTCTTTACCTTGTTGATACCTTAGCAGCTTTACGTTTCGAAGCTGCTTCTTTGCGCCTACGCTTAGCACTGGGCTTCTCAAAGTATTCCCGATGGCGTACCTCAGATAGAATACCAGCCTGCTGTACCCTTTTGTTAAACCGCTTGAGCACACTCTCAAAGCTCTCATTACTACCAGCTTTCACACCAGTCAACCCAATAACCACCTCCTTCTTACCCGCCTCTAATAACTTAGTCACTTATCCCAGGTAGGTTAATAATAATCATCCCTATTTTAGTTAGCCAAAGCCACCCCTGTCAAGCCTGCTAATTGCGTCATAATTTTGATAGCATGACTTATGACGCCACCATATCCTGCATGGTAATAGTTTATTTTGACGCAACGCGCCCCATGTTACACCAGTGGCCTTTTTAATGGTATGCCTGGGCGACGAGGATATTGATGGGGCGTTACTGATACTTTATCGATGATTACTAACTGGCGCGCGTCAGTAAATTCTGCCAGGTCAATCTTTTTCACCCCTCGTAAGTTACCGCCCAGGGTACTAATTACCCTGGTTGCCCGGCCTATTTCTAGGTCAACCCTCCCCCCCTTTTTCTGGGCAACAAAGCTACCACCAATAGTGCAAAAGGGCAAGGTTAATTCAACAAGGGTCGGTAACGGGGCAACAGCCCGAGAAAGCACTATATCAAACTGCTGCCGATACTGGCTTAGGTGGGCGACTTCCTCAGCCCGCCCAACCACGATTTCTACATTGTCCAGTCCCAGTTTTTGTTTAAGGTGATGTAAAAAGGCCGCTTTTTTAGTTGTTGAATCGAGCAACACCAGCTTTATATTAGGAAACAGAATTTTAAGCGGTAACCCAGGTAAGCCTGCCCCGGTGCCGATATCAATAAGACGGATACTACTATCTATGGATTGTTTCAGGGCTAGAGTTACAGTAAGAGAATCAAGAAAATGCTTTACCTGCACCTCTTCATAGTCGGTTATAGCGGTAAGGTTCATTCGTTGGTTCCAATCTACGAGCTCTTGATAGTATATGGAAAACTGCTCAAGTTGCTTTAAGTTAAGATGTAATCCTAACTTTGTGGCTCCTCTGTTAAGCCTTTCCATGACTGTCATTGGCTGATTGCTGGTTAACTGTACTCCCCAGCTATAGCTCTATCTCTCAGCACTCTTCTTAAGACCTTTCCTACTGGTGTTTTTGGTATCTCATCTATAAACTGGACTTCTCGGATTTTTTTATAGGGAGCCAGTTTTTCTTGGCAGAATTTGATTATTTCCTCATCACTTAACCGGTATCCTTCCTTTAACACTATGAAGGCTTTTGGTATTTCCCCAACTAGCGGGTCTGGTAAACCCACTACAGCACATTCTTTTACTGCTGGCAGCATATAGAGGGTATCTTCAAGCTCGGCCGGCATAATGGTATAGCCTTTATACTTTATTGTCTCCTTCTTGCGATCAACGATACGAAAGTAGCCATCTTCATCCATCGTAGCTAAGTCTCCGGTATGAAGCCAGCCACGCCGTAGAATCGCCTTAGTTTCTGAAGGGCTTCTCCAGTACCCCTTCATAACCTGAGGACCCTTAACCACCAGTTCGCCTACCTCACCTGGGGGCAAGTTCACTGTGCCAGTTTCTCTGTCAACGATTCGCGCCTCGGCATCTATAACGGGTATTCCTATAGTCCCCGCCTTCACCCGAAAGGGTGGGCTATTATGGGTTTCTGGAGAAGCCTCAGTGAGACCATAGCCTAAAACCATCTTGACCCCGGTCACTTTCTCCCATCTTTCTTTGAGTTCAAATGGGATAGGCATGGCTCCAGCTTTAACATAACGTAAGGATGAAAGGTCATACTTGTTTACTATTGGTGAGTTCACTAACATAGTAAATAAAGACGCGGCACCGTATAACACTGTCGCCTGCTCTTTTTCTATGGTCATTAGCAGTTCCTCAATGTTAAGTCGTGGGATAATAATGACCCGAGCGCCGGCGTAGACAGGTGAACTAATACAGGTGCACCCACCCCACGTATGGTAGAAAGGAAGAAGGCCTATGACCACGTCTCGCTGGCTCCACCCAAACCAGACTGCGTTTTGTATGGCATTAGCCACCAAGTTATAGTGGGTGAGCATTACTCCTCGTGGCTCCCCCGTTGTTCCTCCGGTATAGAGGATAGTAACTACGTCCTGTTTCGGCTTTATTTCAACCCGAACTGGAACTAAAGGCTTACCCACCGAAAGCTTCTCCACCCAGGATGTATCAATAATTTTCTCATCATCGGGCAGCAACAAGTTTCTCACCCCGGTCTTACTCTCTATTTCTTTAACCACAGGATGAAGTTTCTTACTGGTTATTATTACCTTAGCCTTTGAATCATTAATCTGCTGCCATAGCTCTGACGCCTTATACAGTGGATTAGTAGGAACAATGATAGCACCGGCTTTCATTATCGCATAGTAGCTGATAATAAACTGTAGACTATTGGGAAGAAGAACTAGCACCCGTTCTCTCTTCTTTATTCCGAGGGCTCTTAGAGCTAAGGCTAATTTACTGGTTATTGTGTCCAGTTCTCTATAAGTTATCCCCAACCCCTGGCACTGAAAAGCGGTGTTTTGGGGATACCGGTCAGCTGTGTCTGTTAAGAGTTGGAACAGCGGTACCTCAGGGTAATCTATATGTTGCGGGATATCCTCTGGCCAGAACTTAAACCATGGTCTATTTTTGGTAACCAACTTATAAATCCTCCTTCATATTTTGTAGCTAAGCCCAAGTCTTCAGTAACCAGAATTGTACCCTACCAGTAAGGAAGATGTCTAATCAGCCACTGCTGAGAAACAGAAGAGAGATATGCAAGGTAGAGTTAAAAAGCAATGCCATATTGCAGTTTGGCCTGTCCTGTGTTATATTAAATATGTAAACTTAATAGGTCAATCGCTAGGGGTGCTCAAAGGCTGAGAGGCGTTTTGACGTCAACCCTTGGAACCTGACCTCGGTAATACGAGCGTAGGGAAGCAAGAATCACTTAGACCAAGGGTCTAATAGCAACAGCTAAAGCCCTTGGTTTTACTTTTGTGGAGGTGTAGATATGACGCAATTGGAGTTAGCTAAAGAAGGCGTTATTTCACCACAAATGGAATCAGTAGCACAGTATGAGGAGGTAGAAGCTGAGTTTGTTCGGCGGGGTGTGGCTAAAGGGACGATAGTAATTCCAGCCAACACCAAGCATACCAATCTTGTTTCTTGTGGTATAGGGCAAGGGCTTAAAACCAAGGTCAACGCCAATATTGGCACCTCTTCTGACTATGGCAATATTGATACCGAGCTGGAAAAGTTACGAGTAGCCATTGACTGTGGAGCTGATGCAGTTATGGATTTAAGTACTGGTGGCGATATAGCAGCTATTCGGCAGGCTATCGTTGCTGCTAGCTCTGTGCCAATAGGAACAGTGCCTATTTATCAAGCCGGTATTAAGGCAATAGATAAACATGGCGCCATAGTCAAGATGACCGTTGATGAGTTGTTTGCTGGAATTGAAGAACATATTTACGATGGTGTTGATTTCATAACAGTGCATTGTGGTGTCACCCAATCAGCTATTGACCGGCTAAAGCAGCAAGGCAGGGTAGCTGATGTAGTATCCCGAGGGGGTGCTTTTCTAATTGGCTGGATACTCTACAATGAGCGTGAAAATCCACTCTATGAGTACTATGACCGCTTACTGGAGATAGCCAGGGAGTTTGATGTGACGCTGAGCCTTGGTGATGGCATGCGTCCTGGTAGCCTGGCTGATGCTACCGACCGGGCTCAGGTTGAGGAGTTGCTTACTTTGGGAGAATTGGTAGAGCGAGCTCAGCAAGCTGGGGTTCAGGTAATGGTTGAGGGGCCAGGGCACCTCCCTTTGAACCAGATTGAGGCTAATGTTCAGCTACAGAAGGTTATCTGTAAGGAGGCTCCTTTCTATGTGCTGGGCCCACTGGTGACTGATATTGGTGCTGGCTACGACCATATCACTGGAGCCATTGGTGGTGCTATTGCTGCCGCTGCTGGTACCGATTTTTTATGCTATGTAACACCAGCCGAGCATCTTTCTCTGCCTGACTCGGAAGATGTAAGACAGGGAGTAATCGCCTCACGTATTGCGGCTCATGCTGGTGATATAGCTAAAGGGGTGAAGGGTGCTGAACAGTGGGATAGGAAGATGTCTGTAGCTCGAAAAGAGCTCGACTGGGAAGAGCAAGCCAGTCTGTCATTAGACCCTGAACGGTCTCGTCAAGTCCACAGCAAGCATGCTTCGGCTGGGTCTGCTTGCAGTATGTGTGGGCAGTATTGTGCTATGGAATTAATGGAAGAGCACTTAGGTATCCCAGCGCCTAAAGTTCCCAGTATACAGAATAGAGAGGGGAATTTGGAATGACACTATTTCACCCGGTAAGAGAAGAAGATGTAGCTAAGGCTATTGTAGGCAGCTTTTTACAGCAGTTTGAGGAGTATGTTGATAGCGATGTCATTATTGTTAGTGGTGGACACAGTGGGCTGGTAGCCAGCGAGGTTACCATAGAGATTCTACCACGAATGAAGGTATATTAGTGAGAGCAGAGATCATTTCTATTGGCACTGAGCTCCTTCTAGGGGAAATCACTGATACCAATGCTTCTTATTTGGCCAGTCAGTTACGCCTGCTGGGAATAGAGCTATATTGGATTTCCCTGGTGGGTGATTATAAGACCAGACTCGTAGAGATATTAAAGCGTGCCTGGCAGCGCTCAGAGCTTGTCCTGACCAGTGGTGGCCTGGGACCAACGGAGGATGACCTGACACGTCAAGCCATAGCTGAGATGTTGGATGAAAAACTGGTGATTAAACCGTCCTTAGAAAGTGAATTACGAGAGCGCTTTGCTCAGTTAGATATGGAAATGCCACTTAGCAATTTAAGGCAAACCACTATTATTCCTTCGGCCGAGCCTATCCACAATATCCGAGGGACTGCGCCCGGTTGGTGGGTGGAAAAGGACGGTTGTATACTAATAGCTATGCCTGGCCCACCTAGAGAATTACAGGAGATGTGGCAGAAGGAAGTTCAGCCCAGACTGCGGCAAGATTCTGTAGGTATTATCCTTTCTACAACCTTTAAGACCTTTGGTTTAGGTGAAGCAGCAGTGGGAGAATTAGTTTCTCCGTTGTTTTCTTCAGCCAATTCCACCCTGGGAGTTTATGCTAAAACTGATGGTATTCATCTGCGTCTGATAGTTAAGGCTGAAAATCAAGAACAGGCAGAAAAAATGATTGCCGAGGATGAAGTTAGTATTAGAGGGGTCTTGGGTGAATATATCTGGGGAACTGACAATGATACACTGGAAACAGCAACAGGGCATCTGTTAATCGAAAAAGGATTGAGCTTGGCAGTTATGGAAGATTATAGCGGAGGATGGTTAGCCGCTAGTATTAGCGATGCTCCAGAAAGCCCAGCCTTTTTCAAAGGAGGTTTAGTCGCCAATTCCAATGAAGCGAAGGTAGGGTTTGGGGTTAATGCCAAGCTCATCTCTCAATACGGGGCTGTCAGCCCTGAGGTGGCTCAAGCAATGGCAGAAGCAGCTATGGTGCTTCTAAAGGCTGATACAGGGGTTAGTATAACTGGAATCGAGCAGACAGAAGCTAGGCCAACAGGCATAGTTCATATCGGCATAACCCATGGTAAAAGTAGGAGCGTAATTAGTAGAGCCCGAGGGAAGCAGCGAGTTGCCGCTACCGCTCTCTTCGAGCTGAGAAAATCGCTCCTTTCCCTTGACTAGATATAAGTAACAATGAGTAGTGTATTTAATGTAGGCAAGCTCTTCGGCATACAGTTCAGGTTGCATTTTAGTTGGTTCATAATATTTATTTTGGTAACCGTTTCCTTGGTTTATCCTAACTACTCGCAGTGGCTTTATTGGGTTATAGGTATAATTGCCAGCTTATTACTTTTTGTCTCGGTAGTTGCCCACGAATTGGCTCACAGCTTGGTGGGTAGAGCCAATGGTATCCCGATAAACAGTATAACCCTTTTTATTTTCGGCGGTGTCGCCCAGATGACTAAGGAGGCAACACGACCCAGTGCTGAGTTGAAAATGGCAGCCGCTGGTCCTATCTGTAGCTTGGTAATTGGTAGCTTGTTTGGTCTGATTTTGTGGCTGTTTGGACCAAATGTGACTAGACCTATAGCCGATATGGTTCTTTGGCTAGCTGTTATGAATGGGGCACTAGCTGCATTCAATCTGATTCCCGGTTTTCCTTTAGATGGCGGGCGTGTTTTACGCTCCCTTCTTTGGCGTTTTACTGGCAATTATAGTCGCTCTACTCGAATCGCCACGCGGCTGGGGCAGGGTATAGGTTACTTGTTTATTCTGGTCGGTATCTCAATAATCCTCTTATCATTCATCTTACATCCATTTAATTTGTCTTGGTTTGATGGTGCCTGGATTATCTTTATTGGCTGGTTTCTGGAAAGTGCCGCTTCAGCTAGCTACCGTCAGATTCGCTGGCAGGAAGCACTGCATGACTTTACTGCTTCACAGACGACGGCTCCTGACCGCCCGGTAGTTCCTCCAGATACTATAAATTACTCGGCCTGACAAACCCTCAATCCTTATCTTCAATGCTACTCATCGAAGATAAATATCTCATCTATAGCGGTTTCCAAAGCCTTGGCCACATTGTGAGCCAGCTTTAGAGAAGGGTTATACTTCCCTGGTTCTGGAAAGATAATAGTTTCCCGCCTGACTCCGACCATCTCAGCCAGTTTTTCCTGCGTCAAATCGTACTTATTTCGGTATTCCTTTATCTTGTTTTTCGTTGTCCTTTGATTAATATAACCATGCCGCCAATAGCTGCTATAATAAACAGCACAGCAGAAAAAAACCCGATGTGAAAACCGACACCCCCTTCTTCTTCGGTCGGACCGAATATTGCAATCCCCAGAAGGATATTAAGCCAAAACATCGCGAACGACATTCCGCCTACCATCAGGAATGTTTTCAGCCTTTTTAAACGCCTTTCGGCTAACTTTGGTTCCATCTGGTCATGGAATATTTTAGTTTTCTTTTTCCAAATTATCCATACCAAGAATATCCAGAACGCTAAGGGTATCCAGAACCATATGGCGGACTCAACAGCATGGATAATCCCCCTTGTCAACGCCGCTATCAAAAATACAACCATTACAACGATTATTCCGATTAATAATTTTTGGTAATTATCCCCTCAAAGCATGTAGACGTTCTCCTAGTCTGGGGTGTAAAATTGGGGTATGCAAAGCATTAATAAGGCCATCGGCCTTATGCTTGTGGCAATTATCGTTGCTCTTGCTATTGGGGGTATTGCTATGATAGCGACCATTAGCAAAACATGGGCATTGTGGGGTGGCATAGGGTTACTTATTCTGGCTGGTTTGTTAATGATTGCTTTTGCAGTTATGCTAATAACAAAAAGGGGGATAATTATGAGTAAGGACAAAGATGACAAACAGGAGAATATTATCAAAGACACCAAAATCAAGGCCAAAATAGAGAAGGCAGATAAAGGAACAGCCCTAGATATTAACGCACCAACAGTAACTGATGGGGTAGAGGTTTCTCTTGAGGCTAAAGATGTGAAGGATGCCGCCGCAGTAAGAACAAACCAACCGCTGAATATTACAATGAGTGTGTGTTCTAATTGCCATAAGCCCCTACCTAATGTTTCTTTTGGGGTTAGGCCATCGAGTATCACATGCCGTTTCTGTGGTCATGAGAATAAGGTTGATAAAAATGGGTAAAAATCCCAAACCAAGTATCACAAAGAAGCAACTTCACAAAATATTAGATAAAGCATCTCAACCCATCAAGAATATCCGAGAAAGGAGGTCATGTCTCACTAATCATATGGGTGAGCACAATACATTGAAAATATACTGGAGATATGATATACTTAGGTACATCAGGCTTTAGCTATAATGACTGGGTGGGAAACTTTTACCCGGTAGGTATGCCCAAGCAAGAATGGCTTGTTTATTATGCCCGTGAATTTAATACTTGTGAGATAAACTCAACCTATTATGCTTTACCTAAACCATCTAGCTTAAAAGCTATGGCTGAGAAAACAGATGAAAGTTTTCTATTCTCTATTAAGGCGAATCAAGAGATGACACACCGACGTGAGAATAATGCCTCCGTTTTTAAGGCGTTTTGCCAAGTGCTAGAGCCTATCATCTCTAATGGGAAGCTGGGTTGCGTTCTGGCTCAGTTTCCATATAGTTTCAGGTTTAATCGCTACAACTGGGACTACCTCAAGCTATTGAGGGAACGATTGGGTGAACTACCGGTGGTTATTGAATTCCGTAATGCTCAGTGGCTAAGGAATGAGGTATTTGACTGGCTTCGGCATCTGGATTTAGGCTTCTGTTGTGTCGATGAACCACAATTGCCCAACCTATTACCGCCGCTGGCTGAAACAACAAGTAAAGTAAGCTATATCCGCTTGCACGGGCGTAATAGTGCTAAGTGGTGGCAACATGAGCAGGCTTACGAGAGGTATGATTATAGCTATACGCCGCAAGAACTCAGCGAGTGGTTGCCTAAGATTCGAAAGCTTGATAGTATATCTGAAAAGACCTTTGTCTTCGCTAATAATCATTGGCGTGGGCAGGCAGTTGGCGCTATTCGCCAACTTCGAGTGATGCTGGACTAACTGCTCCACTTACTATTGCTCTCTAAGTAACACTTAAGTATAATAGCTTACCTGTCAACATCTAAGAAAGAAAACCTGAATTAGCCTATCTCAAATTTGACAGGCAGGAGGAGAGAGAAGTGACTAGTAAATTTGGTAAACTTCGCTCTAGTTTGGAAAATGAGCACAAGCGCTTACTGGCGGAATTGGAACAGTTAAAAGCTGACGCTCAGCCTAAAGAGGTGAGGCGCGAGGGTAGTCCTTTTGGCAAAAGGGAGGAGGAAGCTACAGAAAGTTTTGAATTGGAGAAGCGACTAGCCCTGGAGCAGCAGATAAGAAATCACCTGGCTGAGGTGGAGCATGCTTTACACAAGTTTGAGAAGGGAACCTATGGCTTATGTGATAGTTGTGGTCAACCTATAGACCCAGCCCGATTGGAAGCGCTTCCCCAGGCTAGTCTGTGTGTGAATTGTAAGGCAAAGAATGCAAAAGGCAGATCTTCCTCAGGGTAAGTGGCAGAATGTGGTCTTTTTCCTCACTGCATTGCTGGTAGTAGCTGCTGACCAGCTCACTAAAGTATGGATTAGGGCTTATCCTGAAGGATACCAGATTTTCAGGACATGGTTCTTTCGGCTGATTCACATACAAAATGCTGGAGCCGCCTTCGGGTTATTCCAAGACCAATCGTTTCTCCTAACTATTACTGCCATAATCGGTTGTATCCTTCTTTTGCTTTTCACCTTAGGTTTTTCTCACCGCTTTCCCCCCCTAAATAATAGACTGGGCAAAGTTAGCCTCGGTCTAATTCTTGGTGGCACCGTGGGTAACCTGATTGACCGCTTAAACCCCAACCTTGGCGGTGTCACCGACTTCATCGGCATTGGCATCTGGCCGGTGTTTAACATTGCTGATTCGTCGATAGTTGTCGGTGCTACCATATTTGTTTGCGCTCTTCTCTTTCCCAAGGTATTCGAGAAACATTGATTTAAGCTAAGGGATAAAATTGACAGACAATCTCAAAGTATATAACCTGGTGGCCGATACCACAGGTACTCGCCTTGATAGGTATGTTAGTGAGAAATGCCCAGACCTCTCCCGGACGCAAACGCAAAAGTTAATCAGTGATAGCTATATTAGGGTTAATGACCGTGTAGCCAAGGCGGGGCTTAAACTTAATGTCGGCGATAGGATAATCATCAGCCTGCCTCCTCCCACCCCCACTTCTTTATTAGCTGAAGCTATCCCATTAAATATCATTTACGAGGATGATGACCTTCTGGTTATAGATAAGCCAGCCGGGTTAACGGTTCACCCGGCACCAGGCCACCCAAATCATACCTTGGTTAATGCTATCCTGTCTCATTTTTCCAGCCTGCCTGATACTGATGACTGGCGACGGCCAGGAATTGTGCATCGCCTGGACAAGGATACGTCCGGGGTAATACTGGTAGCTAAAAATAGTGCCGCTCATCTGAATTTAGCTGCCCAGTTTAAGGCTCGTTCGGTAGTAAAAACCTATCTGGTATTGGTTAAAGGGCACCTGACTCCGGAAGACGGTGTTATTGAGGCACCTATCGACCGTGACCGCAGTCACCGAGAGCGCATGGCTGTAGTGGCTGAGGGCAGGGGTAGAGAGGCACGGACTCAATATCATGTATTAAACTATACAGGTAACTATACCCTGCTTGAGGTCAGACCCGAGACTGGGCGCACCCACCAGATACGGGTTCACCTGGCGGCTATTGGCTATCCGGTGGTGGGAGACAAAGTCTATGGTGTGAAGTCACCCTATCTATCACGACAGTTTGTCCACGCCTCCCGCCTCGGCTTCAAATTACCCTCCACCAGCGAATATGTAGAGTTTACCTCCGACCTCCCCTCTGATTTAGCACAGGCACTAAAGGACATTGCCTAGAATCTTAGGTGGTGAGGTGGTAGAATGGGAGAGGAAATATATTTAGCGTGTGAAGTAGTAACATGAAAGAATTGTGGGGCAAAGAACAGGAGGTTGGCTTTTTTACAGAGGCTAGAAAATTTGCTGCGCCGGAGAAATTATTTTACCTGAGTGAAGATAATAATTATTATGCGTATTGGCCTAAAAGCTACAAAGGCTCAAAAAGCACTCTACAAGCAAGGAACTCTCTAATAGGAAATTATACTGAGAAATGGAGCGTTGATCTACTCAGCGAATATGCTCAAGAAAAAGGGTATTATGCTATACAAGGGGTTATATGTAACGAAATAGACCTACCTCGTAATTCCCCTGCTGATATAGCAATATGCAAAACCAAAGGTATCCATCAAAAAGTGGAAGACATCGTGCTGCTTATAGAAGTTAAGATGTCAGTCGTATGGAACTGGCAATTAGAATCTGGAACTAACGAAGAGAGGTTAATTTGTTTGGGAGACTACAAAACACACCAAGGTAATCCAGGTCTCTTGAGATCAGATACTATGTTGAAGGCTATTGGTAAAAGCTTAAATGTGAGGATTTCGAGTATCAAGTCTTCAAGAATCCCAATAATTATATTAGGTAACACACCAATAAGTAACAATTACTCCAAAAAGGTTGACAATTTAAGAAGATACGGTATTATTCAAGGGTTTTGGTCTGTCAATCCTAAACCGTTAGATAATAATTTGGAAAATATTAAAGCCACAGAAGGATTAGGTTTTTATCGGTTTGATACTTATGAGGAGCTACCAAATAAGTTGGATGAACTCTTTGACGAGGAAAGAGAGTTCTTCTCAAGCATGAGAACAAAGAGTGAATTAGGCACATTTATTGAAATAGCTAACGAGGAAACAACTTATGCGAAGAAGGCGGAGAAGTTGTTGACTTTGATAAGAGGGTAAGGAAATATGGGTGATAACAAAAAATATTCTTCTCAGGGAAAAAGAGGCACTGAGACAAGCTCTTTTGGTTCTCCTGGTCGTATTGGACACGATTCAACAAAATTTTATAAGAGCAAATTATATGATGGCCAAAAAATTAAGACGCCCGCCGAGTATATAGAGAATATAGTTCCGTCTTCATCTTTAGATAAAATATTTTGTAAATCCAGCGAAATTATGAATGAAATCCCGGATTACAGTGTCCATCTGATGGTAACCTCACCACCTTATAATGTTACCAAGGACTATGATGAGAATCTGACCCTGGATGAGTATAGAGAGCTACTGAAGAAGGTATTTACTGAGGTACATAAAAAACTTGTTACTGGCGGTAGAGCGTGTGTAAATTTAGCCAATCTCGGCAGGAAACCATACATAGCCCTGCATAGCTATATCATTCAGGACATGCTCGAAATCGGTTTTTTAATGCGGGGCGAAATAATCTGGAACAAGGCCTCCAGTGCTAGTCCCTCTACTGCCTGGGGAACTTGGCTATCTGCTGCCAATCCTGTACTCAGAGATATTCACGAGTATATTTTAGTTTTTTCAAAAGAGGCATTTAATAGAAAGCGTTTACCCGAGAAAGTTAGTACGATAAACAAAGACGAGTTTTTAGAGTTTACAAAAAGTGTTTGGGCATTCTCTGCAGAATCAGCGCGCAAGATAGGTCATCCGGCACCTTTCCCTATCGAGCTTCCATATAGGTTGATTCAGCTATATACCTTCAAGGATGAAGTAGTTTTAGACCCCTTTTGCGGAAGCGGCTCAGCCTGCATTGCGGCAATTAAGGCTGGAAGACATTATATAGGCTATGATACAGAAGAAGAGTATGTGCGGCTAGCTGAAAAAAGAATACGGGAATATAAACAGCAACCCACCATTCCCTTGTTTGTAGAAAAAGAGGGTGATTTCGCGGTAGTGAGAGACGACCAAGTGGCTTATACTGCGGAGACTGTTCAAGATGACTAGCTCAGTTAGAACGCGTTTTGCCCCCAAGTTTATTTCGGAATAGGAAGTGGAGGAGTGAAAAATGGATATATTGGTAATAATAGGATTAGTACTTGCTTTCATCAACCCTGTTATTGGTGGAGTGCTTGTAGGATATATAGTGTGGCTCCAGGAACCAGTAGTCGGCTTACAGCTTATTGTTCTCTCATTTACTATGATGAGTCTCTATGTCATAGGGTTCATAGTTTGGGTAATCAAGAAACTTAGAAAGATAGAACAAAGGTTGCAGTCAATTGAAGGAAAGTAATATGGTGAAAAAAGTGGGAGTGGTGCATAGAGGTATTGCTTGGGCTATTGATTTCTTGTTCCTTTCTATTTTCTTCTTTCCAGCTACTTACTTTTATTCTGGAAAATGGATAATGAGCTACGAAGAACACTACTGGGGGGTAACTGACCCTATTTGTCTTGTTTTCTTATTCATAATTTTCGCTTATTTTATTCTTATGGAGGCGTATCTTGGCTGGACGGTAGGTAAGAGAATATTGGGTATGAGAGTGGTCAACGGAACAGGGAATAAGATTGGTTTTTCAAAGGCACTAATAAGAAATCTTTTAAGGTTAGTGGACGGTCTTCCAGCCTTGAATATCCTGGGAATTATCCTCATTGCTTGTTCTCCAAGAGGCCAAAGATTTGGAGACCGTGTAGCTAAAACATTTGTTGAAAGATAAAACACAGGAATGGTTAATCCTAGAGAAAGGTTTTAGATGAAACAAACGGTTAGGGTGCGCTTTGCGCCCAGTCCTACGGGTTTTCCCCACGTGGGCAATATCCGGACGGCCCTGTTTGCCTGGCTCTTTGCCCGGCATAATAATGGAAGCTTTATTGTCCGTATCGAGGATACTGATGTCGCCCGCAAGGTTGAGGGAGCAGTGGAGGCAATCCTTGACAGCCTGCGCTGGCTAGGTCTGGACTGGGATGAGGGGCCTGAGGTGGGTGGTAAGTATGAACCCTATTTCCAATCACAGCGCCTGGAGCTATATCACGGGGTAGCCCAGCGCCTAATCTCACAGGGGAATGCCTATTACTGCTACTGCTCACAGGAGCGCCTTGAAGAGATGCGAGCCGAGCAGGTCAGGAGTAAGCAGCCGCCGGGTTATGACCGGCACTGCCGCGACCTCCCTAATGAAGAACGGACACAAAAGGAGGCTGAGGGTATCACCCCGGTAGTCCGTTTTAAGACCCCACTCAACGGACAGACCAGGTTTACCGACTTAATCTGGGGTGAGGTAAAATTTGAGAATAGCACCCTTGATGACCTGGTATTGCTCAAGTCAGATGGCTACCCCACCTATAACCTGGCCAATGTGGTTGACGACCACCAGATGGAGATTAGCCATGTAATCAGGGGTGAGGAGTTTATATCCACCACCCCTCATCACGTGCTTTTGTACCGGGCACTGGGATATGAGCCGCCGCTGTTTGCCCACCTGCCCATGCTACTGGGAGCTGACCGTGCTAAGTTGAGCAAGCGGCATGGAGCAGTGTCCGTAACCGAATATCGTGAGCAGGGCTATCTGCCCGAAGCTATGGTCAACTTTCTGGCTTTGCTCGGCTGGTCATTAGACGACAAGACCGAAATTATGTCCCGACAGCAGCTTATAGAAAGCTTTTCCCTGGAGCGAGTCAGCCGGACGGCGGCTATCTTCAACAAGGACAAGCTTGACTGGATGAACGGAGTATATATTCGTAGCTTAAGTCTGGAGGATTTTACTCAGCGAGCTCTCCCCTTTCTGGACAGTGGTTTGCCCCCTGAGGTGAAGCGCCCACTATCCACTGA
>SDBU01001500.1_pt1 | contig 33197 bp, 34 predicted proteins | sample 2277071 | NCBI WGS metagenome assembly SDBU01 (sample SAMN10397929, study PRJNA504765) | marine sediment metagenome | isolation source: marine sediment core GS08_GC12, 126 cmbsf | place: Arctic Ocean: Gakkel Ridge, Loki's castle | collected 2008 | reverse complement strand
GACCATCCCAATCCCTACCACCGCTACGTTGTAACTTTTCATTATTTTGTTTCAAATTGTTCGCAGGCATCAATCTCTCCCGCCTTCTTCATTAAATCCATAAACTGCTCATAACAATGCTTCATATTTACCGCCATCTCTCCCATTTTTTCTCCTTTTTTACGCTATCTTTATTAAATTTTGCCTGGATAAATCTATCCGTGATGTATATTTGGAATATTTTCCAATTCTTCCATAGCTGTAATTACAACTTCCTCCCAACACTCAAATCCAAATTCCACTCCTTTTTGAACTTGTTCTAATTCTTCGATACTTAGTTTTCTACCCAGTTTCTCTTTTGCAAAATATTGTACATCTTCAACCGAAATACAAAAAATCTCTCTCATTAAGCATCTCCTGATTATAAGTAATTTTTAATATTTTCTTATTATTTAATTACAAAATTTACGATCTTGTTTAGAACTTGGACCTTGAAAATTTTTTAAAAAGTATTTCATCCACCTCTATCCTGCTCAAATAATGACCTAAGCTTATAATCTTTTCTTCCTGTCTCTTTACCTTTATAATATTATTTAAAAATTTTGACGCTTTTTTATAAACACTCTTTAAATCAACCTCATTAGTTTCAAGTTTTTTGATTGTCGAGTCAATATCTTTTGAAAATAACTTCTCTTTCCATTCCCAAATTATTCTCGCAATATGTAATGCCCCAAAGTATTTTAATTCATTATCTTTATTTTCCCTTGATTTTTGATTACAATATTCAAAAATCAAATAGGTCAATAAAAGCTGTTTCGGGTCTCGTTTAAATATCTGTTCGTAATATCTACTTTTATTAAAAAAATTGTCTTCGATATTTTTTCTTGCTAAACTAGGTTTTTTACGAAGGATAGCCAATGACACTTGTGCTAACTTTCTGCTCGAAATAGTTTTTTTGAATTTTTTCTTTGGTGTTTTTTGTCCGCTTTGTGTCTTATAGAAGTAACCGAGTCTTTCAAAACTTTTTGCAATAGCAACTTGCATAGGATCAGTTGACATTAAATCTCCTAACCCAATAGATATTTGACTATTTGTTGCTTTTGCAACTTTACTAATAAAATCAGAACCTGTGCCTTCGTATAATCTACACATTACTTTTACATCATCTTTTAATCTATTACTTTTGTACGCTTCGTATATCATTTGGGCTGTTTGCTGGCCATTTACTATTTGTAAATTGGTTATTTTCCAGATACTCTTATCATCATCCACGATTATTTTATCACTAACAATTGTGATTCCATTATTCATAAACCAAAACATATCACTATCCTCTGAGATGCAAGATTTGTAAATATCTTTATTTGACTTTTTAAATTTTAGCCATCCTCTTATATTTTTTTCAAATAATTTATCATCATAGTTATCAACTAATTTTGCAATTTCTTTTGCATTAACTGTTGTCAAATACCCCTTTAATCCTTCTCCGGTTTCAACTTCTGCTCTCATTATTTTCCCTTTGTCATAGTAAGGAATTTTGATGGATTTTCCTCTTAGAGATTCATTTTTTTCAATTTCTTTTGCAAAAAGAAATTCACTATTGGCAAGCAAAAAATTGAATTTTGCATTAGGATATTGTGATTTAAAAAAATTATTATATCTTTCTTTTATCTCATCCGTTTTTCTTTCTACGTTTTTAGGAATATTTTTAGTATCTCCTTTGAAAACACAATAATAGATATTTACTTCGGTAACTTTTTCTTTTTCTTCTCTAATATCTTCAATTTTCTTTTTTAATTTAAAATTTTCCAATTTTTGATAAACTTCTTCCTTCTCTTCAAAAATGTAGTCTAACCCCGTTTTCAATTGAGTAATATCTTTCGATGAATAATTGTTTTTTTCGGATGATTTACAGTTAAAAATGCTAACTACAATACTAGTGTCTGAGTTATCTAAATGAATTATATCTACCCCCTCTTCATCGCTTCCATCGATAATATCTTCATCCTCTATATCATTAAAATTCAAATCACAAAGTGTTACCAGACATAAGTATTGAAAAGCGTTACCTCTTCTTCTTGCATCATCCTTTTCTCCAGAAAAAAATTGTTTTTCAACCTGTTCTATCTCCAAATTAATAGCTGACTGTTGTGGTAATAAATTTTTCATATTCATAAATTAGCAATGGAATAAAATCACTTTACAATTATTAAAATTTTAGAAATTGTAGTGTAAGTTTTTTTCTTAAAAACAAAAATTATTTCGTCTTTTGTGGATAATGATGCAGTATCAAAAAAATTGTCAATTGCCTTGAATACTAAATCAAAATTTCTTTTCAATTTCCAACTTGCTTCTGGATTTTCCTTGTCCAATAAAATGACAAATAATCTGTTATCTGCACCAAATCTTTGGGCACCTTGCTTTTCATACATCCAAATTGCTAATTCCTTTGGATTTTTGATTGCTTCATCTATATTGTAGTTTTTAGGTACGTAGGTTGTTTTTAAATCAAAGGGTTGACCATTAAAGAAAATATCCACACCTTTAATGTTTTTTAGAGTTGGAACAACCTTTGGGTGTTGACTGATATGTTCTTCTATCAGAACTGTTGTCCAATGATTAAACCATGTGCAGATAACATAAGAAGTTATCTCGTTATGGAGATGGTTTTTGACATTACCGATTAGTTCATCATATCTTACAAATTTCCTTACATATTCTCTCTGGATTTTTTGGTCTAATTGTCCTTGCACAATTCCCCAGGAGAAATTTTGGACTTTCATTAATTCCTGCTTGAGTTCATCATCCGTAATTAATTTTCTTCTTTCACGAATTCTTTCTGCATATTTTTCTTTGATAAAACTGTTGATGCTAAATTCTTCAATGGCAGATTGTTCCATCATTCTTTTAATCAAAGTAGCGACGGGACCGGAACTATCGACCCGTAATTTATCAGCAAGTTCCCTGAGTTGTGGTAAAGAAATTGATTTTAATTTGAGATTTAAAACTTCTTTTCTGCTCAGAAGAGGCATATTATCTTTTCTCCTTTTTCTTAAATAGCATTATGTATTCGTGTTTGAAGATATAGAAACCACCGACTAAAGCACGGTAACGCCATAACTCTTTTTGATTTCTTTTTGCTCTGGTTTCTTCAAAATTCTTGACGATAATACTCTTTAACAAATAACCTCTTTTTAAAACTTCGTTCATGCAATAAAATCCTAAAGGTATCCATTCCCCTTTAGAATATTTATCACCAATTACCAGGGCAAAATATCTTTTGTTCTCTAAGAAAGGATAAGTATTATCTACCACTTCACCAAACATCTTTAGAAATGATTCAATCGTTGGAGCTCTGGAAAGGTCGTTTGGTTCGTTTGTAAATTTAATAATATCATAATAGGGAGGGTGCATAATTAAAAGTTGAACATTTTTTTTGCCATTCTTGGAAAGGGCAGAATTAATATTTATTGTCCTGCTATCGCCGGTAATAGTTTCTGCAATTGTGTTATGTTTATTTGGCTCTTTATCAATGATGGTTCTTGCCTTCTCGGCAACTTCTGAATTTAGTTCTATGCCAATTCCATTTCTCCCTAATCTTTTGCATTCAATCAATGTAGTTCCGCTCCCTACAAAAGCATCGAGAACCCAATCTCCTTTCTTGGTGTAGCGAAGCATCATTTGGTGGGGAATTTGGGGAATAAAATTGCCCCAATACCAGCCAAGATGAGCACCTGAGGAGCCCCTTTTATCTAAAACCCACAAACTGTTAGTGATTATTTCATCATACTCTTTCCATCGACTAAGATTGATATCATTTATTTTGTTAGTCCTTGTCCTTTTGACACCATCTTCCAAACGTTTAAGATAATATTTTGCTCTTTCGATAGTAAAGGCCTCTTGAATCTGGTTTATTTCTTCTGAAAGAATGTCTCTTCTGAGAATGAGAGTATCCCCATCGGCATTTATATTGATTAGACCTTCTCTATCTTTTCCGGAAAAGTTAATAATATTTTGTAAAGGCAAAAGTTCATTTCTTAATTTTTCTAACTCCTGGATTTTTTCGAATTCTTCTATTTTCTCTAAAAACTTTGCCTTATTCAAAATAACAATACTTCCTTTGAAGGATTTGACCGGTTCTGTTTTAGCAAAACTTACTTTTTGCATATTGTATCTTACTTAATTTTTGGAATATACTTGATTCTGAATTGCACTTTTTTTGAAAGCGGTACTTTCGCATTAAGCAATTTCGTAAAAGCCTTATCCATGTTCAGAATAACTCGTGCCTCTCCAGTTTCATAAGAGTATTCGAAATCCTTAAAATTTATAAATGTTACTATACCTTTCAAGATTTTTCCCTTGTGCATTGCTGGATGCTCAAGCACTACCTTCATAGTGCCTTCCTTCTTTAAAGGATACTTCAGGTCAATCCTAAAACGAGCTCCTAATTTCTTCAATTCGTTGACTGTGCAACTATATTCTGCTGTTTCCCATCTTTCCTCTTTTAAGGAATTTAAAACAGATTCTGGAATCTCAACAAAGTTTTTCAAAGAGTAAATTGGGTGTGGCAAATCTTCGCTAACACCTCGAATATATACTTTTTTTTCTACAAAGTATTTATGAAAAATCTCGGGAATCATCTCGAAAGTAAAACTGTTATCTATAACAATTCCAGATGGACGTGCTAAATTTGTCAACCGCGCAGCTAAATTGAGAAGATAACCTGAATAATCGAGAATTGTCTTATTAGAAATGAGACAACATGCGGTACCTCTAGTTATACCGAATCCTACATTTTTAGGTGTCTCGAAATTTATCATGGGATCATTCTTACAAATTGATTTGAAATTTAATAAACAATCAAGGCATGCTGTTACAACTTTTTTCGATACACTTTTAAGTGTCTTTTCAGAGTATGGAAAGGTTATAAGTAAACCGTCACCTGTAGGTTTATAAAACGATGCTCCTTGAAAGTATTGATCAATCATTTGTATATATACACGCTTTATAAACATGGCTATATCAGGGGACTCATGGCGACTGCTGAAATTAGAAAATTCCCGGATATCCGCAATAATAGTGATGACAAATTCAGATTTTCCCTCCGCATTGTCCAAAGTTTTTCTAAAATTATCAGATCTATTTATCTCTTTTCTTTCTATCTCTTTTTCCATAGCAAGTATTCTTTGCTTTCCTATTCGACTCTCATCATAGGCAATGGTAGTTGCGAAGTAATCATAAGTGGAGGCGGATAGACAAATCTACCGTATCAGCAGGAGGAAAGCCGAAACTGACCGATAAAGACCTCCTTGATTCTCTTGTGAGAGAATTTCGGAAGGACATTCCCCTGCTGATATGGTCATAGATTTGCATCCGTCGTAGCGTAGATGCGGAGCAACCTACCATTGGCTATCCCTTCACAAACTTAGCAACCAAATCACCGACCTCACTGGTGGAAAGACCCATTCTGCCGGCCTGCAAACTTTTGATATAACCTTCACCGGTTGCCTTCATTATCGCTTTTTCTATTGCTTTGGCGGCTTCTTCCTCACCTAGAGTTTCCAGCATCATCCCTCCGGCGGCAATGGTCGCCAGGGGGCAAATCACATTTTTGCCGGTATATTTTGGAGCACTGCCGTGAATCGGCTCAAACATACTCACCCCTTCGGGATTGATGTTACCCCCGGCAGCTATACCCAATCCGCCCTGGGTTACTGCGGCTAAATCGGTGATAATATCACCGAAAAGGTTAGGGGTAACAATCACGTCAAACCATTCGGGATTCTTCACCATCCACATACAGGTTGCATCCACAAAAGCAAAACTCTGCTTAATGTCAGGATATTCTTTCCCTACTTCTACAAAAGTTCTTCTCCACAAGTCACCTTCATAGACGAGAACGTTTGCCTTATCACAAAGGGTAAGTTCATTTTTTTTGTTTCTTTTTTTGGTGAGTTGGTAAGCATAACGAATGCATCTTTCTACTCCCTTACGGGTATTGATGCCTTCCTGAATGGCAATTTCGTCAGGTGTTCCTTTCTTAAAAAATCCGCCCACACCGCAGTAGGCGCCTTCGGTATTCTCTCTGATTACGCAATAATCAATGTCTTTTGGTCCCTTATTTGCTAAGGGTGTTTCAACTCCTGGATAAAGTTTTACAGGACGAAGATTGATGTATTGGTCCAGAGCAAACCTTATCTTTAATAAAAGCCCGCCCTCTAAAATTCCGGTCTGGACATTGGGATGACCCACTGCGCCCAGGTAAATGGCATCTAACCGCTTAAATTCTTCAAGAGCGGAATCGGGAAGAATCTCGCCTGTTTTTAGGTAACGTTCTCCGCCGAAATCATAATCGATAAAATCATATTTTAGATTAAATTTTTCTCCGGCAACCCTTAAAACCTTTAAACCCTCGTGAATAATTTCGGGACCAACTCCGTCACCAGGGAGCACCCCTATCTTATATTTTTCTTTACCCATTTCATCAAACCTCCATTATGAATAATCTCCTGGATAAATTGTGGAAATTTATCCATAGTGAATTTCTTTTTTTGAGAAAGGTTCTCAATAATTCCCTTCTCGAAATCAATGCTTAGAAAGTCGTCTTCTTTACAAAATCTGAAAATGTCTGTTTCAATAATCGGCAGTCCAATATTTATACAGTTGCGCAGAAAAATTCTGGCAAAACTTTTGGCAATAACACAGGAAATTCCCGCCCCTTTGAGAGCAAGTGCGGCATGCTCTCTGGAGGAACCACAGCCGAAGTTCTCTCCGGCAACGATGATATCACCTTTTTTCACTCTCCCGGGGAATTCCGGCTTAACGTCCTCCAGACAATGCTCTCCCAATTCTTTTTCATCTGAGGTGACTAAATACTTTGCCGGAATAATCTCATCGGTGTTGATATTATTGCCAAATTTCCAGACCTTTCCTTTAAGCATTCTCATCCGTTTTATAGAGCATAATGATTGAATTTCTGTTTAACCCCATAAATTTTGGCTTCCCGATGACTTTATTATCCTGCTTCGCATAAATAGTGGCATTGTTGATGGGAATAAAGCCCTTGGTTGTTGCGTTAAGAAAATCAGAGAGTCGTCCTCCCTGATACATATGAATCGTTCCTTCAATACGGTGATTAGGGATAAAAATTGTCACATTTACTTCTTCCTGGTCTTTTAACATAATATTTTCTCCTATTTTATTTTTTTATTTCCCCGGACTGGCAATTCTACCTTTCACTGCTGATGCGGCAGCCACAGCCGGATTGCTCAAATAAACTTTACTTTTAGGGCTGCCCATCCTTCCCACAAAATTTCTGTTTGTCGTAGAAATGCAGACCTCATCTTCGGCAAGGACTCCCATATGTCCGCCGAGACAGGGGCCACAGGTAGGAGTACTGACAACACAGTTTGCTTTGATAAATGTCTCGATCAAACCCTCTTTTAATGCCTGCAGATATATTTTTTGCGTTGCCGGAATGATGATTGTCCGCACTTTGACCTTCTTTCCCTTCATTATAGAAGCAGCAGCCCTTAAATCGGAAATTCTCCCATTGGTGCAACTGCCGATTACCACCTGGTCAATGAGGACTCTGCCTACCCTGCTGATTGGTTTGCTGTTGCTTGGCAGAGGAGGGAAAGCAACCTGCGGCTCGATTTTGCTGACATCATACTCCCTTACCTCGGCATAGTTGGCATTTGGGTCACTCCTTAAAAAATTGCGAATTGCGAATTGCGAATTGCGAATTTTTAAGTAGTTACAGGTAATCTCATCCGGTTCAATAATGCCGTTCTTGGCTCCGGCTTCGATTGCCATATTGCATATTGTAAGACGGCTATCCATTGGTAGATTTTTGATTGCCTCACCGGTGAATTCCATTGCCTTATAATGTGCCCCGTCTACACCGATGTCACCAATGGTGTGAAGAATAAGGTCCTTTCCGCTGACCCATTTTGGCAATTTTCCGTAATACACCAACTTAATTGTCTCCGGCACCTTAAACCAGCATTTGCCGGTAATGAAGGCAGCGGCTAAATCGGTGCTGCCAATTCCAGTGGAGAAGGCACCCAGAGCTCCATAGGTGCAGGTATGGGAATCGGCTCCGACGACTAAGTTTCCCGGGGAGACCAGACCCTGTTCAGGAATAAGGGCATGCTCGATCCCCATCCGTCCGAGTTCATAGTAATGGACAATTTTATGCTTTTTGGCAAATAGTTTTAGTGTATTCGCCAGTCGGGCACTTTCCAAATCCTTTGCCGGGGAAAAATGGTCAGGAACAAGAACAATTTTTTCCGGGTCAAAAACCCTTTTACCGCCCGCTTTTTCAAACTCTTCAATCGCTGTGGGTGCGGTAATGTCGTTGCCCAGAGCCAGGTCAACGTCCGCTAAGATAAAATCCCCGGGAACTACCTCCTTTTTACCCGTATGTCTCGCTAAAATCTTCTCGGTAATAGTCATTGTTTTATACCACAGAGATACAAAATAATTATTGACAGGATTAACAGGATTTTAGTACAAATTATATTATTATTTAATCCAGTAAATCATGTCAGAGAATCTTTTTTTTCTTTCTCTGTGTCCTCCGTGACTCTGTGGTGAATATTATTATTTTTTTATTGCCAGGTAGCGGTTAATTGCATTAAGGTATGCCTTGGCACTGGCCTCGATGATGTCGGTGCTTACCGCCCTGCCCGACACAATTTCCTTTTTAATCTTTAATTTTACGGAAACCTCTCCAAGAGCATCCTTTCCCGATGTTACCGATTTGATTTTATAGTCAAGCAGGCCTGTTTTTAGCCCTACCATTCTGTCAATGGTGTGGTAGACAGCGTCCACAGGACCATCACCGCAAGAGGCATCCTCTAAGATTTTATCCTTTTTCCCCAGTTTAATAGTGGCGGTAGGAATTGTGTTTGTCCCGGAACTGGTATGCAGATAAAGAAGTGTCCAAATTTTGGTTAAGGGAGTTGTTTCCTCTTCCAGGATAGCAATGAGGTCGCTGTCGGTAATTTCTTTCTTTTTATCGGCTAACCTTTTGAAACGAATAAAAATTTTCTCTAACTCTTTTTCTTTGAGATGATAACCAAGTTCTTCTATATGTTTCACAAAGGCATGTCTTCCCGAGTGTTTACCGAGAACAAGTTCACTCCCTTTCAAACCAATTTTTTTAGGGTCGATGATTTCATAGGTGGTTCTTTTTTTCAATATTCCATCCTGGTGAATTCCCGCCTCATGCCGGAAGGCGTTTTCTCCTACGATTGCTTTATTCATCTGAACGGAAATACCGGTGAGGGAGCTGACCAATTTACTGGCAGAATGGATTTCGGAAATACGAATATTTGTTTTTTCCCCGAGAATGTCTTCTCTTGTTTTCAGAATCATCACTATCTCTTCAAGAGCGGCGTTGCCTGCCCTTTCTCCAATGCCATTTACCGTGCATTCTACCTGAGTTGCACCATTCTCGATTGCGACGAGAGAATTGGCTACCGCCAATCCCAAATCATTGTGGCAATGAATACTGATGGTGACATTTTTAGGCAGATTTTCCCTGATGTAAGCAATCAGTTTACCAAATTCATCAGGCATTGCATAACCGACGGTATCCGGGATATTAATCGTAGTAGCCCCGGCATCTACGACGGCTTTTGCTACCTTAAGCAAAAATTCCGGCTCGGTTCTGCTGGCATCCTCAGGAGAGAATTCTATGTCTTTAATAAATTTCTTTGCATAGGAAACGCTCTCTGCGGCTAACTTAAGGATTTCATTTCTTGCTTTGTGCAATTTATATCTCATATGAATCTCGCTGGTGGCGATGAAGATATGAATTCTTGATTTAAAAGCAGGTTTTAAGGCAGAAATTGCCCGGTCGATGTCCTCTTTCCTTGAACGGGCTAAAGCCGCAATTATTGGACCTTTCACCTCTTTAGAGACCAATCTTACCGCTGCAAAGTCATCTTCAGAGGAAATGGGAAATCCCGCTTCAATAATGTCAACTTTAAGTTTAGCTAATTGTTGAGCAACCCTTAACTTTTCCTCTTTGGTTAAACTTGCTCCCGGGGATTGCTCCCCATCCCGCAGAGTCGTATCAAAAATCTTAATCAATTTCTTTTCCATTATTTTCTAATAATATCATATTTCAGGGGAGATTGGCAAACCCTCGTTGGGCTTCTTCCCATAGAGGAATATGAGAGAAGAAAAAATTGCCGTTCCTCTGAGGTGTGATATAATAATAATGTTGGTAAAAATGAAAAAATTAACAACCATTATCTTTATTTTAATAGGAATACTTTTTATCTGCTCGGGCATTTCCCGGGCGCAGGGCGTTAACCTTCTCGGCGTGCTCTTCAAACTACAGGGGATGAGGGATGAGGCCGTAGCCGATATTCAAAGATACGAGGGCGAAATACACAAGTGCATCGTTACTATCGGAAAGTGCGAAAACATTATAGGGCTTGCCCGCCAGAAAGGTAATGCGGAGGCGGAAAGAATTGCCGGGGATGCATTGGCAAAAGCGAGGCAAGCAAAACTGAAAAACGAGGAGTTGAAAAATTCGGCGGCGCTCAGGAAAAAACGGGCGGAGATCGCCCTTGCCAATGTCCGCAACCTGCTGGCAAAGCAGTTGGACGAAAAAGCAGAGATACGCTCCGTGGTGACAGGTCTCACGGGCAGGGCCGTCATCTTTTCAAAGCGGCTCAATGAATCGATACCCGTAGAAGATGCGAACGCGGCTTTCCTCGAGCCCGGTGATGAGATATGGACTTATGGAAACAGCAGTGTCCAGATGCAGTTTTTAGATGGCAGGGGCACCTTAAAACTTGGAGAATATTCCAAGTTCAGGATGGAAGAAGATAAACAAGGTAAGCAGATCATAAATATCCTTAAGGGTAAAATCTACATTGGTCTTGACAAACTTGATGACTATCAAAAGATGATGGAAGAGAAAATTCGCCGGTACAAATCCGACACTGCACTGGTCAAAGACGAAGTGGTGGGCAAGCTGGTGGAAGAGCATGAAAAACTACAGGAACGCCTGGAAAAAGCAAAAAAAGGCGGCTACAGAAGTACCTCTCTCCTGTGGCCCCTGTTGCCGGGGTATGAATTTCGCACGCCATGTATAGTACTGGCTATTCGAGGCACAAAATTTATGGTCTTTGAAGATGAAAAGACGGGGACAGAGGTGATTGTACTTGAGGGAGCAGTAGAACTAAAAGCGATAAAGGGAGAAAAAACCTTTATAGTCGATGCAGGATACAGGATACTGGCGACAAAGGACGGGGTTATTTCCAAGCCGGAAAAGATTGACCTGAAAAAGATAAAAAGGTTGTGGGAAAAATGAAGAAAATAAAATTGAAACTGGTAAATACAAACCTTAAGCAGACAAAAGAAGAAAAAAAGAAAACCTGAGCAACCTGCAGCAGGTATTTGACACAGCAGAGAAACATCCTGAGCAGGCAGGAAAAATCCTGAAAAAACTTGAAGGGGGTAAGTGATGAAGAGAATTGCCGTAATAAGCTTAGCCATTGCTTTTTGTCTCGGCATTGGCTATGCAGAGGCCCAAAACATCTCCGATGAGGCCATGCGCCACTTTGATAGGGGTCAAGCCGCAGTTGAAATGGCAAAATCTTCTAAAGATTATGAGGACGCGATCAAAGAATTTGAGAAGGCAGCAGAACTGGCTCCTAATTGGCCTGATGTATATTACAATCTTGGCTTAATACAGGAGAAGGTTGGCAGATATGATAATGCCATCAGGAATTTAACAAAATACCTTAAGCTTTCCCCTAACGCAAGTGACTCCAGAGATGTAAAGAAATTCATTGCTAAGATTGAATACAAGATGGAGAAAGTGTTGGAAGCAGCAAAGATTCGAAACTGGTGGAAGTTGCCTTCTTATTCTCTTTTACCGCGTCCTCTTCTCAAGTTTTACGAGAGCGGATATAACGGAATATCTAAAGACCAAAGAGATTACAAAACTCAGTTTTCAAAATTGACCAGCAGATACATAAGATGGGAGCTGAATCTATCGCATTCCGCACCCGGCCAGCGGATAGATTTTAAATTTGAGGCAAAATGGTACAAGCCTGACGGGAGTCTTCTGACCAGGCAGATGAGTAATAGTCATGTAAAATCTGACTGGACCTATTCATATCACGGGGCAGGCTGGGGATGGAAAACTCGCGGCAACTGGCAGCGAGGAAAGTACCTGGTTGAGATTTACATAAAAGGCGAAAAAGTCACCTCAGGATCATTCGAGGTTGTCAGATGAGATTTCAGGAAAATAAAGAAAAAAGAAAATAAAGCAATTGTTGCACTTCAGCAGGTATTCTGAAGTTATGATAATGGACGGGTGGTTGATCTTTCTGATGTCACTTTGAGCATTTCCCGCAATCTTTATTCTTATATGGGAAGCAGTGTGTATTGCACTCCTTGTTAATGCCGTAAAGGCATTGGGAAGGATAAAAAACGGGAAGATGGAAATCGCTGAAATCAGTGACTTGACAGGAAAAGGAGAAAGTATCTTTGCCACAAAACTGCGTGAGATTGATGCGCCAAGGGTAAAGGAAATAGGATTGGGAACGCTATCAGTTTATTGGCACAGGAGGAATAGTGATGCATAAAAATAGGTTGTGGACAGGTACCTTGTTGATCATTGTGGCGGGAGTGTTTCTGAACCGTTGGGCCGCATGGGCTGTAATCAATCCTGAAGAGTTCCGAAAGGAACACCCTGAGTGCGTGACTATTCGGGTAGTCGCCAGTCATCTCGAGAAGTCCCGGAACATTACCACGGTATATCTTGCGGCGAAGGTAGTTGAGGTGTTTCGGACCGCCACAGACCTCAAGCCAGAAGATCTGATTCTCGTCATATATCAGCAGGATCACGCGCAGCTTAAGAAGGAAGAATCTGCAATGGAAAAACGAATGAAAGGAATAGTTGGTCCGCAGATTCTTTACTTTCCCCCCGCTCTCAAAAGCGGCGACATACGCGTGGCCCACTTGGCAAAAATCACAGCTCACAACACAACGGGAAGTGTCTACGCTCCGCAAGCCCATCAGTATTCGTTCGAACAAGAAAAAGCCAATCGCAAGTACCAGAAGTGATTGGGAAGAGATGCCTCCCACAACTATTTTTCGGGACCGTGTTCACTGAATTCTGAGGGCTTGATAATTATGCCGCGCAATATGGCCAAAACATAGCGAAAAAGCTAAAAAAGAGGAAACTTATGTCGATGTTAAAAAAAATATTTTTATTGACAGCAATAATTCTGTTGGCAATTCAGGGCACAGCTATGGCTTACTGGGAGATAGAATATAGCGAATTTTTGCGTAATGCTATGGCCAAAGCCGGTAACCCGCTCCCCAAACGTGTAGGTCGTTATAATACAGAGGAGGAGTGTAAAAAAGCTATAGAACGGGCTGTTTTAGCATCCGGAGATCCTGGCTTAGCTCGACATATGTCTCCTGTTGGATATGACGAAAAGGATTCTTCTCAGGCACAGCAAGGCAGGAGAAAGGGCGCATCCCAGGATAACAATATTAGACAGAAACAGTTGAGGGAAAAGGCGGAACACCAACAAATGATTAGGCAGCAAAAGCAGTTAGATGAACAGAAGGAACAACAAGCCCGGACAGAGTTTGAACAGGGTAAAAAGGAGATGCTTGAGCGGTTTAAAGGTGGAAGTGGCGGAGGAGGCCTTAATCTTAAGGGCGTGGGAGAAGCATTGGCGCTAAAGTCGGGCAATATTTCGGCAGTTGGTCAGGGAAAGGCAATCAAAGATCTTCGTAATAGCGTTTACTGGTCGTTGGAAGCGGCCAAAGCTGCCGCAAGCGGTGATAATAACAAGTACGAAGTTGCAAGGGACTTGGCTGGGTATCCTTTTGACCGGGGATTTCCCGGAGGTAATATCCAACTCCCATCGGTCCCTGACGTACCGGCACCTGTACGGGCAGATCCGCAGGTCAGGCTGTACCAATTTTTAATAAAGGAGGTAAATCAAACAACATCCGAATTGAAACTGGTAAATACAAACCTTAAACAGGTAAAAGAAGAAAAAAAGAAAGCAGAGCAAAAAATAGACCTACAAAAAACTAAGATAGAAGAGTTAAAACAAAAGAAATCTGAGCAAAAAAAAGAGGATAAACAGGAAGATATGGATGGACTTATTGCCGCGGCGCAGGCAGCCCTTAATGAAGCGGAAAAACAGGATAGAGATGCCTCAAAGAAGATTGTCTTGCTGAACGAACAGAAAAAAGAACAGGAAGAAAACCTGAGCAACCTGCAGCAGATATTTGACACAGTAGAGAAACATCCTGAGCAGGCAGGAAAAATCCTGAAGAAACTTGAAGGGGGTAAGTGATGATGAGAATTGCCGTAATAAGTTTAACCCTTGCCTTTTGTCTTGGCATTGGCTATGCAGAGGCCCAAAACATCTCCGATGAGGCCATGCGCCACTTTGATAGGGGTCAAGCCGCAGTTGAAATGGCAAAAACAGATGCAGACTACGAGGACGCGATCAAAGAATTTGAGAAGGCAGCAGAACTGGCTCCTAATTGGCCTGATGCTTATTACAACCTTGGCTTAATACAGGAGAAGGTTGGCAGATATGATAATGCCATCAGGAATCTAACAAAATACCTTGAGCTTTCTCCTAACGCAAGTGATTCCAGAGATGTAAAGAAGTTTATCGCTAAAATAGAGTATAAAATGGAAAAAGAAGAGCGTATTAAAGAAAAATATCAAGCTGTTCTTGGACGTTGGAATTCAGTGGAATATAGACGTGAGGGCCACAGGCCAGTAACTCCAAACTACGAGATTAGGCTTAGGAATGGGCAACTGATGGTCGGAGTATGGGGAGAATATGGGGAAGATATAAATAAAGAAAGATTGGTGCCGGCTAAGTTTGATGGCACGATATTAACATTTCATTTTGGATGTTCTAGTGTTCCATCAGATTTTCGAATAACACACGGTTACAACGATTGGCGCGAGCTCAATTATACCATCGAATTTCCCCCATATGGGACACCTGAAGGTCATTACGTCCAAAGGTATACCGATTCAGGATATCACGGGTTTGGTGACGAATCTGAACGAGTGAAAAAGATACGCACGGTATGGAAAAGATGGGAAAGTGCGGAGTCGGACGGGCAGTGGTGGTGGGACAGGTCGGATATGGTTCCCGTAGCTAATCCGTGACTGGAAAAGAATTCAAGTGGAATAAATAGTGAAAAGAGGAGAAATTATGGAAAGATTAAGAAGGCATTTTGGAATATTGATAATCACATGCCTGTTCTTGATTTCAAGCAATTCTGCCATGGCAGATAAGGGTTCGGTCTCGCCATGGCCAGTCAAACTATCAGAAGATTCTCAAAGAGCAATCATAATGCATAACTCGCAAGAAGAGGTATTGATTCTTGGGGTTGAATTAAGGGGTGAAAAAGAAACAGAAGTTTTAGAGTTTATCCCTTTTCCTTCAGAACCAACTATTGAATTAGTTGTTGGTGATCCTTTTAAAGAGATAGAAAAATTGATGCATGAAAAAGGCATCGCGTTCATAAGCTCTGGGTTCTCTAAAGGCGGTGGTGGCGGAACAGCCCCGATTGAAATTAAGTTGAGTAAAAAAATAGGACTTCATGATGTTACGGTGATTAAGATAAATGATATATCTGCCTTTACTCAATGGGTTAGAGGATTTTTTAGTAAAAAGGGAATTAAGGTTACAAACGATTTGAGTAGTTTTTACAAAAATGCGGAAGATTATGTTAATAGGGGTATTAATTACTTTGTTTTTGATTATGTTTCACTCAAGAGAGAAAAGCGTTTGATCGAACCTCTGATTTACAGATTTAAAACTGACAAGATTTACTATCCACTTAAAACTTCAAATGTGGTAGGGGGCGAAGGTATAGTAGATTTGATTTTTATTTCCCCGGGAAGTTTTACAGGGGGTAAATTTAAGAATCCTCGTTTTTCACACTTTTATTCTTCATACTTTGAACTTAGCGATTCCCCCAGGATTGGCTTTGATATTAGTAATTCAAAAAGGGTTTATCCGGAAGAGATAAAAACAATTTATCCTGAAGCTAATGAATTTTTTTCTAAAACGAAGAAACTGTATATACAAGCGATGAGATATATTGGCTCATACAATTTCAAAGATGATTTTTTCTTTGATATTTCCAAACTTGACCCTCGGACTTATGTTTGGAGAGTTTGGAGTCCGTGGGGTAGGCCAGAGCGTCTCTGGGAGAATCGTTATTATTTGAGTCCGGTAGATTGAATGATACCGTTGTTCATAGTGAACAATATACCAGGTAAATAATGACGAAAATGGTCGCGTAATGCGAAAGATGAAGATGGCAACACAGAGCATTGATGAAGGCGGAGGTAAAAGGGTACACTGAAATCATCCGCCTACTAAGACAGTCCGGAGCCAGGGAATAAATGGGGTTAGACCCCTCCGATGGTGATTAAATATCCATTCTTATTCCACAATCACCTGGCATTTGGGGAGAGCTTGAAGAAAACTCCTACCATAAAATTTGGTTAGAACTCTGCTGTCAAGAATCACCACAATTCCTTTGTCCGTTTTATTGCGAATCAAACGACCAAAACCCTGCCTTAATTTGATAATTGCTTCCGGAAGGGAATATTCAAGAAAAGGATTGCCATTTCTTTCTTTGATTCTTTCAATCCTTGCTTCAATCAAAGGATGGTCGGGAACCGAAAAAGGTAATTTGGTGATAATGACATTACTCAAGGATTCCCCTGCAACGTCTACCCCCATCCAGAAAGTTTCGGTGCCGAAAAGAACAGAGTTTATATCATCCTTAAACGCTTCTAACATCTTGTGTCGGGGCATTCCATTTCCCTGAAGAAAGGAGTTGATTCCCCTCTTTGTTAGGAAGGGTGAAATCTTCCGGTATACCTTCTGCATCACCTTGTAGTTGGTAAAAAGAACGAATGCCTTCCCCTCTGTCAAAAGAAGATAATGTTTTATTCTTTCGGTAAGCACTTTAGCGTATTCCTTTTCTGTATGAAAGGGCACCTTCCGACAGAGATATAATTTTACCTGTTTTTCGTAATCAAAAGAAGAGCCCAGCAGAAGTTCTCTGGTTTCCCTCAAGCCGGTTCTTTCTTTGAGGAAATTAAAGGAGTTATTTACCGTTAAGGTAGCTGCAGTCATAATAATCGGTTTTATCTCTTTAAATAGATGTTCCCGAAGATGCGCCGCAACGTTGATGGGCGAGGAGAAAAGAGTGATGCGGTTGTATTTTCCTCTTTTTCTTAGTTCCGCCCAATAAACGTAGTCCTTTAAAGATTGCTTGAGGATAATTCTGATTTCCGAGGAGAGATTTAAACAACGTTTGATATAAGCGGTAATCTCTACTTCTTCTTCTTTACTCCTGGAAATCATTTTTCTCCGGGTGAGGATTTTGGCAATCTCCTCTAAATGTAAAGAAATTCTGTTCTCCACGAAATTAGGCATCTTAATCCGTTTTGAATCTTCTTTTTTTATCCAATCCTCTATTTCACGGAAAAAGAAGCGGGACTCTTCCTTCACCTCTTCAAGATAATGAAAGGTTTCTTCCTTTAAATTTAGAGTGATTAAGAACCCTCCCCAGGACTCTTTTTTGGGGTGCGAAAGAGAATTGAGAAGGTAGCTTACCCGGAAATTGGAAAGTTCTATTCCCAGATGCTCACTGGCAACCCTTTCCAAACTGTGCGCTTCATCAAGGACTGCAATTTTATAGGGAGGTAGAATGTTCTGCTTCTCAATTCTTAAAGCTAAATCGGAGAAGAAAAGATGGTGGTTGACAATCAGGAGATTTGCCTGATACAACCTTTTCCTGGCTCTTTTAAAAAAGCATTTTTCCTGGTAAGGACATCTTTTTCCCAGACAATTATCCTGTTGACAGCAGACCTTATCCCAGACCCTGGAGGATGGTAGATGAGGAATCTCAGAGAGAGTTCCTTCCTTGGTAACTGTGCTCCATTCCTTAATCAGTGCCAATTCATCGAATTCATTTTTCTTCTCAAAGAGTTCTCCCTGAATCTCTGATGTTCTGGCTAAACGACGCAGACAAAGGTAATTGGTGCGACCTTTAGCAAGTGCCACATTGAAAGAAAAAGGGATTATCTTCTGTAGGGAGGGAATATCCTTTCCAGCCAATTGTTCCTGCAAAGCAATAGTATAGGTAGAAACAACCGCTCTTTCCTTGGTCTGGTTGATGTATTCAATGAGAGGGATTAAATAAGCAAAACTCTTTCCTACTCCGGTGCCTGCCTCTACCACCAAATTCTTTTCTTCATTGATACATTTTTCTATCTCCTCAGCCATCCTCACCTGTTCTTCCCGATATTCATATCCCGGGAATTTCTGAGCAATGAGCCCTTCTTCTCCGAATATCTCCTCCCACCTCTGCTTCATAATCTTTAATCTTACCACAAATCCCCCGAAACTGTCATTCCCGAAGTCAGTAATCGGGAATCCATTCTGTATCAGGTGTCATTGCGAGCGATAGCGAAGCAATCTCGTCGTTCCGATATATTCATTCTTGTCATTGCGACCCCTAATGTTTGCTTGTGCAAACAAGCAATAGGGGGAGGCAATCTCTCTTTCGGCTAAAAAATTGACAGAATCTACTTTAACAAGTAAAATACAAATATGGAAGGTCGCCGACTTAGAGGAATCAAAGGGCAAGAGGCAATAAAAGTTTTCTTAAAGATTGGCGGCATCAAAAGAAAGGGTAAGGGTGACCACATCAATATTAAAATGCCCAACGGTCAATTGATAACCATTCCAGGAAAGGGAGAACTTAAGGTTGGACTGCTTAAAGCGGCTCTTCGGAAAGCCGATATCAAAGAGGAAGAATTTCTAAAACTTTTGTAAGGAGGATTATGGAATATACAGTAATTGTTCATCCGGCAGAAGAAGGAGGATACTGGGTAGAGGTTCCTGCTCTCTCTGGCTGTTTCTCTCAAGGTGAAACCATTGAAAAAGCAATGAAGAATGTTAAAGAAGCAATTAAATTGCATTTAGAGGTTTTGAGAGAAGAAACAACAGTAGAGATTCCCAGGGATACAGGTCTTGTCATTGGAAGAGTGGAGATTCCTGCTTAATATTTCCTCCATTTTATCCATTTAGAATGTTTTCCATCCCCTCTCTCCAATTTGACTTTTCGCCCAAAATATGCTATATCACTTTATGTTTTGAAATAACTATTTTGACAAAGGTGTTGAAAAAGTATATACTATTTTTGCATAATTGTTAAAAAAGTATAAGAATGAGATATATTCACCGTTTACTATTAGATAAGTTGAAGAAAAGTTTCAGAAACAATCGTATTATCATTATTATTGGTAGTCGGCAGGTGGGCAAGACAACTCTGATGAATATGTATAAAAATGATATTCCGAAAAACCGCCGATGTTTCTATTTTAATCTTGAGGATGCAACTAATCTTGCTATTTGTCAGAGTATCGATAATCTGAAATCCTATCTGCGGGATAATGGCATTGATATTAAGAAAAATAAAATATTTTTAATTATTGATGAATTTCACTACATAAAAAATGCCACCAAATTTTTCAAAGTAATTTATGACCTTTATCCCCAAATAAAAATTTTGGCTTCAGGTTCCTCATCCATAGAAATCCAGAAGCATCTCAAGGAATCACTTGCCGGCAGAAAAAAGGTCTATAATTTGTATCCGTTAAGTTTTGAGGAGTTTATCCGGTTTAGAAATGAAGATGAATATCATCGCTATGAAAAACTTGGTTTTAAAAATAGTTCTACCGCTTTAATTGAAATGTATAATAAGGATTATTTAAAAGATTATCTTCTATTTGGTGGTTATCCCAAAGTATCCTTACTGCATAACAAAACGGAGAAAATAGAAGAACTACAGGACATTTATAATTCTTATATTCAAAAGGATGTCAAGTCGCTGATTAAAAACGAGAACATATCCGCTTATAATAATTTGCTTAAAATTTTGTCTTCGCAAATAGGTAATTTGCTTAACATAAACGAGTTGTCCAATACTCTTAAAATAAGCCGCCGTCAGATAATAAAGTATTTAAATGTGCTGGAACAAACCTTTATTATCAAATTGCTGAACCCTTTTTCTTCCAATAAAAGAACGGAAATTACCAAGATGCCTAAACTCTATTTATGGGATAGTGGAATTGTTAATTTTAGTTCAGGAAATTTTGGACAGGTGGACTATCGCCCTAATTTAGGCAGTTACATCGAAAATTTTATTTTTTGCGAGATGATAAAATGTAAACCCATTCAATATCAGGCATATTTCTGGAGGACGAAACTTGGCTCAGAGATAGATTTTATTTTGGAGGGGGATGATGAATTAATTCCCATAGAAGTGAAATGGCAGAAATTCTCCCGCCCTCTGCTACCTAAAAATTTTGTTCATTTTTTTAAGACACATAAAAATATCAAAAAGGCAATCGTTGTAAACAGAAATTTATCTCGTAAAATCACCTGGAATGATAAAGATATTTATTTTGTCCCTGCGGTTCTTTTCAGTAAGTGTGTAACTGAATTGACGAAATAAAGAAATGGATTGACAAGGATTGAAACTGGACTCCAGTTCACTTATTGCGGGAATGATATCAGGCCGGGAAGACAGATTTATTATTGGTTTCAATGTTGTAAGAAAGTTAGAAAGTTTTAGTTGGCAGAGTTTATTATTTGTAGTATTTTATATCTTGGGAGGTGGAAAAAATATGATTCTCACTAAACTAAAAGCAAAAAATCAGATTACTTTACCGCAGGAAATAATCGGACGTTTTAACTTCAGAAAGAATGAATTTTTGTATCTTGAAGCCATTGATAAAATGGTAGAGCGTGAAAAACATAAGGCAAAAACAATTAAAAGTGGCAAAGAATTTGCTAAATATATTACCACACGTACAAAATGAAACAGGAAAAGAATATATTCTATTTGGTATTGGCGGGTGACCATAATAAAGTTAGAAACTACTTGCAACGATTCAGAAATAAATAAAGTAAGGATGGTATAAATATGGATATTCCAGTTATTAAAGTAGAGGGGAAGGGGATTGCCGAGGTCTGGGAGAAGAGTATTCTTGAACTATGGGAGAAGGGGGCGCAGATTAAGACAGAGTATGATAACCCGAAAGACCCGCCCAGCAGAGATGGCACAATGATTATGTTGGTAAGGGAACCTTTTGCCGAGCCGAGAATCCATCTTGCTTTTCCCGGGGGCATGGAGGATTTGGAGAAGTATCGGCAGGAAATAGTTCTCGGCATCCATGATAAATGGATTAATCCCGAAGGGGGCTCCTGGACCTATACCTATCACAAACGACTTTTTGATTACCCTCAGGGAATTAACCAGATAGATTATATTGTGGAAAAATTATCTCAGACGATATATTCCCGCAGAGCGCAGGCAATTACCTGGATTCCATCGATTGACCCTCCGACGGATGACCCTCCCTGTCTGCAAAGAATCTGGTGCCGTATTGTCAAAGAGAATGGGGAATTATTCCTGAATATGCATACCCACTGGAGAAGCCGTGATGCTTACCGTGCAGCATTTATGAACCTTTTTGGTCTTACGGATTTGCAGAGATTTATCTGCGAGAAGATAACGGAAAAGAGGAAAGAGAAAATATTTATCGGTCACTACCTGGATATTTCCGATTCCTACCATATCTATGGCTCTAACTTTAGCGATTTCGAAGAACGGTTTTTAAAACTACAAAAGAAAAGAGAGTTTTATAATCAGGAAAGAATCAAGAGCAGAACGATACGCAGTGACGACTCTGCTGCCATTGCTGGTTTTGAGTATGGTAAACAGTTATTAGAGATGGAGCAGAAAACCGGAAAGAGGGGAGCAACATTTTAATGAAGGGAATTCCTCTTTTGGTTATTCTTGGTCCTACCGCTGTTGGAAAATCAGAAATTGCCATTTCCTTGGCAAAAAAAATCAACGGAGAAATTATCTCCGCCGACTCAATGCAACTTTACCAGGGGATGAATCTCGGCACCGCCAAGCCCTCCTCCGCTGAACAAAAAGTTGTTCCCCACCATCTGATTGACCTTTTGAAACCGGATGTGCCTTTCAATGTCTTTGAGTATGCAAAAGAGGCAGAAAAAATAATCAAAGAAATTCACCAGAGAAAAAAGGTTCCTATTTTAGTTGGGGGCAGCGCTCTTTATATTCGGGCAGTGGTTGATGGTCTTTTTGAAAATCCGAAAATAGATTCTGAAAAGAAATTTAGCGCAAAAGAGAAACTCATAAATAAATCTACGGATTTCCTCTATGAGGAATTAAAAAAGGTTGACCAAAAAGCAAGCCGGAAAATTCATCCTAATGACCGACGAAGAATCAAAAGAGCGATGGAGGTGTTTTACACTACGGGAATTCCTATCTCTGTTTTGCAGAAGAAGAAACCAACCAGAGCATTTCGAACTTTGCTTATTGGCATTAACCGGGAGAGAAAGGAACTTTATCAGAGGATTAATAAAAGGGTAGATGAGATTTTCGCCAGGGGATTTCTTGATGAGGTAAGGACACTTTTGGGAAATGGCTATGCGGAAAATCTCAACTCAATACAGGCGATTGGTTATAAAGAAACAATTGCCTACTTAAAGAATGAAAGAAGTTTAGCAGAAACGATAGAGTTAATAAAAAAGAATACCAGAAGGTTTGCCAAACGCCAACTATCCTGGTTCCGCCAGGATAAGAGAATAAATTGGATAGTTGTGAGCAACGAACAAACTTCTCAGGAGATTACCACTGAGATTGAAATTTTGCTCAGGAAAAGTTATTTCTATATCTGAGAGAAATGCGGTATAATTAGGGGAGAAAGGAGGGAATAAATGATTGAGAGATATACAGTTCTCAAAATGGGAAAAATTTGGAAAGATAAGAATCGATATCAGAAATGGCTGGATGTTGAGATTTTGAGCTGTGAGGCCTGGGCAAAGTCAGGCAAAGTTCCCAAAACTGCCTTAAACGTAATCAAGAAAAAAGCAAAATTTAGCAAAAAAAGAATCGAGGAAATTGAAAAGAAAACGAATCATGACCTTCTTGCTTTTTTAGAAAATGTTTCCGAAGCGATTGGTCCGGCAGCAAAATATCTGCATTACGGTCTTACCTCTTCCGACGTTGTTGACACCGCTCTGGCGGTTTTGATGAAAGAAGCAAGCGAGATTCTCCTGGAGGATTTGGAAAAATTAAAGGAAACGCTTACGAAGAAAGCGCTTTTCTATAAGGATACGGTGATGATTGGTCGGAGTCATGGAATGCACGCAGAGCCAACTACTCTGGGCTTGAAGTTTCTTGGTTTTTCTGAAGAAACAAAAAGAAATATAGGCCGAATGAAGGTGGCAAAGGATGCTGTCAGCGTGGGTAAACTTTCCGGACCGGTCGGGACTTACTCCAATCTTGAACCTGAGATAGAGAATTATGTTTGTAAAAAATTAGGTTTAATGCCTGAAAATGTTTCTACACAGATTATTCCACGCGACCGTCATAGTCAGTTTCTTACCACTCTGTCCATTATTGCTTCCTCCCTGGAGCGGCTTGCTACCGAAATCAGGCATCTCCAGAGAACAGAAATAGGAGAGGTGGCGGAACCTTTTGGAAAAGAGCAGAAGGGTTCCTCTTCGATGCCGCATAAACATAATCCCATCATCTGTGAACGTATCTGTGGTTTGGCGCGGGTGATACGAGGGAATGCTTTTGTCTCATTAGAGAACATTTCCCTCTGGCATGAGCGGGATATCAGCCATTCCTCTGCGGAAAGGGTGATTATTCCCGATAGTTGTATTCTTCTGGATTACATTCTTAATAAGAGCATAAAGGTAATTAAGGGCTTAACCGTTTATCCTGAGAGAATGAAGGAGAATCTTAATCTTAGCGGGGGACTTATCTTTTCCCAGAGAGTTCTTTTAAAATTTATGGAGAAGGGGATGAGTCGTCCTGCCGCCTATCCCATTGTGCAAAGAGTAACGGTGCAGGCGAATAAAGAGAAAAAGAATTTCCAGGAATTACTCTTAAAGGATAAAGAAGCAAGGAAATGCCTTACCGCAAAAGAAATCTCCGATTGTTTCAACCTTAGATATTACTTGAGAAACGTTAACAAAATTTTTGAAAAAACTTCGTAACCACAGATTACACTGATTAGCGCAAGATTAAAATAGTTCACCACGGAGTCACGGAGGACAGAGAGGAAGACATAAAACATTTTGACAGGATTGACTGGATTTAAATCTAATTATATATTTTGTTTTTGTCTTTAATCCTGTTAATCCTGTCAAATTCTCCGCGATCTCTGTGTCTCTGTGGTAAAGTTTATACTTTACTTTAAAAAATTGAGATGAAATACCTGATTATCATTGGTGATGGGATGGCAGATTACCAATTGCGTGAGTTAGAAGGAAAGACCCCTTTGCAATTTGCCAGAACTCCCTGCTTGGATAAAATTGCCAGGAAAAGTTTTATTGGCCGGGTAAAAACAATTCCGAGGGGCTTAAAACCCGGCAGCGCTATCGCTACGTTATCTATATTGGGCTATGACCCGAAAAAATTCTATTCGGGAAGAGGTGTTTTTGAAGCAACCAATATGGGAATCGATTTTGACGAAAAGGACGTTGTTCTGCGATGTAACCTTATTACCGAGAATGATGGGATTTTAGCCGATTATTCTGCCAGTCATATCAAAACCCTTGAAGCAAAGGTCTTGATTGATTTTCTGAATAGTAAATTAGCGGATGAGAAAATCAGATTTTATCCGGGAGTAAGTTATCGCCACATTCTTGTTCTCAAAAATTGCGACCTAAATCTTGACCAAATTTCCACTACCCCTCCCCATGACATCATGGGCAGAAAAATTAAGAATTATCTTCCCTCTGGCGGGGATGCAAACCTATTATGCAAATTAATTATGGATTCCAAACTTCTCCTGCGCGACCATAAGATTAATCGGGTGAGAGTTGATTTAGGGGAGAATCCGGCGAATATGGTCTGGCTCTGGGGAGAGGGAAGAAAAAAGGAGTTGCCCTCTTTTAAGGAGAGATTTGGTCTTAAAGGCACGGTTATTTCGGCGGTAGATATTGTCAAAGGAATTGGCAAGAGTGTAGGGCTATCCTCCGTTGAGGTGGAAGGTGCTACCGGATATCTGGATACCAATTATAAAGGAAAGGTTTCGGCAACAATTAATTCTCTGAAGAAAAATGACTTTGCACTTCTGCATATCGAGGCGCCGGATGAAGCGAGCCATTCCGGTAAGATAAAATTAAAGATTAAAGCAATTGGGGATTTTGATAAAAATGTGATTGGAGAAATTATTCCGCTACTTTCCGGTTTAGGAGATTATCGAATTCTCATTCTTTCCGACCATATCACCTCCTTAAAGTCCCGCACCCATACCTCTGACCCGGTTCCCTTCCTTCTTTTTGGCAAAGGGATAGAGTCCAACAAAGCCAATGCATTTGATGAAATTACTGCTAAAAAGAAATTCTATCTTAAAAAAGGGGATAAGTTGATTGAACTGCTTCTTGGACGCAAATAATGGCTATTGTTTATCTGGGCATAGGCACAAATCTGGGAAACAGAGAGAAGAATATCAAGACCGCTTTGAAATTATTAAAAGGCAAAGATGTTAAGGTCAATAAAATTTCCTCTTTTTTTAAAACAAAACCGGAAGACGGAGTAAACGGTTCTTACTTTCTCAATGGTGTAGCAGAGATAGAAACCAATCTGAAGGCAGGAGCACTTCTGACATTTCTTAAAAGTGTAGAATCGGATTTAGGAAGAAAAAAAAATCATAGAAAGGAGGATGCGAGGAGCATTGATCTGGACATTATTTTTTACGATTCTTTAATTTTAAATGATAAAAACCTTATTATTCCCCATCCTAAATTTAGAAAAAGAAAATTTGTTTTGGAGCCCTTGAATGAAATTGCTTCAAACTTTAAGGACCCCGTAACAGGAAAGAGTGTTGGAGAACTACTGCACCCCCACCTATCTCCTCTTTCCCATCCACCGGATGGGAGCCCTTCCTTGAGGGGAAAGATGGAGGAGAAGGGGATTTTATGAAAATCATTAGAACTCTTAAAAAAATGCAATCTTTCTCTCTTCATCAAAAAAAATTGGGGAGAACGATTGGTCTTGTTCCCACAATGGGGTATCTGCATTCCGGACACATCTCCTTGATTAAAAGAGCAAAAAAGGATTGCGATTTGGTTGTAGTCAGTATCTATGTCAATCCGACGCAGTTTGGGCCGGAAGAGGATTACAAAAGGTATCCGCGTGATTTACGAAGGGATAGGAAATTGGCGAAAGCGGCTGGAGCTAATCTTTTATTTATTCCTTCCAATAAGGAAATCTACCCTGATGGTTATTACACTTATGTTAGCGTAGAAAAACTATCCGAGAAGTTATGCGGGGTTTCCCGGCCAACCCATTTCAGAGGGGTGACAACGGTTGTCCTGAAATTGTTCGATATTATTAAACCGGATAAGAGTTATTTTGGCTGGAAGGATGCCCAGCAATTAATCATTATCAAAAAGATGGCAGAAGACCTTAACCTGAACACCAAAGTTATTGGTTTGCCTACGGTTAGAGAAAAGGATGGTCTGGCGGTAAGTTCCCGTAATAAATATTTAAGCAAAGAGGAGAGAAAGATTGCACCTATTCTTTATCAGACATTAGTTAAGACAAAAAAAATGGTTAGTTCCGGAGAAAAGGATGCAGGGAAAATTCTCAAAGAAGCAAGAAAAATAATCGAAGGAAAAAAAATAAAAATCGATTACCTTAAAGCGGTAAATTTAACTGACCTTGCGGACGTTAAAAGAATAGAAAAAAATACCTTAATTGTCATCGCTGCCTGGGTTGGCAAAACCCGGCTGATTGATAGTATGTTGATTAGAAATTAGGGAAAAAGCATTGACAGGAAGTTAAAAAAAGAGTAAAATGTTATATTAGAAAAAAAATGAAAAAAGAAACTCTTTATCTGGATACTTCTGTAATAAGTGCTTATTATGATAAAAGGACAGAAGCGAGAAGAGAAAGTACAATTAAGTTCTGGAAAGAAATTTGCCCTGATAAATCAGGCAAAGCAAGCTTTGCCACTACATAGACAAAATGTAGTTGCCGAGCTTGCTCGGCTATGTTCTGGAAAAGAAATTGAGATAGTTGCTCCTTCAGAACTTTAATACAAGGGGTAAAATGGAAAGGATTGAATATTTTGATTATAGGGGTCTGGCTAAGAAAATGGGAGTTCCTGATATTACTTTAAGGAAGATAAAAAAGGAAGTTAAAAAGGAGTTTCCTACAGATAAGATGATGTTTGAACTCCACACATTAAGAGCAAGAGGGAAAGGGTTTACCTTAATCGAACTGCTGGTGGTTATAGCAATCATTGCCATTTTAGCCGCAATGCTATTGCCTGCCTTGAGCAGAGCAAGAGAGCAGGCAAGGCGAACGGTTTGTATCAATAACTTAAAGCAGATTGGATTAGCAATAATAATGTATGCCCAGGATTATGATTGGCATACACCTTTGCCCCCAACCGGGAAAACTCAGGCAATTCAGGCTAGCATACCACCTGGAGAATATGTAAATCTTGGAAGATTAATAAAAGGAGGGTATATAACTCATGATGTTTTTTTCTGTCCAAGCAGCAGACCAATAACAAAAAATAATTCTTTTTTTGGCAGTACAGAGCAATCAACTTATGTTGGAAGGGGCGAGTATGACCCTAATGAAGATGAAGATATTCCTGAAGATTTATACACTGCAAAGAAGATAATGTCAATGTTAGTTGATTTTGAATCTCCTAGTATGGGACCGAATTTGTGTCATAAAGATGGGATTAATGTCTTGTGGACAGACGGACATGCAGGATGGCAGTCCTATCCAGAAGGAGTTGATGTTTATAATTCCAATTTTTTCACAGACCAGGATAAAAAACTATAAGATAGATTCCCGATGACGGACTGCGGGAAGGACAAAAAAGCAGAGTAAACTCTGCCACTACAACACATTTTGTCATTCCTGGGGAAGCAGGAATCCAAATACCCCGTCTGCTAACGCAGACACCCCTTTTGTGAAAAAAGGGGAATGACAGGGGAGATAGAGGTTATTATGCAGAGAATAATTCTTAAATCAAAGATTTCTGAGGCAACGGTTACCGAAACGAAACTTCATTATGTCGGGAGCATTACCATCGATAAAACGCTTGCAGAAAAAGTCAATATTCGTCCCAATGAAAAGGTTGAGGTCTTAAATCTTGCCAATGGCGCACGGATAGAAACCTACTATATCGAAGGAGAGCCAAACTCCGGGGTTATCTGCATCAATGGAGCGGCGGCGCGCTGGTTTGAGAAAGGGGATAAAATTATTATCCTTTCCTACGGAATTTTTGAAGAAGAGGAAAGCAAAGATTTCAAACCAAAGATTATCCGGCTTGATGAAAAGAATAGGGAGATAATGTAGGGGTCGGATTCATCCGACCCGCAAGAACGGGTTCAATGAATTGAACCCCTACAAAATATGCGTATTAGAAAGAATATATTCCTCTCCATCCTCTCTGCTTTGCTTCTCATTCTCGCCTTCCCTCCATTTGATTGTGAACTTCTTGCCTGGGTTGCTTTCATTCCCCTTCTTTTTGCTTTTAAGAATTCTCGCCATTCTTTTCTTCTGGGTTATCTCTTTGGTCTTGTTTTTTTTGGGGGAGCCCTTTTCTGGCTGACCAATATTACCAGAATAGGTTTTCTCATCCTGATTCTCTATCTTGCTCTCTACCCGGCTTTTTTTACCTTCCTGATTACCAAATGGAATTTTGCCGCTAAAAACTTTTTTGGCGCCTGCCTCTGGATTCTTTTGGAATACGTCGTAAGCCATTTTCTTACCGGTTTTCCCTGGCTGCTTTTAGGATACTCTCAATACCAGAATTTAAGATTGATTCAAATTTCCTCAATTTTTGGGGTCTATGTTATTTCCGGGTTTATCATCTTGATTAATATTGGTCTCAGCGAATTGTTTGTCAAACGCAGAAGGATTTCCGTTTCTATCTCCTTCCTTGTTCTGATTATTGTTTTTGGTTATGGTGTTTACAGGGAGAAAGAGAGCGGGCTTGATAAATCAAGCCCCTACAATAGCAGAGCAAGCTCTGCTTTTCAGAAAGTAGGGGTCGGATTCATCCGACCCGCGGGCTTGATAAATCAAGCCCCTACAAAGAAAATCAAGGTAGCTATTATCCAGGGTAATATTCCTTCTTCTTTGAGATGGGAACCAACCTCTAAAGAAGAAAATCTTGAAACATATCTTGAACTTACTAAAAAAGCAAACAAAGCAGAGCAAGCTCTGCTACTCCAGAAAAAGGGAGTAGCGACGGATAAAAATGGAGTAGCGAGACTTATCTCGCGCAAACAGAGTGAACCCGAGCTTATTATCTGGCCCGAAAGTGCGGTTAATGCTTATTTGAGGTTGGATGAGCCAATCCAGAGGACTCTTTTTGAGTCAGTCAAAGAAGGAAATTTTTATCTTCTTACCGGCACATTGGATAGCCGAAAAGGGAAGGATTTTAACAGTGCATTTTTAATTTCCCCTGAGGGGAGGATTGTGCAAACCTATAATAAAATGCATCTTGTCCCCTACGGAGAATATATTCCGGGAGAAAGGTTTCCTTTTTTAAAAAGGTTGGCAACAAAATTTATAACCAAAGCTGCGGGTTTTGCTCCCAATTTTAGTTCGGGGAAAAGTTGGACAATTTTCTCTTTACCGGCGGGAAATTTTGGGACCTTAATCTGCTTTGAGGATATCTTCCCCAAACTTTCTCGTGGCTTCACCAAAAAAGGAGCAAATTTTTTAGTGAATGTCACCAATGATAGTTGGTTTGGTAGTTCAGGCGCCTCCCAGCATTTTGCAATAAGCATCTTCCGGGCGGTAGAGAATAGAAGATATCTTCTGCGAGCAGCCAACACCGGTGTTTCAGGAGTTATTGCTCCCTCGGGAAAAATCCTGAGAAAGGTGGAGAAAAATGGCAAAAGCATTTTTGTCTCCGGTTTTCTTAATGAGGAAATTTACCCCTCTTCATCTTTGAGTTTCTACACTAAGTTTGGCGATACCCCGCTGATACTGATTTGTCTGGGAATGATAGTTATTCTGATTACGACGAAAATAAAAAAAATGTAACCACGAATTAACACGAATAAACACATATCGACATCAGGAGATGTCTCCCACATTGTCTTTATAAACTGTAGGGGCTTGATTTATCAAGCCCGCGGGTCGGATGAATCCGACCCCTACAAATCTGTGGGAAAGGTTTCCAGACCTTGATATCTCAGTTCTTTATTCGTGTGTATTCGTTAAAATTAGTGTTCATTCGTGGTTAAATAAATTATGAAAAGAATAGGTGAGTGTGAAAGGACTCTTCATTGTCGGTTCAGAAGAAAATCACGTCTTAAGGAAGCATTGACTCATTCCTCTTTTGCTTATGAGAACAATCTTCCCTCTAATGAGAGAATGGAGTTTCTGGGCGATGCTATCCTTGAACTGGTGGTAAGCGACATCCTTTACAGAAAGCATTCTCAAGCGGCAGAGGGTGAATTAACCGAGAAAAGGGCGTCTCTGGTTAATGGAAAAAAACTTACTGTGATTGCCCGAAAACTTTCTCTGGGTAAATTTCTTTTTCTGGGTAAAGGTGAGGATGCCCAGGGCGGAAGGAAATTGTCCTCCAATCTTGCCAATGTTCTGGAGGCAATCATTGGAGCGATTTTTCTTGACAGGGGATTACGTGCCGCTACGAGATTTATTAAAAGGGAATTTTTTTAGAGATTCTTCACCTTCGGTTCAGAATGACACTTCGTGTCACTTTTTTCCTATAAGTTTTTGTTCAAAAATACTCAAGATGTTTGTTAGCAACCAGTATACAAGAAGACCTGACGGGAAATTGTAGAAGATAAAGGTAAAGAAGATGGGCATCATCATCGCCATCATCTTTTGATTGGGGTCGGTGGCGGTCATCTTCTGTTGGACAAGCATACTTGCCCCCATCAGGAGTGGGAGAATATTGATACCCCCTCCGGGAAAATTAGAAATAGCAACTACCGTGTCCGGCAAAGAAAGGTCATTAACCCAGAAAACAAATTTTGCTCCGCGGAGAACAACAGCATTACGCAGCATAAAGAAAAAGGCGATAAAGACCGGCATCTGCGCAAGCATTGGTAAACAGCCCCCCAGAGGATTAATCTTATATTTACGATAAAGCTCCATCATCTCTTTGTTCATCATCTTGGTGTTGCCCTTGTATTTTGTTTTTAAGTCCTTGAGATAGGGTTGTAGTTTCTGCATTTGACTGATGGAACGGAAGGAACTACGCGAGAGAGGGAAGAGAAGAATCTTGAGCATAATAGTGAGGATAACAATTGCCCAACCCCAGTTGCCAACTATGTTGTGGAAAAAGGTAAGAATTTTTAAAATAAATCTTCCCAGTGTGACAAAAAGACCTCCTTCCACTGTCTTTTCTACTCCGTTACCTTCTGCTTTGGTAATTTCATATTCTGCCGGTCCACCGTAGAAAAAGAATTTTTTTTCAACAATTCCTTTCCCGGGGATAATGAATGAAGGAACGTCAATTCCAAGAATAAGTTTCTTTTTTTCAGGATAGATAAAAGAATTTGTTCCCGAAAATGGTTTTAAGAACAGGAGAAGATATTGCGATTTTTGCGCTACCCAATTTGTTTCGCTAATCGTCCGTTTCTCTTTTACTTTTCCTGCCCTGAATTTGGTAATTTCTCCATTGGTTGAGATTTGATTTTCCTCAACGTTGAATCTGCTGGCGTCTTTTTTTTCAGTAGCAAACCCCGAACCACAAAGGATTGCCATTTTATCTACTAACTTCTCTTGTGAGGAAAAATTCTTTATTTTTATTGTAAAGTCAAAACCGTAACGATTGTTATCAAGGGTAAAGATTTTAGTTATCTCTAAACCATCTCTGTTTTTTCCTTTCAGGACAATTTTCCCAATTTTGTTTTCCTGGTCTAAATAAAGAGATTTTTTATCCGCGCGATAAGAGATATCTTTTCCCCAGTCGGTAAATTCCAAAGGACGAAAAATTGAATCAACGGAAATGACGGAGAAAAATTCCTCTCTTTCCCTGCGGAAATTTTTTAAGCCCAATTTTAGGATATCTCCATCCCCGGAAAGGACTAACCGATAGAGGTCGGTCTCTACAGGAATTTCTATTAAGGTGTTTCTTTTAGGGTAGGGGCTTGATTTGGCAAGCCCGCGGGTCGGAGACGGCACTGAACCTTCGGCGGACAGGTGAATCCGACCTCCACTAATTTCCTTCGTGGGGGCAGGTTGAACTATTTGTTCGCTTCTTTTTAGTATCTCTTCCTTTTTTGGTAATTTTTTATTGGAGTAATAACTGAAACTAATAAGAACCAAAAGAGAAAGAAAGATGGCTAAACCAGCTTTTTTTTCCATAATTTATTTTTTCCCGGTACAGGGTCATAACCTCCCGCAGAGAAGGGATGACACCTACTTAATCTTTTCAAAGAAAGAAGGATTCCTTTCTTCAAGCCAAATCTTCCCAATGCCTCCTGGGTATAGCGAGAACAGGAAGGATAAAATCGGCAGGAAGGAGGAAAAAAAGGAGAAATGAATTTACGATAAAGTTCAATAAAGAAAAGCAAAATTTTTTTCATTTCTCAGGTCATTGCGAGTCCGCATCAAGGTCTGGAGACCTTTCCCACAATAAACAATCTGTGGGAGGCATCTCCTGATGCCGATATCGGAGTAGCGAGACTTGTCTCGCGCAGAGCAAGCTCTGCTACTCCAGAGATATGGAGCATCTCCTGATGCCGATATCTATGGAATTAGTTTTTTTCTCCCTTTTCTCCTGCGGGCATTAATTACGCTTCTGCCTCCTGCGCTGCGCATCCTTTTTAAGAAACCGTGCGTCCGTTTTCTTTTGCGATTGTGTGGTTGATAAGTAATACTCATAATGCAAGAGTATAATCTATTTGAAAAAAAAAATCAATACGTGGTAAGATGGGAGTAACCTAACACAAAGTGTCATTCCTTCACTTCGTTCAGGACAGGCTCTGAAGGAGCGAACAGCGACTGAAGGAACTCATAGAAGAACGAGATGCTTCACTAAAGTTCAGCATGACATATAAGAACTCGCAATGACTTTTATGAAAAATAAC
>SDBU01001499.1_pt1 | contig 33202 bp, 61 predicted proteins | sample 2277071 | NCBI WGS metagenome assembly SDBU01 (sample SAMN10397929, study PRJNA504765) | marine sediment metagenome | isolation source: marine sediment core GS08_GC12, 126 cmbsf | place: Arctic Ocean: Gakkel Ridge, Loki's castle | collected 2008 | reverse complement strand
CCCCTCACCAACGGCACAGTTACCCCTTGGCCTGTCTAATCTTTGGTATGTCAATGATTTAATCAGCCGCTGGAAGAAACGCTGTTTTGGTGGCTTTTCCTCACATAACTCACAATCGTTGACTGCGTTCTTGCCTGATGGTGTCCATGCCTTCTCTCTGTGCCTGCCCCTGTGGTTGTCAACCCATTTGGTGTTGGTTACATGAACGCATTCTTCCCATGGCGGGCTATAGATCGTACTCCCTAATGCCTGAAAGCTCCGATGCCACCGATACAACCTACATTGTCCGCAGTATACTTTGGTTTGTTCGTTGCTCATTGCTTATCCCCTTCATCTTTCAGTATTGGACAATCCTCTGCCTTAGTAACCGTCATGCGTACGCTTTCCTGGCACAATCCGAAGTATTTACAGCACGGACATATCATTCGTTGACAACGGGTGTCCTGAATACTTGCCTGCCTTATTGCTTCTGTTACACTTGGCCCATGCTGTAATTTATGCACATTGGGCGGACCATCTTCATTCATTGCCCTGCTTATATCTTCCACTGTTATTACCGATATCTTAAACCATTCACTAATCGCCTCCATCCATTCGCCTCGGCATTGCTTACATACCCTCAATAGGTAGAATCTTCGCATGTCGGGCTTCGCATCATTATCAGGCTTGAACCCCTTTAGTCTCCCCGGCAAAGTCGAGAGCTCGTCTGCGTCTACCATCATACTGCCCCAGATAGCCACCTCATCAAGAGGCATAGGCAATTCGCCCATCGCACAAAGGCAGGACATCCACAGCGTTCTGCGGTCCTCGCCCTCTTTGCCGCACCGTTGACATTTCTCACTTTCGGCCATTAGTTGATCTCCTCTCGAGAATATATATTTCACACCAAACAATCATGTCCCGCCATGATATCAACGATAGCCGATCATCGCCAACATGGAAGTAGTGACGCAAAAAGCCCTCCAACGCGGTCAAACACAGAAAAGCGTTTGGTGGACTCACGCAGTCCGTCATAATGTCGCGTTCGTGAACTGTCATGTATGGACAGGCCTTGTTGTCAAGCGCCCAACTCCCCGCATCCCCGCCGCAGCTTGCAAACGGCCTTAGACTTAGCCATGTCTCTCTTTTGCTTTTTTGCATTATTGCCCCTTTCCCGCTTATCGCTTATAAAAACCCGATGTGACAAAATCTGTATTGTTCAGCCCCGTCAAAGCAAAATCGTCCCGTATATCGCAGGTTATATCTACCTTTTCACCATTCTCGTAAAAGGTGATATCCTGCAAGTCCACAGAATTGATCATAGCTATTTGCCGGCAAAGATATCTCACAAACTCTATTTTTACTTTCATTTTACTGTCCCTTTCCTGTCTTGTGATTATGGCAAGGCGTACACAACGCCTGCCAGTTCTCTTGGTCCCAGAATAGACCGTAATCGCCCCGGTGCGGGATAACATGGTCTACAACCGTCGCCGCTTCGGTCCTGCCGCCTTCTGTGCATTTTACGCATAACGGATTCACCCTGAGAAAAGATATCCGCGACCGCTTCCATCGTTTGGTATTATACCAGTTCCGATCGGGCCGACGTTCCCGCCTATCGGGAATGCCTCGTTTCCTGCTGCTGTGTTTTGGTGCGGATATTGGCATCTTCATTCCCCCCACCATCTACCATCGTATGGGTAGCAGTTCATTTGTTCTCCTTACCCAAAGACAAAAGAAACCTGCCCTCATCTGTGACAGGGTCGCATTTTGCACAAAACCATTTATGCTTTGTCTCGACATTGTCTCTCTTTAGCTGGTCTTGATATAAATGTAACCAACACGTTTCGCCGACACACTTGCGGGCTCGTTCTTCAAGGTAAAATACAACCCAGCCTCTCTTGCGCAAGTACCGCATCATAAATTGCTGTAGTTTCATCTGTCTGTCTCCTGTAATAGTTTCGGATCGTCGGTTGTGTTGCCGATGACTTCAATATCACCGCTCTTACATAACGCCCACAAATAAACTCCTCCACACATCCAGCAACAATCTACCATTTCGATTACGCCCTGTTTTAATACTGGTTTATCATACTCTGATATGTAATACGCAAGAATGTCCCCGCCAAATATCTCCTGCCCGTCAGCAAAGTCTGCTGTTCGCTTCTTATCGCGTTTCCCCGTACTCTGCCCGACGCTGGCGGGAATGACTACTTGATACCCATAATGGTTGTCATCGTATTGCCCGACAATACAAGGTACAGTCTTTTGTGCTTCAACATACCACCCTTTTACCCATTCTCCATTATCAACTCGCTTGCCTCTATACATTCTTTGCTCGCTCATGGCTTATTCTCCTTCCGGTAGGGTTATTGGACGCCAGTAGGTGATTTCTTCCATCTCTAAATCATAAGGTGCGTTGCACGTTTTCCACTGTTTGTACGGAAAGTCATAATGCCCTATAGTCCATTCCTTGCCGTCCGTAACAACGTAAAAGGCGGATTGATCATAGGTTTTTTCTCGCGGCGGTTCTTCCCCCGCAGGTATCCAGCGGTTCTCCTCTTCGGCCGCGGCGAGTTTCAGACGTAACGGTTTTAACGCTTCACACAGTTCAGCATTAAACTTCGTTGCCAGCGCATCTTTATATTCTTCTATTTTCTTTTGGGCCGCGGCGAGTTCATCTGCGCTTTTATTCAACCCCTCAAGATAAAACTCTTGGAGAAGTTCGGCCTTGGCAAGTCGAGCTTGCAATTTCCCTTCAAGCGTCCCTTTGAGTTGATCTTCCAAATCCTGCCGGGCAGCATCGACGTTATCGCACAGGTCTTGGTTCTCCTCTTTGGCCGTGGCGAGTTCGGCTTGGAGCTTTACAAAAACTTCGTTCATTTCCCATACTTGTTGTTTTGCTATACAGATATTACACATGCAATCGTCATGGCAAGTGCGCTCTTCTTCTAACATCTTCTCTGCCCCGCTATAGGCATCCTTGAAATCATCAGGTAAGCTCATGGCTTCACCTTCTTTCCGTCTTTAATAGTTCTACTATTGTTCTCAATCCGGGATCATTAGGGTCCTTATCTAAAAGTTCTTCGGCTTGCAGAATTAGGGCGTTCGGGTCAAAAGGCTCAGAACTCACAATTATGTCATTTGGCTCAGTGGGGTCCGGCCATATCGGCATTGGGTACTCGACAAACTTTGTCTCAATGTCTGATTCAGTTCGTATTTTCAGTGGTCGGCATATCCCATCTTCTACACGAAAATTTGTAGTTGTCGTAATAGTCCCGGAACTTGTACCATCATAATAAACTCCGCCTACAAACGTGCGGCTGACGTACATTGGTATCCACGCTCGATGGTCCAGTATCCCCCAGCCGATAGATGTAGTCTGGCGTTTCCAATCCTTAGCAAATTTACCAAAATCAGGCAGTTTATACAATCCATCTGCGTAAAGCGAACAGAATTGTTGCAACGTCAACCGCTCCGGTGTTGCGCCTATCGCTGCTATTATTGTAATCCATCTAATCAGGTTTTTCATTTTTTCGCTCCTTTGCATGCACATTTCGGGCATATACAATCGCCGTTTCTTTTGAGTAACCATCCATCTTGCCTTGCAGATTTCCGACACCGAGAACCAAGCTCGTCCGTATAAGTGTGCGGAAATTCCTTGTACTCATGTTCCTCGTTTTTGCGATCGCAATATAGATTAAGGCTATAGCATCCAACTATCATTCTTGTTTCCCTTCCACCGCCATTGCAGCGGCGATTAAGTAGTGTTTGGGCTGGGATTCTTCGTCTTTCCACATTTCATAGCCCATATACTTAACATATGCGGGGGATTCAATGAGCATCTCCCAGACTTGATGTAAGTATGTATCTGCCCGTTGAGGCCCAACGTCTCTATATGCCTCCATCGCCGTATTCCACGCTTCGGGGCCTTCGATTTTTATGGGGTCGGGGACGGGGCAAGGGTCCGCACTACCCACAAATTTTCCGTTCTTCCAGTACGTCTCGCCGCATTTTGGGCATGTGCAACAACCTTCATCTACCATGGCGGCCCCACACATCCACGGCTTCTTTGCCAGCACCTCCGCCAGCTTGACGGGCAAGTCCTGTTCGGGTATCTTGAGCCATTCATTCGCTGTCATTGTCGGCCTCGCTTTTCTCTATGAGTTCGATTTCGGACGGCCAAACGTGATGTAAGTGCCCGTCTTCGCTTTCGATACATATTCCACCCAGGCGGTCCACCTTGCCCTCACAGTCAGCCGCTTTTGCTCTGTCCCCCGCATACACCGGCTTGCCGTGCCTGTCGGGGCAGACGTAGCGGCGGTTCCATGCTATCAATTTAATTGGAACATCACAAATAGGGCACGCCTCGTCTTGACATGACCCTATTTTTGTGCCTTCCACGATTACAATCTTGCCCCCGCAGTATGGACAATTTAGCAGTGTCTCCATTTTAAGCCTCCCTATAAAAAGAACCGTGTTTTTCTTTTGCAAATGACTGTCTTGCTTTTTGGGCCTCAAGTGCAGTTTTGAATACTCCCAAATGAAACCTTTTTCCCTTCACCTGAACTCTTGCTCGGAAATTGCCACTCTTTATCTCAGAAACGCCCTTATGGCCAGATGTGCTGTTGACATTCCTTTTTCTGTTCCACTGATTTTGGCTACGAGTGCAAAACCTGAGATTGCACCTTCTGTTATCAAGTCTATCGCCATTCCGATGGTCCACAAACTTGTTGCTGGGGGCATTTAGTATGAATCGGCTCAATTTGACAGTCTTGCCATCAATGGTAGCCTCTACGTATCTGTCGTAAAAATGCCATCTGTGTTTACGGACTGCCGCCCAGTCTCGGTCGCTAACCAACACCTCATACCCGTTGTACGTCAAAAATCTTCGCATAATTTTCCCTTTTTCTGGCATTATACCACAAACGGGCACGCTGTCAACCGAAAAACGGGCACGATTTAAGTTCGTTGCTCATTTGTCATACCTCATCGTACATTTTCCATTTACGCCATCCTTGTAGGGAATAAATTCATGTAGGATACTTTTCGGGTTGTTACATTCATCGTAATTGTGGAGGTAATGCGCAATCAATACCGCACAATCATCAACATGAACACAGCCCGTACAATTAGCTGCTTCCCAATCAAGCCCTTCTGTTCCGTTACTGAAATAGCCCATAATCACACCCCCTCATTTGGGATGCCCGCCGCCGACAGGGCCTGATCGAGTATATAGACTTCTGGCGAATCCCAAAGCCGCTTGCCTTCATCGTATTTTTCGTCCTCAAAGTCTGTGGCTTCGTCTGTGTCTTGAGGAAAAGGATTGCCGCCCATCCAGCTTAAATGGGTACTATCGTTATCTACCATAAGCACCCAGTCCTTCAATTCTCCGGCCTTAAATGCGTCCGCTAACTCTTGAATATTTTTGTACTTTGCCATAATCAGTCCTTTCCCGTTATTGGACGCAACGAACACAGCATCCAAACGATTTCCATATTCTTGCCCCACCGGGCGACGTAAGTGCCTTTACTCGTCCCGATCTTGGCGCGCACCCATTTCCCGTCCTTTGTCTTGAACTCACACTCGTCGCCAATATGCAAAGCCACATCGTGGTGCTTGCCCGGCGAACTCAACCAGCATATAAATGGTTTGCCCCTTGCCATAATCAGTCCTTCCTATCCTAAAACAAACTCTACGCACGGCACACAATTATCGCACCAACATCCCCAATACTTTTTCGGCAGGGTCTTTCCCTTTAAGTCATATTGGTCGTCTAAGTGATATCCTTCACAGTCTGTATCGAATAAATCACCACAACTACGACATGCTTCGATATGATCGGGTAAGCAATGGGTTATTTCTTGGAGAAACCAGATCACAGAAAAGGCGTGTTTCCGTGACATTTTTGGCTGCCAACATACAACGCCCTCGGGCATGTCCCCGCCGGAAAGATAGTCGTACAACACCGTTACCTTGTCAACGATACTAATATAGTTGTCCGTCAATTCGGTATCATTGTGATTTTCATTACGCCTGCAATCCCAGCAGTTTCGTTTGCCCGCGACTGCATGATAACAATTCCGGCCTCTTGTCATTGTGCATTTGACTTGGTTCATAATCAGTCCTTCCTATCCTTGCCCTTCAATTACATCTGGCTCCACGTTTACAACAGGTCCTCTGGTATTTCAATTTCGCCCGACGAGAGTTCCTCAAAAAGCCTATCGCAGACTGTCCCTGCTGCTTTACAGAATCGGACGTTTTGCCCAAAGCTGTTCACCGCAAATTGCCCATCGTCCATAATACAAACAGCAATAACGGCTTTGAACCCATGCTTGTCTGCATACGGTTTCAGGTCCCTTACTGTCGCTTCAATGTTCCTTGCCATACGTTTACTCCTTTCGCCTATCCTTGCCCTTGATTCAACAATAACCCCTTGCCCGTAAAGCCGGTCGCCTCTTTTACTTTCGCCCATTAGTTATCGCTGCCCGAATCGCATCCCGCATCTTTGCCATTGCCGGCGGTGTTGTTTCGGCGTAAACTTTCCATTCTCCGCCATACCATTCCTGGTGATGTCGCCTGACATTCTCGGCGGCTTTCATTAACAAGTGCTGCTCGTGCGGTTGCACAACCACCGGGAAAAAGAACCCCGCCTGCAAAGTACCCCGCCCCCCGCCCTCGTACATGATGAAAACAGAATCTTCTGGCGGTGGCGGCTTTTCGATAACTGGCGCGAATTTGCCCACCTTCTGCCTAAACGTAGACAACGCCGGGGTATTAAATCGACTCTCGGCCTTATGCTCTCGTATCGCTTGCAAGGCGGCGCCTCTGTCCATACCTTTGAGCCAGTACATCCAGTCGGAAATCTCCGCAGCTTCCGGCTTCCATTTCGAGAATCGGCCCTGGACCTCCCGTTCAAAGAAATTGTCGGCTTCGATCTGATTCATTTCATGCCCCCTTCTGCGTAGAATTTATCTAAGACCTCCCTGACGGGCTTGCGTTTTGGCGTACTACCCCCGTCACGTCGCTCCCATGTCAAGATTGTGTGGTAATGCGACTTGTACTTTTTACCCTTGCTGCCGATGTAGTCATTCAGGGCGGCGATTCGGTCGGATCGCCCCTGTTCGCCAAATTTCTCAAACAAGGTGTAATACTCTTTGCTTGTGAGAGAAACGAAGTCCATATATTTATTCTTCTCTGTCTCTGTCTCTGTCTCTGTCTCTGTCTCTGTCTCTGGTGTAGCATCTTGCTTGCTCTCTGCTATCACGACGCTATCATCCTGATAGCACTCTATAAAGTCAGCGTCGATAAGGGGTTGCAGTGTTTTGCCTGTGATCTTTTTCTCTATCGGCAGCTTCTTTTGGAGCCAGTTGAAATCCAGCCGAATCTGGTTATTTCTCCGGCTGGCAAAGGGAAGCAAGCAAAAGAATAGCAACTTGCTATCATCAGGCAAGCAATCGAAATCGTCGTCATCCAGTACCGATGAGTATAATTTCACCCAAGGCGGATTCCTCTTTTTGTAGTGCTGGAACCTGTCCCATTCTGCGATTTTGATGTAGTCGGCCATTATTGTATATCACTATAATCAGGGGCATTTTCGTCGTTTCGCTCTTCCCACCACGCCTCCACCTCGTCTTTGTACTTGAACTGAAAAGAGGCGAGGGGCGGCAGAAGGTGTGTTGTTGCCCGAAGGATAGTCAGGCAGCAGGCTGGACACCCCTCTACTTTATCCATAACTTCGGCCACCGCCCGGTCAAGGGCAGCAGTGGCGGCGTCGCCAAAAGGATGCTCTGGCTCTGGCACATCCTCTACGAACGGCGTAATAGTGGCGATTATCTTGCGGTAGTCCGGGAGAAATCCACACATGCGACATTCGCGGTCTAAATTACCCGTGCAGTGCTTTTCGTGCTTTGTCATGGCGCTGGCCGAAAGCCCCTTTTTCTTGCAGAAATCGCAATAATAGACGTTTTTCTTGATTGTCTTCATGGAAATACCCTTAAAAGGCGACAGGACTTGTGAACACCACCGATAACCGGAAATGCAGCCGTCCTTGCGGATAGACTAATCCTGCCGTAACATTCAAGGTTCAAATTGTTATCAATGGTATTCACAATATTACTCTACTCTACTTATCTGTGGATGTCAAGGGTTATTTCACAAAAAAAGAACCATTAATCTGGGCCTGCTTGAGAAATCTATCCATTTTCCGGGTCGCCTCTTTTTGGCTGCGGGCCGTGAATGTTCGGGTTGTTGCGGTGAAATGTTCAGGCTTGCCGCCATGAAATCCGCTACCGTATCCGTTGCCAACCATTCGCCCTCGATACATTCTGTATGTGTTCATTATCGCTCCCGCTTCAATAAGTAACCACAAAAGTCAACACAGCCGCCGCAGCCCAATACAGGGTTTTCCGCCAGTCGCCCTTACCTGCGTAAACCGCTGCCGCTGCTACGTCCAGGACCATTAGGATTGTTGGGAAAATCTTCTCGTTCATTGCTGTCCCTCGTTGAATAATGCGTACTTGTCGCGTTCAACCTCAATTCGTCCCAGCTTGCAATACTCCGGATTCAGCTCGATCCCGATGTAATGCCGGTTGTTCTGATACGCCACAAGGCCAACGGTTCCCGATCCCATGAACGGATCCAGCACGATCCCCCCGTCGAAACCGGCCCCGCAACCACAGTCGGTCCAGCCGGTGGTTGTGGTCTCTGTGACGTGCCTCTGTGGGTCTTTGTTGCCAAACTCTGCGCTGTCCCGGCCGTTCGTTTTGCTCGTAACGACGTTCCTTGTCGGCTTACGCTCTGATTCTGTTATCCTCCGCCTCGGTTCCCCGCACTTCTTACACACCTGCTCCGGACAACCCGCCAGAATACAGGGCAGTATCAGATCCGGCGGGAATGTGGCAAAGTGGGCCTCACTGTAGGGCTTTGTGGTTACTGTCCAGACGGAGCGCTTATTGCGGGTCCCGCCTCCATCCCATTTTTCTGGTACATTGCCACGATTATAAGAGCGTGTCGCCATATCATCTTGGCCGTATTTATTTGCATATCCTTTGTTTTTTAAGATACGGCGAATGTCGTCCTGTGGGTCTTTACTTGGCTCCTTAATCGCCTCCGCATCATAGAAATATCTCGGTTTCTTCGTCATCAAAAAGATATACTCATGCGCCTTGGTGCACCTGTCCCGCACTGATTCCGGCATGGGGTTGGGCTTGTGCCAGATGATATCCTGCCTGAGATACCAGCCCTGCGACTGCAATCCCGCAAGGAAATCCATCCGTCTCAATTTGCCCTCGACAATTTTAACCGCCTCCCAATCTTGCGATTCTCTTGCGAGTTTCAGTTCGTCAGCCCAAACCGAAAATGACCGAAAAGGGACAACCGCAAACCCTTGCAGGGCCAGGGCCACCCGCCAGGGGATGCCGCAGAGGTCTTTGGGCTTTAATATTTGACTTGCCGGGGACGTTATGGTATAATGTGGGTATGCCTTACGCAAAGAAGCAATGTCCGACTTGCCAGAATCAGATGGATGGCCGTTCTCTCCAGTGCCGCAAGTGCAAACCGACTTACATCCGGACACCCAAACATCGACAGAAAATGAGCGATTGCACAAAAGGCAAGAAGAAGCATTACCCCTCCGCCAGCACTCGGCCAGAAGTCGCTCAGAAAATACGTCAGGCATGGACTCCTGAAATGCGAGAAGCAGCTCGCCAGAGAGGGCTGAAAATCGCCCAAAATCCCGAATGGCGTCTAAAATGTGGTTCTCCAGGAACGAAAAACCCAATGTGGGAAGGTGGCCGGACACAAATCCCATATTCTCCAGGGTGGGCGAGGAAAGTGAAGCAAACAGCATGGAAACGAGCAAATTATCATTGTGAAATCTGTGGTTCTGATAAGCCGCGCGACACACATCACATAGATTTCGGCAAAGACAATCATTCGCTCGATAATCTACAGGTTCTCTGCCGGAAGTGCCACAAGGGACTTCACGCCAGCCGGGTCGCTCAGAATCGTAAGAACCGCCACCGCCACGCCCTCTACCAAAATAAGAATCTCCAAGGTTAAGAAAAAGTGTACCATCGTCCCGAAGTACCCGCCACACCTCACGAAAGACCTCGACCATTTTGGCGATAAACTCTTCCGGGGTTTTCTCAAGGCCAAGCTGTTTGTCTACGCGCCTTGCTCCATATTTTGGGCAATTGCCCGGGGTTGGCGTAGCATCTCTCTCTGCCCAGCCCGCAGGCGGATTTGGTAATTCGGGGCGGGGTTTGCCACGAAATGTATTATGGTCACAACCAGCGTCCCCGCCTGCCCATGAAGCCGTGCCGTAGTCGCGCAAGCCCCAATATGGCGGGGACGTTACGCAGCAGTTGACGGATCCCGCTGGCAATCCTTTCAGGACTTCTAATGCGTCGCCGCAAATTACAGTGTCAAGTTTCATGCCATGCCCTCAAGTATAATCTTCCCACTTCACACTCTTAAATATAGCCTTGTGGTTTACCCATCGCGCGAATCGGTTTTGGGAATAATCAGTTTTATCGAATGGCATCACGAAGGGGTCAATCCCTAAATCCCGCAGTACCATTATCCGTCGAAAATCTTCCGCTGGCGTGCTCCAATATCCTATCAGGACATAGCACATGATTTTATAGGGCTTGATGTGATGAGTCATTCTTTGCAGGTCGAGAGTCAAGTCGTCTTTCGGGTTGTCCCATGCAATCTTGATTTGTTTATGATGTTTAATTCTGGCCAAGGCAGCCAACATCGGATGAGTTAGCAGCCGTACATCAACACCCTCCATCGTTACCGGCTGGCCATAGATGATAATATCTGCCATAGCCATGTGCCATTGTGGGCTTGCAAAGAAATTATTGTCCTGCACCTTGATGTATTCGCCTTTGGGATTCAACCGCTTCGGTTTGACGGGTTTAATGTTTCCCTCTTTTTGCTGTACTACACAAAACGGACAATCCCTGATGCAGCCGCGACTAAACCATACGATAGAAAAATCACATGCCGGATAGATAGAATAATCATACTCGCAATCGAAGGGCAGCTTCGTCGTCAGGTCAAACCCTGTGCCGCCACAGATAGCCCGTGAAGGAACTTGATTCTTGTCGGTGTACGCAAACAGGCTACTGCAATAGAGCTTGTCATATTGGCTGTAACACAACGGCGCGGCCCATTCGACGGTATCGCCTTGCTGTTTGTGGTGGTGCGCAATCTGCATCAAGGCAGTGTTTACAACTTTCGGCTCAATGTCGATAAGTCCGACTTTCATGCCATGCCCTCAACCAATCCCCGGTACTGTTCTTTGTAATATTGTTCGGTTGCCTTCATCGCTAAGTCTTTTAGGTCGGGCAGGATGTAGTGCTTTTGCAGTAATTCGTCCGGCATATCTTCCCCATACTTTTTGATAATACATGCACGATATTCCTGAGCAAAGCCTTGTGCGAAACCATTGCAAGGCTTGCATTGCAGGTTCACGTTCCGTTCGTCGAAATACACGCCTGAGACGCCGCCTTTGCCCCGACTGATGAAATGCCCCGCATCCATCCATATCCAGCTTTTAACGGCCCCACAGGTACAGCACTTGCCTATAACGTCCTCTGGGCGGGCGAACTGATGCAAGGGAATCTTGCGCTCACGACAGTACGCTAATGCGTCCCTGAGACGACAATATCGGCTACAGGCTTTCCATGCTTTCGCTTTAGGAGTCATTCTTTTGCCTTTGGTATGTGGCAACGAGGCGCCGAAGTTTGAGGATATGTTCCTCGACCTCTGTGATAGAATGGTGATTGCCAGCCATGCGAATAGGTTGGCCGGGATAATCTTTGCTGTCAATGCGATAAGAATACACATCTGTTGTAAACTCTGACAGCGGGACCGCTATTGCCTCAAGGCGGGCGAAGACTTCTTGTAGATTTCCTTTAGCGTTCTCGACAAAGTCTGCATCAGGAAGAACCGAAACGTCTTGCTTGTATCGTCCAATCCAGTGGATTTCGTCAAAGAGCTTAATCCATTTGTCGTCGCCGGTGTCGCCAAAATCTAAATGCCGCAACTCCGCCTTTTCGGCTTCCGCAAGTTCAGCTTCCATGAGCTTTAATGCTTCGTCCGCAGTTCGCGCGTCTTCTACACAATCTGCGAAGTACATCTTCTGAATCCTGATTTTGTCTTTAATTTCATTTGTGTCCATGTCATTCTCCAATCCGGGACCTCCATGCCCCTGCTTACCAGTCCATGATTTAAGGTTAATGCCGGACGGCCCGGTCCGGTCTAATGATACCAGTGCCGCCCGGCTGTGTGCTATTTCTACACGGTGTCCAATTCGTAAACATCCTCAATTTCCGCCTCCATTATGAAGATGCCCGTATTTTCATCGCCTTTTTGCACTTTTACGGACAAGGCTTGGCCTCCCGGTTTGCCTCCCGACACGTGTTTTAGGTATTCGTTTACGCGGGATTCGACTTGGTCCGGATCGTCGGCCTCGATCTCGAAATCGATGGTTGCAGTAACAAACGCCCTTGCGTTCCATTTTGCCATGCTCATTCTCCTTTTCTTAAAGTTGATTCCACTTCACTTATTCGTTTTTTCCATTCAGGATCAGGATCGTCAATCACAATGCCCAACGGCGCCATGATATTCCTGTACCGCTCGAATAGTTCGCTTGCCTCTAATGTGTTCATCTTCGACAGTGTTACCCGTCGCCCGTCCTTATCCGTGGTCGGGCATATCACATACATCAGTTCGTGCAGGAAGTCTACCGTCAGCATCTGGCCTTTGGGTATCCTGCCGTCAATCAAGTGTACGAGTAAATCATCCACGCCTATCGCAAGGTCGTTTGCCTGTATAATCGTCTGCTGTATCATCAGGGCGAATATGACTGCGCACTGCTTCTGGCTCTTTGGTGCTCTGTCGCGTTTGATTGTTACCACATACCGGCCCGGTGGGGCTTGGTGCTTGAACGCAACAATGTCGTCAATGTTCTCATATTGAAAATCTTTGCCGTCCTGCTTCTGGGCGAATATGGTTATTTTGGATTCAGGCATTACGCCTCCTATGTGCCCCGCCCGCCCCTGTGCCGGATGATTCACGATTTCGTTCCTTGTCAAACACAGGGGGCCATCCGTAGGGCGGAGCTGGTTGCTCTCACAATATCAACATCTACACTCGGCAGCTTCTTTGGGTGTACTCCATTCGAGGCCACACTTTTGGCATCGATACATAGCCTCTTGCTGCTCGTTTTCTTCGCCGAACTTGGCCGCTGCGGTCTTTTCGGCCTCGGTGTCCGGGCGGCTGTCCTCGTCGCCGGGCATACCCAAAGCTATCTCGGCTTGGCTACGGTTCTCCGGCATGAACAGTTCGGGGCGGTCTTCGCCCGATAGCCACTTTACGACAGGGGCTATTGAGTTTTCGTGATGAGGGTATGCCTGTTTGTTCTCATAGCAAATAGACGCTACCTTGTTTCGGTCAACCCGCATACCATCCGGGGCTGGTATTAGCTTGCATATTTCGTCGATATAGCCCCACTCCTCGTCTGTGGGGGGCTTGACTTCTACCGGCTTTTTGCCCGCACCATTGCCGTCGTTGTCCTGATCGTATGTTGCAAGGCCAGTCAGCGCCAGAAGCGTGTACCGTTGCAGGTACGTTACCGTGCTGCCGATTTGCTGTATCACGTTCTTTTTGCCCGAATCGTCTGGAGGGGCATCCAAGTAGGTCTCCTCGCTGTGTCCCATGATGTGCGTTATCTTACAAGTTACCCGGACTTTACCATCGTTCTGGCTGGTTCCCCATGCCGCAGATAGACCGTGTGTGCTCAGGGCCTTATTGATACAGGCGGTGACATTCGCAAGGCTCGCATGACTGTACTTTGTTTGCCCATAGCTTACAGTCCGGTCTTTGACGATTTCAGGCGGGTCATCCTTGAACGCTGCCATTGCAACCACATATGCCTTTTTTGCCTCGTTGGCTTCCCACTGCATTTGGACCTTCAGTAAGGCTTCGAGTTTGTCTACGTCGATCTTGCCGTCCGCTTGCTGCACCAGAGCCGCCGCGGCCATAATCGGCGACTGCGGCTGTTCGGTTGTCTGGATTTCGTTCTCTGCCATGATTTCTCCTTTCTATTCAATCAATTCAAAGCCAAAATGCTCAATCGTTTCTTTGTCACCGATTTCATCCAGCACTGCGCCGATGCCAAAATAGTCAATCAAATCGGTAAGCGAAAACTGGTCTACGACATCTTCGGCGTCGATACTGATTTCCACATTTCCTAATGCCATGATATCTCCTTAATAGTTTATAATTACGTGGGGGATGTTGCCGTCTTTTATGGCATCCACAACATTAACGGCGGCGAGTTGGGCATTGCGGTGGATGGAAGTAGTCTTAGAAGTAGGAGGTCTATCCAACGTCAGCCATATAGCCTTATGGACATCCGATTCGAACTTCCGCCGATGATCCTCATCCGCAACCCGCTTGCGTTCAACCTCTGCGTCCATCCTTGCAACGGCGGCTTTGTCTTCGATTTCTTCCAGCCGGATACGTTCCTGGCGGTCGGCGTTGTCTTGTATGGATTTCTTGAGAGCCTCAGCTTGCTTTGCGGCGTTGGACTCTGCCAGCTTCGTTGCGTTTTCCGCAGCTTCGGCGGCAATGCGCTTTTCGCGTTCGGCCTGTTCAGCCTTTGCCGTCTCAGCGTTCGCAGCATCCTCGGCGGCTTTGATCTTAGCTTCCCCCTCGGCGACTTTTGCCTCTCGGCGTTTCAGGTCGGCAGCGGCATCAACCTCAGCCTTTGCTTTCGCAGCCTGCTCGGCTTCGACAATTGCCTCGGCCTTAGCACGTTTCGCGTCCTCGATGTCGTCCAGAGGCTTCATGCGGGCGTCGATAATCGTATCAAACGGACCCTTTAGCTCCTTTGCCTTACTGTCAACCGCTCTCCCGTACTCAAGTCCTTTCGCCTTTGCGGCTACCCTGATTTTCTCAAGGCCAGCCCTGTATCCCCTGACCGTGCGGACCCATGACCGCAGTCTCATTTCGCCCTCCTCGGTCGTATGATCGAGTTCTAGTGCCGCATCCTCCTCTTGCACTTTTACGGTAAGCGCCTTGATCGGGTCGAATACTGCAAGGTCCGTTTGGTCTGTCATTGCCTTTCTCCTAAAACGGCGATTTCGTTAATTGATTCAACATATCTTTCATCTCGTCCACAAACATTATGATCTTGATGTGCAGTTCTTTGATAAAAGCATCGTCCCGGTAGACCCTCTTGCAGAAATACGGCCTCTGTTTCACTCGCGGGTCGAAACTCACGAAATCGCTCCACTCACGCTCGGCAACCCAAAGTTCGCCCTGGACCTGCTTAAAGTAGTCTGTCGGCATTTTACCGGCAAGTATGTATTTCAAGTGCGTAGTCGAATAAGGGCATTTGAACTGAGTCATTCCCGGTTCACCCACCAGACCGTCCGGTGAACAGCCCACGTCCTCGTCTCGTGCGATAAACCCGACCTGCCGGACGGTTACGCCGTTCAGGGCCTCATAATACTGACGGGCCTCCTGCTCGGTCCCAGACCCCCGCTCCATAGCCTTGTTTGAATAGGATTCGGCGGGCAAGCCAGTCATTCTCTCGGCAACCAACTTAATCATGTAGTCTTTGCGGGTCTTGCCTGTGCCGCCGGCTGTAGCTGTGGCGAAATTGCTGGCAGTACACTTGCCTAATCGGACGGCGTACCACTCAGGCGACCCCTGTATGATGTCTTCGTAAATCTTCACTGCGGAAAACCCTCGCCGACCATATCAGCCGTAATCTCAAACCTGAACTTCCCGCCGGCGGTTATCTCGAAATAATAATCGTCGATACTCCAACCCTCGCCGGATATATGCCCTGCCGTGTCGGTCATTACGCCAAGCGTATTGGCAAGGTCTATCGCTGCTTCTTTCGCTTGTTGATATGTGATTTTCATTAACAGACTGCAATAATCACATTCATATTTCATTTCGTTGCCTCCATTCTTGATTTGACCATTGTAACCATTAAGTCTTGCACGCCCCACTGCTTTGCTTCCTCATGCGTTGCAAACAGCACGTCCAGCCTGTTCCCGGTGATTGCGCCGCCCCTGTCCTGCACTGAAGCTACTCCATAGCCGGGTATCTCCATAATAGTCCCGAACGATATGGTTGACGGGGCGGCGACAATCTTACCAACAGCGATACTCCCGGAAGCTGTAGTTCCATCAGCCCATTTTCCACAGCAGCATGGGCCGGGGCAGTACGCCGAAACTCGGTAAATAGTGGCCGACGGAACAACGCCGACCACTACGGAGGAGGGTGATGAAAAGCTCTTATGAGTCGGGCTGGCATCCTGTGAGGACACCAGACCCGACTCGGAGGGGAGAAAATCGTGCACCTCTAATGTAGCCCAGCGAGTTACAGTGATTACGATGACTATGCCGAGCAGGGCTTTTATGCTTTGGTACTTGTTCATTTCATCTTCCGGAATAATACGTGGGTTGTGTGGTGAACCGGGCCGCTCCGTAGACCGCAAACATTTTGGATATGTGCATCGCCATATTTGATGGGATATGGCAATATTTTCCCATCCTTAAACTTGAAGCCGATGAAGTCGGGCCACATTGTAGCTTCCGATAACTTCCTTTGGATACCGTTAGGGTCGCGATAAAATAATGTTCCCTTTGCGTATATCTCACATTCCACTATCTCCTGTTCTTCTGCGTAGTCGGAGCGGAGGCGATAGGTATACATACCATCAAAGACTTTCGATCCTGGCGTCCCCCATTCCCGGACACGCCAAATGCTGAATTCTTCGGTCCCTATCTCCCTCGCCTTCGCCTGCATTTCCTCGGACATCAGGCCGAAGGGCTTCTCGTTGTCTTTGAGTTGTTCGATTACGTTCATTTCTGTCTCCTTTTGTCTGCGTGCATTTGGGCATGACACATTCGACAAAGCCACATTACTTCGTAAGGCTTCGTATAATCTTCGTGGTGCTTATCTAAAGGCTTCTCCTGTTTACAGGTAAAGCAAATAGTCTGCTTTTCTATAATACCTGTACGCACTCCGTATGCAGCGAGTACTTGTGCGACATCCGCTTGCAAATTGGCTTTACGTCTCATATCTATGGCTTTTTTATCGCAAGATTTACAACGAGCTCTGCTCGTTTTTCTACCAGCAATAGCATAAAAATCACTTTCGGGTTTCCCTGTAAGGCATGTGGTGCACGTTTTCATTTGACAATTCCCAAAAAGAAAGCCAGCCGGAGTTGCTATGCACGGTAGGCTTGCGCCCGAAATGCCTCCGGATGGCTTCAATAAGTTGGATTTTCGTGCATAGCATACCATTTATACGGTCCTTCTTAGAGATTGTTCATTCTCCTGTTCTCAAAATTAGTGGGCTGGGCCGGGCATACTGCACACGTTCGACTATTGCTCCTTCGCGCCTGACATCGCTGGCGTGGACCATAAAGGCAACCAACCATGCCGCCGACCTGCCCATTTCTTCACTTGTCAAAAGGCCCGGTGGGATTTGAACCGTCCAGCACAGCACCGCGATGCCATGCCTTTGCCGTGTTAGCGACCACGATCTCCGAATTTGAAATTCGGCGCTTTAGCCTGACTAAGCTACGGACCTATTATTCTGTTATAAATACGAAACCGGGCAGGATTGGCATTACCCGCTACCTGCTGAGTGGCACTTTGAGCCTGAGAAGGCAAGTTTATTCACCATATCTGGAAACCACTCGTCTCAGTTACTTTCGGCTATCACACGCCGCCGGTCTCGTATTTGTAAAGAGCATCCTTGCCAACATCCCTGTCCACCCATCCGTGTTTGATTGCCATCCGTGGATCCATTATTCACCTTCTGCCGCAAGGGCGGCTTTGGCTGCGTCTACCGATTTTAGGGGATGCCGCAACATATCGAGGGCCTCAATATCTCTTATAAGCCCTTCGATTGCTTTCTCCATCGCCGGGAACGCATTATGACACTTGACGATGTGTTTGGCTATTTCTTCAGCCTTTTCATGGGTAATACCTATATTTGAAACCTCAATTAGGGCTTCATCATCAGTCCCGATTGTCCAGCCGCCTTCATGCTGCCACTTTACTTTCCACGGTAATTCTGTATGTTCCATTATTCCCAGTCTCCTTAGACTTTACCGAGCTTCCAAATTGCCGCCCACATCAGGACGGTTAGAAATAGTGCTGCGTATAACATGTTAGGCTCCTTTGCATTAGTTTTTTGTCTCCCGGCTAAACTGCCGGCGCCGCTTTTTTCCATACAGGCGAAAACAGCACGGCGGTATCGGCACTTTTGCAATAGCCGATCACTTTGTGAAAATAGTTAATCTCCACGGACGTAAACGCCCCGTCTTTTCTCCGCTCCATCTCATACTCTTTGGGGGTAATTGGGCGAAACGTGTCGCCAGTCCTTTTCAGAATTCGCATGATGTTGGCGGCTACTGTTTCGGCTTCGCTCTCCTGGGTTACAGAATTAAACGGATGGGCCGTAAAATGCGATGGTTTGAGTTCCATCCTATTCTCCTTTTCAAAAACAACCAGCCGAACTACGGCTACACACCGCAGCCCTATTGCCGAGGCGGGGTGTATATTATTCTACTACGACCGCGAAGAGAGCAGCGTGGTAAGCCGCTAAATCTAAGCTTTCGCCGTTATATTTTCTATCGCATACGCCAAGCCATTCGAGAAAATTGGAGCCGTTTTTCTTGAAGTAATCATACTCCCATTCTTTCAAAACGCCGGGGACGGCGTACCCGCAACCCCACCCCACCTTGCTATCGGCGTAATCATCCAGCACGTAACTGACACAGCCGTCGTGATGTCTATACCCGCTAACCACGACGCCGCGATTCCACTTGTTTTCGTGGAAAATAAACACTGTATCGCCGACGTTGTAATAATCGCACACTCGGCTATCGGGCAATGGTGGTGAGTCAGGATGGTCCTTACTGAGCATATTGAGCGTATCTATTTCGCGTTTGAGCCTCTTGATGGCGTTTTCATGTTCTGTTATCTCGTACGCCTTGCTCTTGACGACGCTGTCAATGTCTCTCTTTCCAAGATGCTGCACGATACAAACCGTATCCCAGTATACGTCTTTGCCGGGACCGTACCGTTTCATAAGAGAGCAAGATGTTGACAGATAGCAGCCATAACGGACTGCCCCGCCACTGGTATATTCGCACCACCCGCATGTTCGCAAAGTTGTATCTCCCTGCTTACGATTCTGATTTTCTGCCGTCCATTCTGGCTCTTTATGTGTACTCATCATTGTCTCCTTATTAAAAATTAAAGCCGCTCCCCACCAGTGATGTGGCGACTTCATTACAATGCGCCCATATTTGGTGCGCCGTCAACTGTTTCATAGGTCGCCCAAAATATATCTGGTTTGCACGGGTAAAATTCATCAGCAACACCCTTAATGATAAAATCTCCAATATCAGCCTTGTGATCACCTTCAAGGGTGGGGATTTTAATACCATCGGCTTGCCCGGCCGCATCGAACTGGACTTTTCCACTGCACCACTCAGCCGCGACTTCAAGCTGCGACGATTCCGTTTCTACAGCCTGTATAACAATAGGCTTCTTCCTGTAACAGATTACGTTCATGTTCTTTCTCCTATTCAAAAGTTAAGCTACACACCGCAGTCCGGTATGGTTGTTGCGACAGTTACAGTAATGGTTCGACAATATGTATTCTGCGCCCATCTTTCATATGGTTGAGAGCCTTATGTTCCGCGAGGTTTATAGCTGCAACCGACCGTTTCAGTTTCTTTGCTATAACCTTTCGTGACACAGGTTTGCTTCCGTCCAGTCCGTACCGCATGTTTATGATTTTTTGATGATACGGGTTTAGTGTGCCAACAGATTTACGTAATGCAGCAGTCAATTCTTTTTTCGCCAACGCCTCATCAGGGGCAGGGAGTAATGCCCGCTCACAAAAATGGGCCTGATAGCTCGCAAGGGCATGCAGTTGGCTATTCGTAGCCTCCACTTCTTGACTGAATGTTTTCCCGAAGTTCTGTCCTCGCAAGTCTTCTGGCATAATCTTGTCAATATCAATCCCGGTAGCGCACGCTATTGCATATATTGTGCCTTCTGGATAAGTTTTTGGATAATCAAGTTTTTCCAATCGCATCCAAATATAGTGTGAAACATTACAAAACGCCGCCGCGTCGGCCTGAGTAAAGTCCTTCGCTTTCCGCCAGCTAAGCATGGCGGCATTCCGGAGTCTCATGGATGCTTTTAACTGCATATTGGGCCTCTATATAAACTGGCCATTAAAAAAACGGAACGGGGACAGGAGGACCGCCCCCGAACCGAATCAACCCAATGACCAAAGAGGGTGCGAACGTGTGTAATCAAAATAGTGTGCTGTCTGGTCATTGGGTTTTCCTTATTAACTTCTGATATTCAAAGTATACGAATTGTCGGCGAAAGTCAACAGGAAAATTCAATAAATCTCAAGTATTTTTGTGGCTAATAGTTTGATAAGATTTGCTAATAAAAGACGGTGAAAACCCCTCAGATTGATTTGGGGCGTATAATCCATAGCGGGAATGGGAGATAGCGGCACGTGGGCAATCTGTGGGCGTGTGACGGGCAGGAAACAGGCTTGACTTCCCCCCGGACGTGTTGTATAATATACTTTTTGGGAGATTAGATATGAAGGCATTTACGTTGACAGAAGTGCTCGTAGTTATGGCGGTAATATCAATCTTGCTTTTCGTATGCGTTCCGGTATACCGACACGCGGCCAACTTCCAAATGGACGTCATGCCCGAAGCATTGCGATACACACGTGCTTTAGCGATGCAAGGAAATTATGCTGCCATGTTAGTCCGGCAAGATAATTTGGGGAATTGGTCTATCTGCATGAAAGTCCAGCGTACTCCAGTTGCGCCTCCATCCGGGCCAATTTACGAAACAATCGTCGACCTGGATACGAAACGAATACAAGTCCCGGATGAATACGAGACTGCTGTTGTTGTATACGGCAGCACTGGACAACTGATTAACGGATTCGACGTTCTCATCGATGGACAGGCGTACACGAGCACGAATCAGTTAGTGCTTGACGGCGAGGCAAGGATGTTGCATAGGTATCTGGGCGGGTTTGCCAAGGCAATAAATTATGACGGCCAGAGGTTTTTCGGGCAGGTGTTTTCTTTCACGCGGGCTTTGGCGGGGATAGGACATTTACAGATCGAGCAGAAAAGAATACGGCCAAGCCAGTAATTAAACTCACATTTCTGGCAAACCCTTACCCGGTCATCGGTGAACTCGTATTTCTTACCGCGTGCAAGATTGACGTAGCCGGTTGCTATTTGGCCAACCTTTTTGATTGTGCCTCCGCAGCATCCCATTACGCAACAAACTCCAATAATGCCGTACCGTCATAGCCGCATTGTCCAAAAGCATCCTGACAGTTCCCGCCCCCACAACTACCCGAAGTTGCGTATGTATTTGGGAATTCCACATTAGCCCTAACATTCGTGCTTAGAAAAGCATTGAGCGCCCCATAAGCATCAGGTGCAACGAAAATAGTCCAGCGGGCCGGTTCTCCTGCACAGAATGCAAAATACCACCAATCGCCTGAGGACAAGTGGTATGCAGGGCTAAAAAATGCTGGGTTTGCATGGATGCCAAAGCTTAACCTGACTTTCCCATTTGGATCGCCAAGTAGGGCTGCCACGTCTAATGGATCGGCTACCCCACAGTTACCATTGTATGAAGTAGAACCACATAGTGTAAGTCCAGCGATTGTTACGTCTACGTCAGTTCCAAACTCTGCGCAGATATCCGGCGAGCAGCACGTTTCACATTGCACCCCATCGTTGTATAATGCCACAAGATTCGATGTATCATATCCAGCCAATACCATCAGCAAGGCCCCGATGCTTGGAATGTCATTATACTACGCCAAGTGTCGCCATCCTTATAGACGTGTATCATATCACCGTCGCGGAGTCGCGGCAGTGCTGAATTAAGATCGGTTTCCCCATCGGCAACTTCACAGACAACGTCGACCGTACCTCCTACCCCATCCGTATCAAGAAAACAAGCGATAGTTCCGCTTGCCCCGGCTGCTACCGATGCGAACGCTTTGCGAATTTCAGTCCCGCCCCCGAAATTCATAAACCGGGTTTTTAGTTCGTTCATCGATAGGCTTAATGTAGTACCCGTTGGACTCCGCTGTACGTTCACAAACCCGTCGCCAGTCATACGCAAAGCGTTATTGATCGCGTGGACCAATTCGTTCATCATCGCAACTGTTTCTGGATTGCCTTTTGTGAATCGCTGTATCTCGCCGCTCATGTCAACCCCAAACCGTTAAAATCAACATTGTCCTGCATCGCGTAAGTGTTCTTTGAGCTAATAGTAGTCCCCGCCCCGAACGCCACATCAGGCGGTGGCCTACTTGTATTCGGATCCATATAAATAACGGTGTGATTCCACTCATCCTGTCTAAATTGGAAAGAATACGTAATAACATAAGTCAGTCCGTTGTCGTTGCTGATTCCCTCGATGCCAGTACAGAGCCACGTATTAGGACCGTCGCCGGGAGCGAGATCCCAAGCACCATCGTTTGTGCGTCCTACGAAATCACGAGCAAGGCTGCTTAATGCCGCCCCCGTAATTATCTCCTGCCGTGTTATTACAATAGTTCTCTCAGGAATAAACAGCGGACCCTCAACTCCTGTCGTAAATTCTTTGCTTGCATACCGCTCTTTATTGACTCCCTCGTAGTTCGCCGGGAACGTGTACTTGACTTGCATATCGGATAGAGCAACAGCCGGAGTCTTCGTCGTTTGATTGACAAGGAATCCCCGATTCGTAACCACCTGGCTTGTCGTTGCCCCGACACGAATAATCTCCTCGCCAAATGGAAACTCTTTATAAATCAGCCGAACCGTAAAAGTGTCTGCGGATTGGACGCCCGGCTCAAAGTCTGTAAGGAATGCTGTGGCTAATGACGGGTGAGATGAATTGATCGTTACACCGTCATTCTCCAAGACAGCGACCGCTTCGAGCATAACAGCGCTTGCCGAAACCCCCGTGATATTATACACAGTCGCTATGCGGTCGATGATCCAGCCGGTGCGGGTCTTGCGTCCGCCCGTGCCTTCAACAATATCATAAGCAATCGTACCGGCCATTAACTTAATCCCCCTTCGTTGCGAATCTCCAGAAGTATCGTATTCGTTTTTTGCGTTTCCATAAGCTGCTCATCCATCTTTGTAAGTTCGGGGGACTGTCCGCCTAATGCCAAACCTGACACTGACACGAACGCTTCGCGGATGACCCTTGCCGATCCGGGTCCGGCAAAAGAACCGACGCCCTCCAGTTCACCCCGTGCTGCTCGAACTGCCCGGCTATAAGTGTCCCATGTAATCTTATTGGCTTTGAGCAATGTATCGAATTGGGTCAGTGCCGCTTCGTACTTTTCAAGGGGCGTCAGCAACTGAGTAAATAAGTCCTGCCCAGCTTTCGTCAATTCAGCGTTGCGCTTCAATTCGTCTAACTGGTCGAGCAGTTTATCGAGTTCTCTAAATTGAGCAGCGAATTGCGGCTGCAATCTGGATTTGCCTCCTAATTCACGCTGCAATGTAAATTCGGCCAGTTCGCGTTCACTGAATTTTAGTTTAGAAATCTGCTCTCGTATTTTCTTAAAGGAATCTATAAGTCCGTCACTTGGCTTGCCTGCCTGGAGCAAGGAGTTTCTAATATCGTCCAGAGTAACTTTTACCAAATCGCCAGAAGCAACAAACTTTCCGGTCTCTTTATTAAGGCTTTCCATTTCAACAATCAAATTATCGAATGCAATATTTACGGATATTACGGCTGCGGCCGCAATGCCTGCACCCGCCGCCAGTATTGCCCAACCGCCGGGGCCACTCAAACCAAGTACGATAGATTGCCCTGCCGCTAATGCCTGATATGCCTTTACAAGGGTTCTTATTACACGTACGACTTTCGGCAGAATTATCAGGAACGTCCCAATAGCTAAAGTCATTCGGACCATTCTCGTGATGTTCTGAACTGTCCCGTCAGACATATTTCTGAATACTTCTACCAAAGAGCGTACAGTTTTCAATACCCCTACCATTGCAGGCAACAACTTTTCACCTATTTCGACTTGCAAATTCGTGACAGAGGCTTTCATGCGTTTTAGCTGGTTCGCATAATCGTCTTGCGTACGGATAGCATCGCCCTGAGCGTCTTTCGTATCATTGAGAATAATCACGTACCGCAGGAAAACTTTTTCCATATCAGTCAACTTCGCAAACGACTTGTCAAGTCCCTGATTATAAACCTCTTGCTGGATCCGTGATTCTGATATCGCAATTCCATATTGCCGCACAGCCCTATGGCTTCCTACTATTGCCGAAGTGAAGCTTCTCATCACATCTATATCGAGCTTTTCGTTGAAAGATGCAACGTCAACGCCTAACTGAACTAACGACTTGGCAAAAAGTTCGGCTTCACTTCGGGCGAAACCTAAAGGAACAAATATATCTTGTAATTCAGCAGCAAAACTCAGGATATCCTTTCGCGCACGCCCAACTGAATCAGCAAACGCAAGAGACCATGCTTCCATAGCAGACGCGTTTTCCCCAAACACCACGTTGAATTTGCTCATTGTTTCGGTGATTTCGGAAGCAACAGTGAGAAGCGAACGGAATCCACGTATGACACCTGAACCTGCAATCAACCCGACCAACAGCCGTTTAGTATTCTGAATCGTACTGTTAAACGACATCATCGCTTTACGAGTACCACGAACGCCCTTAGTAAATCCGGCGGTCTTTGCGATGATATTTACAGCTAATGTAGATATAACTGCCATTATCGTTTACCTAATCCGAGTAGTATTGCTTTCATTTGGTCGGGAGTCTGTTGCTCTGGCGGGTCGAAATTGAGTAGGAAGTCTTTCAGTTTCAGTGGAGGTTTTTTACACCCGCAAGCGCCACGGATTCCGTTCGATATAGTGCAGGCCAACATTGCAAACCGCAGGTCCATCCGTTTTTCGCCTATCGGCTCGATTGACGCATAGGCCATCCACTCAGACAATTCCGGGCTGTGTATCCGGCCCAGCATTTCCTCAACAGTCATGCCCAGGTGTGCCGCTAATTCGAAGTAGAATCTTCTTTCTGAGCGGGCCCTGAGTTTTTTGCCAGTTCCTCAATATCGTCTTGCCCGAATCCATTCAGCTTTTGGGCGACCGTGAAAATCCTGTCCAGTACCGCGGCGTTTTTCTTGCCCAGCTCGACAACGTCGGCGTTAGCAAACAGTCGCTCGCCCTTGTCATCAACTATAGTCAACGCACAGAGCTTTGCCCTGAGATTAACCATGTTCACCTCGACGGACTTGCCCTTTTTCTTGGTGATAGATTCCTCGAAAGAATCTCGCTCTGTCCCGGTTAATGTGCGGACCCTGACCTGACCACCCGGTCCCCACTCCGGAACATCAACCACCTCGGTCGGTAAATCGTCCGCTTTTAGAATCTGATCTTTCGTCAACATATTATCGCCCTTCAAAAAAAGTTTTACGCAACATCGGTATAAGTCGGAACGCCCGTAAACTTAATCGTTACCGATTGCGTTATTTTGTCATCGAACGGATCGGCAAAGCCTAATCCCGTAATGAAACCGGAGCACGCCCATGTAGACGTATCGGGGAAAGCTATCGTCCATGTTTCCGTCGCCGCAGTCAAGGCCGTATTCAGATCATTTGCCGTCCCCCCGGCTGCCCCATCGTAGTTTACGTCAAACGTAACCTCACCGGCATCAATCATCCCTGAGATAAACTCTCGAAATTTCGACGTAGAATCCATCGTTGAAATGTCGAGAGAATCCCGAACCTGGCTGGGGCCGCTCATACTGATTACGTTCCCGATTAACCCAGTAGAGCCACCTGTTAATGTGGTCCCGTGGCCGTGTTGTCCGTCGCTCATAATGTGTCTCCTTTACGACGCCAAATCCACATAGGTTCGGACGCCAGATAGTTTGATTGTTATCGGTTGCGTAATCTTATCGTCAAACGGTATTGCGTGACCCAACGCCGTCATAAACCCGCCTGAGAACCAATACGAGTTATTTGTAACAACCGTACTGGTAGCATTATCGCCGAACGATATTCCAAACGTATAATTAGACTGCGTAAACAGCCCGTCCAATGCGTTTGCTTCACCGGCAGCAGAACCATCGTAATTGACATCAACCGTGATTTCGCCGGCGTCCAGCATACCCGGAACAAATTCCCGGAATTTGCTCGTCGAATCCATCGTTGATATCTCAATCGGGTCACGTGCTTGACTCGGTCCTGTAATGGACATTATATTTCCGATTGCCGTCCACGATGTAGGATTCGTCACGGTTCCATAAAGCAGTTTCGCCCCGTGACCATGTTCGCCATCACTCATTTTAGATACTCCTTATGAAGTTGGTTCTAAAAAACTAATAATAAAATCAGCCTGTTTGCTGTATCTGTCTATAACATCGATTCCCGGCTTTTTTGCGAGACTGTCGATCTCGTTTTCCATTTGCACACACTGAATTTCCCTGCCAAGGACCGTCCCGGAAAAGCCATCCCAGAAAATCCGCAGTGCTTCAAACAATCTCTTTGCCCCGCCGTAGGTCTTTGCCCAACAGTTGAACTGATAACGGTTCTTCGTAAAACCTGTCGGCCCGGAAAGTACATGATCCCTGTCGCCGCTGATTTGCTGGTAAGTCATATACGGCAACGTAGCATCCTGCGCGGCAATCAACGAATAAAGCTGCGTGCCAATTATATCACTAATCGACGCCTCTTCAGTCACGCTCTTGAATATCGCAGTCTCTATTGTGTTGTCGGCCATCGTCTACTTTCCTCTGGGCCTCGAAAAGAAAATACTTTTCAATCGCATTTATACAAACCGATAACTCGAAGTCATCCAAATGTCCATGAACGTCCATTGTGTTAATCTCTTTGTGTATCCTTGCAAGATGACCTTTGACGTTCATTTCTCAAGAACCTTGTCGAGTATCTTATCGAGTTTCGTGTCTCGTTTCTCGTCGGCTTCTTTCTGCTGATCCAGGTACATCTTGAAAAAGTATTGTCAAGTTTTTCCTCATCGATTTTTGGGAGGTCGATTTCTTTAATAGTCTTGATGTCTTCCGTGTTGTCGGCGACATTATGCCTGACCGCACCCCAAACGGCGGCGACTCCCAATATTATCGATCCTATGTAAGCAATCAGCCTGAGCGTTCCATTCGAGTCTTTTGCCATGTTGAATTCCTTACTCGTTAAGTGTTGTTATGCCGACTCCAGTTTCCAATCCAAGGCCTAATACTCTTGCAATAGTACGCTCCGCCGCCTTAACCTTGCTATCGAACGCCGTCCTGACAAAAGGAATTGCAGGGACAAACGACGGACTCTCTTGCTGCCAGCCGCCGAAGTGTCCGAATTCTATTGCGGCCGGAATATATTCACGTGTCCCATCTTGTGTTATCCAGATAAATCCTACTTCGTTGCTCTTTGTGCGGACAGCCACGCCATAGCTTCCGCGTTTTTGTTTCCTGAACACTTTAACTTTCAGATTCTTCGCGATCAAACTGCCCATTTCACCGCCGACCATCGAGACTGCGTTTGATTGTGCCCTATCCTTAATAACGCCAGCCCCTTTTTTGACAGCAGTTCTTACAAGCTTTCGCTTGACCCGTTTATCCAAAGACCTGAGTTTTCGGTCAAGCTCTTTCAGTCCACGAATATCAATGGAAAACCCATCGGCCATCAGGAAATTTCCTGGCACATAAGCTCAATCATCCGTTTTTTTTCCTTGTTATCGATCAGGCTGACAACCTCAAACGTCCGGGACTCCCAAGCGATTCGACTTTTAGCCGTTACGCTTGTCGTGTATCTTATGCGGATTCGATGAGTTGTTTCCGCCTGGATCTGTTGGGCGTTCAATAGTTCTCTGCCATTAAGCGGTTCTACCGACGCCCAGACAGTAGCGGCTGTCGTATACGTCCGGTCGGAGTCATCGCCATACTCATCCTGAGACGCCGCTGGATTCTGAACAGCTACCCTATGACGTAACGGGCCGATTCTCATAGTATGTCGGTCCTCTCAAACCACAGCAGGCTTTCGACCGCCATAGGCAACTCCATTACAGTAATATCACTGACCGACTCTCTGTGTTCGTACCAGTGCCCTACAAGCAGTTTGATCGCAGCCTTGATTGTATCGGGTGTGGCCGCAGCATCGCCGTAGCCAGCCGAATATGTCAAAACAACCGCATTCGTAATATCCCTCGTGTCCGGCCAGGTTACATTAAACGCTTCTGTGATCCTGCCCGGCTGATTACCTGTGTCTACCCGGTACTGGTCAGGATCAAGCGTCTGCTCATCCCCGTTCGTATCTGTGTAGACAATCGACGTAACCGAAATCAACGGCGGGTACGGCACATGAAAGAATCGCGGGAATCGGTCATAATAGTCAATTCGAGTCTGAGTAATATACGACCGATGCTGAAATTCCTGGCAGTATATCGTTGCGGCACTAATCAGGGTGGTTATCAAAGTATCATCGGCAGTCATACCACTGTCGATTTTCAGGTGCAGCCTCATATCGGAAAGAGACACAGGGAAGGAACCGCCGCCTGATTCGTCTAATGTCGATGCACCCAACACGATAAACGAATAGGTCTTTGAGTAATCCTTTGAATTAAACGTCCACGAAATCCGAAGCTGATAAGTGTGAAGCGACTCAAAGAGACTACTTGCATCATCAAGCGTTAATTCTTCCGTATAGAATCCGTCAAGGGCCCCAAGTTTCGCCATCGTGCCCGATACGATTGCAGACGTAACCTCATGCTCGTATATCTTATATGTTGGGGCAGAATCCGCATCCGCACCGGCCCCGAACGTATCCCGCGACTGAAAGCTAAACGAATAAAGCTGTGATAAAATTCCTATTGCTGGCGCTGGCATAATCTCCTCAGTCTATAATAGGTGGTCCCTGTGGATTTTCCTGTTGAGCTTCTAATGAATCAGTGGCGACATTATACGTACCTACTGACGGGTCGTCTGCTGCTTTGCTCATTATCGCTTCCAGGTCGGTTATCATCGTGTCCTGTTTCGCCTCAGTTGCATCGCCGCCGGAAACAGCAACGCCAAGATATGCACGTTCAATTACCGCAATATCGCCAGCGGCAGGCGTAAACGAAAATGTCCTGTCTACAGTAACCTGTCGTGTCGTAACAGCATAATCAGATATGCGTCGTGTCTCAGTGCTCTGCTCTCCGCCCGCGTCCGTAACAGTAATTTGCATATCATTATAGGCGTCGGCCAACTGTGAGCCTGCCGTGATCGTAAAGATTGTGCCGCTTGTCTGAGCCGCGACCGTCGTATTCACTGCCGTTGCCACGCCAGCATTATCCGCAATCTGATCGACTACCGACCCGGCCTGTGTACCATAAGTCGCCGTGGCGTCAAACGTGAAGAATAACTCTATTAGCTCTTGCCATGCCGCATCTGCGACCGCCGCCGCACTTACAACGTCTGTATTAAGACCATTAACAAGCGTTACTACTGCGACCGGATCAGAACCAAAGAGGAAATAGTCAGCGGCGGCAAGAGACCGATTCGTGATAAGAGTATCTGTTGTCGAATGCGCAGTAGTGACATCGCTCGCTTCCGCTGGAGTTTTTCCCGCAACAGTGCCATCTACATTACCCTGAACGTCACCGCCAACATTACCTGAAACAGAACCAACACCGCCAGTCAAGTCGCCGGTGAAAACCGTTGTGAATGATGTCGTTACGACCGTTGCTGCATTTGTACCCGCTATAAACCCCCCACCGGCAGCACCAGGAACAGCGTCCGGCAGACTAAGTGCTGTGGCAGTCGGGGCAGCAACATCAAAGAACTTTATAAATGAACCAGCCAGTTGACCGGCTGTCTCAGTTAGCACCGTATCCATAATATATGTTAGCTTTGCATCTACCGCACCATTCGCTATAGTTAAACCTGTTATTGCTGATGTTGTCCCGACTGTTGTATTTGTCAATCCTACGGACGTAGTAGGATTAGAAACGTCCCCCCAGTTTATGCCAATATTATCAGAAGCTGTGAGTTGAGCCGACGCAATAGCTACTGGTTCTGCTCTAATCCGGAAGCCATGAGACGTACCGGCAACAACAGAATCAACAGTTGCTTCAATCCATACCACATAAGACTTGCCAGCCTCAAAAGTATTAGCCGCTGATAATTGAACCGACCCAACATGCAGCCCTGTTTCACCACTAAAGTCCATAGTTAAGGCCGTTGGACCTACAACTTCCGTTACACTAAAAGTCCCGTTGGTTTCCTCGAAAATGCTGTATTGTGCATTTGCTGTTGTCAGTAGAGCTCCTGTTGAAAACTGGCTGGTTGAGATATGAATTGGCAAATACTCATCAATATCCCACGTCCCCAACCAATCAGCAGAAACTATAGGAGCTAACAACATTATTAGAATAATTATAAAGTATTTCATCTTACTACTGAGCCTCCAAGAACTGGTTGACCACCGCCGCCGCCACCTGCCTCTTCTCTTTGCAGACTGCCCATATCCATAAAACTCAAACCGCTCAACGGGGCAGGTGGGTTGTCGCCTGCCCCACCATTAAAATCATCCCAATACGCTTGTGTGTATGAGGCGTCAATACCCTTACCTTTGTTATCGGCATGAAGAATGTAGCCAGAACTGAATAGGTTTGTCGGGTCAACAATATTACCCCAAATGTCGCCGTCGACAGGAACAGGTGAAATGTTAGACGTGTCATTGGTATTGGAATTATAAAGGTTATTGTATAGAATCGCAGTTTGGCGGATAGTCCCGGCGTCTGAAATACCAGTTACACAATCAGTTATTATATTATTTATTGCAAGCCACTCGGCCGGAGTAGCGCCAAGCTGAGCTATACCAATAGAACCTGTGCCATCATTCCCATCTATTGTGCAACCGATTATTACAGGAGCCGCAAACGGATTTGCAGACACCGAAATTTGTGTTTTCCCTGTCCCTCCATCTTGATTGTCAAACACAAGACAGTTATCGATCTGTGCATTACCGGGAGCCAAAATTCCCGCATTAGTATTATTCCTGACCACTGACCCGATAATGATATTTGATCCGTTTATATTTATGCCACCGGACATATTGCCGTCAAGGTCGCAGAATACAGCATATACTGTCGTGCCACCTTGTATGCCCCATGCACCATTACTTGTAAATTGGCAACGGATGAATCGGACATGACCATCGGTTGTACCGTTAAGATTTGCTCCGTCGTCAGTTGCGTTTTCAAGACTGAACCCAATAAATGTATGATATACCGACCCACCAACCGCCGTCTCAATCGCGTTAGTTATGGTGTTGGCGTTAAAGGTTACAATACCAAAGTCGCCTGTCTCACTCGAAATCTCTGCAAAATGACACTCCCAGATAATCGGGACACTCTCTGTGCCTGCCTCGTTGACATAAAGAATCGAATCACTTTCATCGACTGTCGTGTAATCTGCTAATGCACGAATCCAGATTTTATGTGCTGAGCCGTCGCCAATAAATACACCGTCGGATTCATCATCACTATCAGGCACATCGCCGGGATTAGGCAAGGCTCCGCCAACAACTACATCAACAGTCTCGCCGTCTCCGTCAAAAGTCTCGCCACCTAAATCAACCGTGTCGTTTCCAGTATTTACAGCAGTTATAATTTGTATGCCGTCAGTATTTTCATCTTGAATAAAATCGCATCGAATACCAACGCCAACAATAGCATTTTGCAAATCAGCACCTCCGCCAGTAATGCGTATTGCACCTCCACCGTTATTAGACACAGTTAGGCCCTCGGCAGTATCAAGAAACCCCCCTTTCGACCCCTGCATTATCGCCCACGTCGTAACGTCAGCATCATAAACGCCAGCATTGGTCGCCGCTGAATCTGTGCCATCTCCTTTGCCACCCACTACCCAATTTGGGTACACAGCAGAAACAGAAGATGCACATATTAAGAATATGAGTAGATATTTACTCATCGTCCAGCCCCTCCAATCTCTCGATATACTCAGCACCGTCCCGCAAAAATAGAAGTGTCGCTTTCAAAAGCGGGTCATTATTCCACCATGTTTTACGCTGTTCATCAGAGACCATACTGAACAGTTTCAACCATGGCGTCATCACAGCCCGCAACAGGTCTATGCCCGCCAATAGCGTGTTGTATTGAGCATCAGAAATATCTATGTCCTGCCCCGCGATATTTGGGATGGAATCCACTATATGCCATTCACCGCCCCGATAGAACTTCGTACCGAAAAACTCGATTGAACTGCTCTTGCCGTCCACCGTTATTGTTATACTGCCGATTAGCATGTTATGGGCAACAATCGAAGTATTGCACTTAATAACAGTAGAGCCGGGCGGCACTTCACAATTGACAAGATTACACTGAACGAATGTTCGCGGTGTATCGTCGCCAGGAAATAACCGTACCCTGTTCGGTAAGTTCGGATCAGGTAGAGTTTGCGAAAAGTTGCATCGCTGATATTCAGTATCGACGACGCTCGGCGTTGCCTGTCCACTGAAGTTCTTACGTTCAGTCATGCCAAAGCAAGCACCACACAGCAACAAAATAGTCAATACTATCTTACTTGACTTTCCCATTCCATCTCCTTTTAACTTCGTCTGCAGCCATATATGCAACTGCCAGAACGGTAACGAATCCCATCGCCCAGATTACATATTCGGACGTAGACTTATTCAGTTCCATTATCAGGTACATTGCCCCGTAACCTGTGATCGACCGCTTTGATATTGGTATTCCTGTTTCCATTTCTACCTGTCCAAATAGTTAATGCCCTTGAAATTGATCCGACTCCGATACCCTGCGTTCGGTGTCGTATACGGACTGTTCGCGCCTATCGTTGTGTAACCACCGAACAAACTCCGCAACCCATCATTAACTACCCGCCGTCTGAAATCACCGTCCGCAGGATTAACAAACTGAGGGTCCACTTCAAGTGTGCCAACCGGCAGCGCCGGGTTTGGTGAGATTTGGTCATGCACTATTGGATTTGTTAGTACCGCACCTGCCGTTACTGAGTACATGATACTATTAAAGCCACTACCCATGCTGCCATTGGCCATGTTTATCGCAATGTCGGCCGCTTCAGCGGGTGAAA
>SDBU01001498.1_pt1 | contig 33212 bp, 33 predicted proteins | sample 2277071 | NCBI WGS metagenome assembly SDBU01 (sample SAMN10397929, study PRJNA504765) | marine sediment metagenome | isolation source: marine sediment core GS08_GC12, 126 cmbsf | place: Arctic Ocean: Gakkel Ridge, Loki's castle | collected 2008 | reverse complement strand
CGATCAAGGAGCAGCGACTTGGTAGCCAAATTATGATGGTTGGAGCGCATCCCAGGCTACACCGCGGAAATCCGGCATGGCCACGCGGGGACACGTTCCGCTTTAGTTCACCGAGCTTCAATCCCAGGGCTGCAGTCGGAATCGAATGCATCGGTATTGGCAGTGGCGACTCGGTCGAGACGTACCGATTGGCAGCCACGAAGGCCTCCAAAGAGTCCTGGTTTCACCAATCGGCAATAGCAGGACTTACCTGGCCTGCGCTCACAATGGCAGCCCACTTGCACAGCGTGGTGAGCCGCGCTCCGCACGCGACTATTAGTCATTGGTTCATGTACGGTTCCGTCTCACTAGACGAGTACGTGATGGCGCCTTACGCCTACACCCTCTATGGCCAATCGGCTCCAGGCTATCATGCTCCCCCGCGGTTGGCGCATAATTATCGTCAATTCCTGAAGATCTGCAAAACACTCGGCGTAAGACCACGCGCAGCCCTGGCAGACTCTAAGCTGGAGGGCTGTGTACGTGACTCCGTCGGATCCTTTGTCAACTGTGCGAGAATCTTGCCTGCGAAGAATTGCGTTAGCGGTAGCTCGCGGAGACAGATAAGCAAGGGCTGTCCGAAATTCTGAAGGGGGCGAGTTCGTCTGGGATGAAGGTAATGCGATTCGTTCTTAGCAGGTTAGGGCGGCTAGTCTTCTGGCTCGGCCTCGCCTGGATTGTCCTGCACGCAGTGGCTTGGTCTTGGTTCCGTGGGAACTACGTTTGGGCGATCCTGGAGCTGGCATTCTTTCCGGTAACCTTCTTCGTGTACCCCTGGTATGTCAAGGGGATGTGGGTGGTCTTTGGTGCCGCGATGGTCGGTTATTGGCTTTCGATCTATGTTGGGCAGATGCCAGCATTGGGCTGGCGGGGTCCTGAAAACGGGGGATCTTAGGGACGGCGATCTTAGGGGGATCTTAGCGACGGTCACCTATAATTGGCACGTCCTGTTGGGGATTTCTGCGGAGGGGATTCCGAACTCTACCAACTGGACATGCGGCCAATTCTACGGTCTGCTGTGCCATGAATTGCCCAAGCTTGTCCGTACCAAAAAACCCTCGGCGTGTGGCCGATGACGCGAAGAGTTTCTAGCGATACACGCTCGAGGAGGCTACAGAAACACACATGGATTGACTGGGCGACAGATCCCGAGCGAAGCAGGACAATGCGCGGAATACGTTCTGCCCTGACCCTCAACAACGGTTGGGAATCGGAAGATCGCGTCGTTGCGCTCGCGATGACGGACTTGATAAATCGTCATTGCGAGGAAAGAGCGAAGCGAGTGACGCGGCAATCTTCCTCTTCCCTGCTGGTTGCACAATGTGCCCTGGAGCGAGCGGGAACCGTTAGCGACCCGTTGGAGAAGTGTGGCTCCGCCGCCCCGTTCGACGCTGCTCACGGCCTCTTCGAGCCTGAGCTTATCGAAGGGCTCGGCGGAGGAACCGCAACCGGGGGCCCGCGCCGGCGGGCGCACGGCCGTGCGCCCCTACGATCGGCGGCAACTTCGGATTTCAGCCCATTGTGTACTGCTTCAACGCCTTTATTGACATTTGGACAAGTAATGCAATGTTCGAAGCGTCGGCCGGGGGCGGCCGACCTACACGGGGGGCCTGGGATTCAAGGGGTTCCTGTAGGTCGGGCGCCCTCGCCCGACAGACTTGGCCTTCCGTTGCTTATACAAATCTCAGTAGTCTAGCAGACGACGCACAGACGGACAGAGGACAGGATTTAGACTGTCAGCCCGCGAATGGCGCGAATACACGCTGATAAAGAGCCTGCGATTTGCGGTCATTAGCGTGATTAGCGGGCCAGTCTAATCTGTCGGCCGTGGGCGCCTGCCTGTGTCGGCACGGCAGACAGGGCCGCCCTGCGGGCGCTTTGCCTTTTGTCTCCGTGCTCTCTGTGCCCTCTGTGGTGAAACGTTCGCTTCTTCTTCCTTTGTGCCCTTCGTGTCCTTTGTGGTGAGAAGTCCGTCTACACGCCGGTGCCGCGGAGCACGGCGGGGATGGTGAGAAGGGCGATCTTGAGGTCCAGCCACAGCGACCAGTTGTCAATGTACTTGAGGTCGTATTCCATCCACTTCCCGAAGGTGGCGAGGTTGCGGTCGGTCACCTGCCAGGTGCACGTCAGCCCGGGCCGCATGGAGAGCCGGCGCCGCTGCCAGCGTTCGTACTGGCGGACCTCGCTCGGGAGGGGCGGCCGGGGACCGATCAGGCTCATGTCGCCCTTGAGCACGTTCCAAAGTTGCGGAAGCTCGTCCAGGCTGTAGCGTCTGAGTAATCGGCCGAAGCGCGTGACGCGCGGATCGTCTTTCATCTTGAAGACCGGCCCGTCCATCTCGTTGGCCGCGTCAAGCTCTGCGCGTCGCTGCTCCGCATCGGCGATCATGGAGCGGAACTTATACAGGGTGAACTCCCGCCCGTAGAGTCCGCATCGCCCTTGCTTGAATATCGCCGCTCCGGGCGAGGTCAGCTTGATGATGATGGCGAACGCAAGCATGGGCAGGGCGAATACGGCGAGCAATAGGGCGCTGATAAGGACGTCGAGGCCACGCTTCACGCCGAGCGCCACGGGCCGATACGGCGCGGCGCTGAACGTGAGCATTGGAATGCCCTGGAACCGCTCCAAGTGCGGCCGGCTCAGCGACGCGCCGAAGAAGTTCGCGGGAATGTGAATGCAGACGCCCACCTCCTCGCAGGCGTGTATCGCCTTCCTGAGTGTCGCCAGATCCTCCGACATGGCGGCCAGGACCACGTCGTCTATCGAGCGCTCGTCCAGTATGCGGGGCAATTCCTCCACGCTGCCGAGGAAGTTCTCTTCCGCCGCTTCTTCTGCCTGCGCCGAAGGCGCCACGTAACCGGCCATCTCCAAACCCCATCCGGCGTGCGACACAGCCGTGGCCCATTCCCGCGCGGCTTCACCGGTCCCGACGACCAGGACCCGGCGCATCCTGCCGGAGGCTCTGTTGAAGCGCGTGGCCAGAACAAGCGCCACGGCTCGACCAAGCCCGAGCAGCAGCACGTTTCCAAAAAGGAAGGCGCCGACGATCCGCCGGCTGAACTGAAGCTCCTTTGAGAAGAAGACCGCCGCGCCGATGGCGAGCGCGCCGACGAGCATGGGCCTGGCCGCACGCCAGAGGCTTTCGCGAAGTCGCTCAATGGGGGAGAAATCGTAGCAGCCGAACAGACCGAACAGGAGCCACCACATGGGGATGCCGGCGATCAGCAGCCAGAGGTATCGGCCCAGCGGGAGCACCGTCTTCAGGCCGAACCATCTCTCTCCCAGAACGCCCGCCCCATAGTAGGCGAGGAAGAACGCCGTTGCTGTAGCGCCTGCGTCCGTCAAGACGACGGAGGTTTGAAGTGTCCTTGTACGTTGCTGGAGCATGGTGCCGCTGAGCCGCCCGGAGCCTACCCGGCCTCTCCACGTCTATCAGCTTGTTACACTCACCAAGCCGAGTCACGACCGGGGATGTCCAAGCCCTGATGACGAAAGGCTCGGTCAGTCTTCCATGGCCGGCCTGACCACGATCTCGCGAAGGAGATATTCCGCTCTTTGGAGGAGCACCGGGTCTCTGGCATGCTCACGCACGATGTTCAGGTCGGAGACGGCCAGATCGTACTCCTCCATGGCCACGTGGGCGTACGCCCTCCAGAGATAGGCCTGATAGAACATCGAGTTCAAGGCCGTGGCCTTGGTGAAATCCTCGATGGCGCTGCGCAGGTCGCCGCGCATTGCATGAGTGGCCCCGCGGGCCAGGTAGAGCTCGGGCAGGCCGGAATCGAGCTGGATGGCGCGGTTGTGGTCCTGCAAGGCGTCGTCGAGGTTCTGCATCCGGCGATTGACGATGCCCCTGCCCAGATAGGGGATCGGATTATCGGGCTGGATTTCTATGGCCCGATTGAAGTCCGCCATGGCGCCGGCCACATCGCCCATCCTTGCCTTGAGGGTCGCCCGTCGCGCCAGGGCGTGTACGGAAATCGGATCGAGCTCCAGAACTTGGTCAAGCTCGAAACGCGCTCCCTGAAGATCGCCTTCCTGCTGCTTGGCCAAAGCGGCCCCCAGATGCCATTCGGCCATGCCGGGCTTTGGCGCGGGCCGTGACGTGCAGCCGCAGCAGGCGGCGAGAAGAACGAGAGCGACGAGAAGCAGGTGGGAGGACATTGGTGGTCGGTGATCGGTGATCGGTGGTCGGCGCCGAGAATTATCCGCCCTTCCCTGAACACCCAACACCAAACATCGAACACCGAATACCAGCCCATCGGCTCTTGATTCAGCATTAACCATTCTGCATTCAGTATTCTGCATTCACTTTGCCGTCCGTAGCGGAAGTTTCACTATTTGCCCGGTCTTCGACGACTTGTAGATGGCCTGGATGATCTCGATGGCCTTCCTGCCCTCACGACCGTCCACCAGTGGCTCGGCGCCCGTATCGAGCGAGCTGAGCATATCCTCGATCTGCTTGCGATGGCCCACATGGCTGATGGCGCGCGGGTCAGCGGCGCCGGCTCGCTGCAGGCCTGTGCCCACACCGTGTTTCTTGCGGATCTCTTCGTCCGCCGGCAGCTCTTCGGCGAAGTCCCACTGGACGAAGGCCTCGTCCTGCATGACGGCCGTGCCCTTGTCGCCGTGGATCTCGATCCTCCGCGAGAGGCCGGGATGGACGGATGTCGTGCATTCGATGACGCCCATGGCCCCGCTCTCATAATGCAGCACGGCGACCGCGGTGTCCTCCACCTCGATACGTTCGTGGGCAAGGCACGCTGTGAACGCCGCCACCGCGGCCACGGGTCCCATGAACCATTGTATCAGGTCAATGGCATGGATACCCTGGTTCATGCAGGCTCCGCCGCCGTCGAGTTCCCGGGTGCCGCGCCAGCCTCCGCTGTCGTAATACTCCTGCGTTCGCCACCACTTGTTATAGCAGTCGCCGACCGTAATGCGGCCGAATCGGCCCGTGTCTATCGCGTCCTTCAGGATCAGGGCGGCCGCGCCGAACCGGGACGGAAAGACGGCGCAGAGCCTGACCCCGTTTTTGTCGCACGCCCGTATCACGGCGTCGACGCGTTTCAAGGTGACCTCCATCGGCTTCTCCACCACAACATGCTTACCGGCGCGCGCGGCGGCCTGGGTCGGCTCGAGATGTGCGCCGCTCGGCGTGCAGACGCAGACCACGTCGATATCTTTTCGCCTGATCAGCTCGTTGTAGTCCGCGGTTCCCTCGCACGCGTATTGGTCCATGAGCCTTGCGCGGTTCTCCTCGTCCCGAGAAGAGACGGCCACCAGCCGCGCCTGCTCGATCTCGGCGATGGCCGCGGCGTGGTACTCGCTGATCATGCCGCAACCGATGATTCCAAACCCATAAACCCTCATAGCTGCCGCTTTCACAAAAGAATCCGGGCGAACCCTCTCTTGCCTACCTTGAGCACGCTGCCGGACGAAGGCCGCACGTCCTCATCCGGGCCGGTTACGTGCGTTCCGTCGAGCCATACGGCCCCCTGTTGAACGAGGCGTTTGGCGTTGCTCGTGCTGGCGGCCAGACCGCACTGCACGATCAGCCGCGCGATCCAGATCACGCCGTCCTTAAGGAGATCCGGGGACAGCTTCACCTCCGGCATCTCGCTCGGCATCTCTTTGCGCCGGACCTCACGGTCGAAACGCTCGGCCGCATGCCGCGCGGCCTGCTCCCCGCGATAGCGGCGCACGATGGCGAAGCTCAGGGCCATTTTCGCCTGCATCGGGTCGCCGGACAGCAGCTTCGCCACTTCCTGCTGCGGCACATCCGTGGCCAGGTCGAAGTAGTCGCGCAAAAGGGCGTCCGGGATGGACATGGCCTTGCCGTACATCGCGGCCGGGTCCTCGCTGATGCCGATGTGATTCCCGTAGCTCTTGCTCATCTTGAGCGTGCCGTCCGTGCCGACCAGCAACGGCAGTGTCACGGCCACCTGCGGCTCCTGGCCGGCGTCTTTCTGCAGATTGCGTCCCACGAGCAGATTAAAGGTCTGGTCGTTTCCACCCATTTCGACGTCGGAACGCACCATGACCGAATCGTACCCCTGCATCAGGGGATAGATGAATTCGTGAAGCGAGATGGGCCTGCCGCCCTTGTAGCGATTGGAGAAGTCGTCCCGTTCGAGAAGCCGGGCGACGGTCATCTTGCTCGCCAGTTGAATCACATCCAGGAAGCTCATCTTCGAAAACCATTCGCCGTTATAGACGATTTCCGCCTTTTCCAGGTCCAGGATCTTGCCGATCTGGTCGAGGTAGGTGCGCGCATTTTCCATTACCTGTTCGTGCGTGAGTTGCGGCCGCGTGGCGTCCTGGCCGCTGGGGTCGCCGACCATGCCGGTGTAGTCGCCGATGATCAAGACTGCTTTGTGGTTGAGTTCCTGGAAGTGCCTGAGCTTGTTGATGGGCACGACGTGGCCCAGGTGGATGTCCGGCGCGGTGGGATCTATGCCGTACTTCACACGAAGGGGGCGATTCTCCTTCCGGGACCGTTCCAGCTTGGCGATTAGCTCCTCACGCGGAAAGATATCCGCGACGCCCCGATCAATCTCCGTCATCTGGGTCTTCACGTCGGGGAACAAGGCACTCTCCGTCATCCTGTGACTCTGTGTCGCGGAAGGCTTGCGCGCGTCAGGCCTGACCGCCGACCTGCTCTCTGCCGGCCCTGAAGCCGGCAAAGGCCGATCATTTTGGAAACCTTATGATTCAGAGGCTTGAAGATTCATATCCAGTTTTGTAATGTCCCAATTCGCCAGTGTCCCCTTCTCCGATTCATCCGCCTGCTGCGCTGAACACGCTGCGGTATGCCATTATGGCGAGTATGGTCATGCCGTTGTGTGCGACGTGCAGCGTTATCGGCGCGGCGAGGGAGCCGGTCCGGTCGTACAGGTATCCCAATACCACTCCCAGCAGGAACAGGGGCGCCAGGTTATAGATGTCCATGTGACCGGCGGCGAAGAACGCCGCGCCCACCAGGATGCCCGGCGTTCTGCCCACCCAGCGTTGAAGCGCCGGTTGAATGAACGCCCTGAAGAACATCTCCTCCGCCACAGGCGCCACGAGCACCGCGACGAAAGCGGCGAGCACGATCGTCGTGGGCAACCGGGCCCTCAGTATGCCCTGGAGCGGCTCTTGAACGGGCAGACGCGGGATCAATCTTAGCTGAAGAAACTCCAGGCCGTAGAGTACAGGGCGAAGCGCTAGAAACCCCAGCGCGCCCACAGCGATGCCGTATCCAAATCTTTTCCACCGAAGGCCCAGGTCGCCGAGGCGCCCTCCGCGCTCCACAACGACGATGTGGATCATCACACCCACAAGGAGCGCCCGGGCAAACAGATGGGCCAGCCAGCCGCCCGAAGAGGCAAACGGGTTGGCCAGGTTGATCGGGAAGATGCCCCTTAACAGCGCGACACCGACGGTGAATAAAGCCCCGAGCTTCAACGCATCCCAGAGACCCCAAGGAGGCAGGGAGACGCCGTGGCCTTGCTTTCGCAGGAGCCCTCCGCGCCTCACCCAGATAACGCCAAGGATCAGGATGGTCGCCGAGCCGGCCAGCAGCACCCAGACCTTCAGGCCCTCCACGAATTCCGGAAACGCCGCAGCGGCGGGGTCCTCCTTCCGAAGTTCGTTCAGCACCTCGTTGTAGGAGGCCATGAGTCTGCCCTGCTCGATCGGCACAGCAACACGACCGGCCGAGTCTTCGGCCTTGAAGGAGGCGACTACGTTCACCAGCCCCATGACGGCCACGAAAAGCACGATCAGCACATAAAAGGTCTCTCGCCTGAAAAAGGCGCGCACTTCTTCGGCGGAGGGGAAGTCCTTTACCTCACCTGTATCCAAACGCGCCTCCTCCGGGGTCCGTCGAATTCGCAGAAGAAGATCCCCTGCCACGTACCGAGCCGGAGACGGCCACCCTCGACCGGCACAGTGACCGAGGAGCCCACGAGGCTCGCCTTGATGTGCGCGGCTGCGTTGCCCTCCATGTGCGAGTAGTGGTCGTCGAACGGGATCACCTTGTTCAGTTCAGTGAGGATGTCCTTGCACACGGAGGGGTCGGCGTTTTCGTTTATGGTGACGCCGGCGGTGGTGTGCGGAGCGAAGACCGTGCACGTGCCCGACTTAAGTTTCGCCCCGTCGAGCAGCCGCTGAACATGCCCCGTGATATCTATCATCTCCGTCCGAGATTGCGTGGAGATTGAAAGTTCTTCCATTCGGGACCTCCGGCACAGAGAAAGAACGCGCGTGTTTGGACTACTCAAGCAGATGGTAGCAGAGCGTGGCAAGGGAAGCAACCGACAGGTCTTAGTACAGCATTTCAAAAATCCTGATGGGGTTTTTTGAGATGTTGCACGCCGCGGGAGGTTTGCCTGTCGAGGGCCTCCAGGTCGAGCGAGAGGGCCGCGGAAGGCTCCGCCAAAAGCGGACAAGCCTCCAAGCCCCTGTGGAAGTGCGACATGTCGAAAATCCCGTACGGATTTGCGAAATGGCGCACTTAGGGCTGGTCCAATGGCGGCTCTTCCATCGCGGGCGGCGTCCCCGGCCGGAAGTAGCCCAGTTTCCGTCCCCCGAAGTAACTCAGCACGATCATGGCTACGGCAAGGACACCAATGGACGCATAATGGCGCCAGTCCGTTGTTCTGGGGCCGCGCAGTTTGGCTCTGATCCTCTGAAGGTCTTCTTCCTTCAAATTGGACAGATACAGCAGCATGATGGCCGAGATGATCTGGCCCATAATCGCCGCGCCAACGAACGAGCCGACCAAATTCGCCAGCGCTGCAAAGAGCCAGAGAGGCAGGACCATGAGCAGGAGGAGGCTCGACATCCACCAGATCAAATACACGACTAGCGCCGTGACGGCGGCGATGAGCATGGACATGACAGTCAGGGTTATCAGGTCCCAGAGGTGCGTGATCCCAAACAGCAGGCCCCGGCCCAGAGCAAATATCGGGTTGGTCTGCTCCACGATGGAGACCACGGGCGGAATCATCAGCCAGACCAGGCTGAACATTCCCACAAGCACGGCGCCGATGATGATGGCGATTTTCAGAGTGAGATCGGGCGCTAGCTCGGCCACCGCTGCCGCTCCCGCTACGCCGGCAAGCCAAAGGCCGATCCCCACAGGCACCATAAGGATGCACGTGCCCGTGAAACGAAGGATATGCTTGGCACCGTGGTAGAGCATGCGCTCTATGCCCATGAGGCGCTCGAAAATGCCGTCCTTGATGCATCCGATGAAGGCGGACCACAAGAACAGGGAGAACACAATCGGCAAAAACAGCAGTGCAATCGCCGCTCCAACGCTTCCTTGGGCCCTGCTGCGTACAAGGACGAACACGTAATTCATGCAGACGCCCAGGAGCGCGTACGGTATGTAGAGCCAATACCCATTCAGAACCTGCATCACGGCCGTACGCGCCGCCTCGCTGCCGGAGCGCACGTTGAAGTACCGTGAGATTTCCCGCGCCCGGATGCCTTCCTCTTCATCCTCCGCCAAGGGCGCCTCCCCGCGCTCTACAACAGGCGCCACCGGCACAGCCGCCCGCGGCGCCTGCGGAGGCTCAGGTTTTTGCCGCGATATATCATATGTGTCGCTCCCAGTCTCTTCGGCCAGCACGGCAAGCTCAACCGCTGGTGAATGGGGCTCCTCAGTCTCCTCCCCGGACAGCGGAAGCAGCTCCAACTCGTCTTCGCCTTCCGCGGCCTCTTCCACGGGGGGTTCCACTTCCTCAGCGGCCTCGTGGACAGGCGCTTCTTCAAGGGACGGTTCTTCGACCGGCTCAACCTGGACCGGAGCCGCTGTCTCGGGCTCGGCCTCCACCACGAATTGCTCCTCGACAAAGGATTCGTGCTCGTCCAGCAGAGGCACGGCGACCTCCGCGGCACAACGCGGGCAGCGGATCTTTTGTCCAGCCGCCCTGGACCGCGCCTTCAGCCGAAGCCCGCACGAACAGAACCAGCGCATGAGACCGAGGTCCTCGTCGCCGGTGGGCACCCTCAGCATGGCCCTGCAGTCAGGGCACTGGACGTGCTGACCGGCGTACTTGTCGGGGAGAACCATTCCCCGGCCGCACACGCAGATGAGACGAATCGCCATCGGACGTTCCCCAAACGATCACTGCGAACAGGCCGGACTAATGTGGAGACGGCGAAATGGACTATATGTCTCGCAAGAAGGCCTGTCAACCGGAAGAAGAACGGGCCAGGAGCCTTCAGTGCCCAGCACCCTGAGGACCGTGCCGGCAAGAAGGCTCCTGACCCCTTTGTCGCATAAGCACCGGCCTTTGTGCGACGAGCGCTGCTCTGATACCATACGCTTCAATGTGTGGGCCGAAAGACGAAGATTCAGCCTGTTCTTTGGGGCCGTAGCTCAGCGTTTGATCGAGTCCAAGGTCTTCCTCAGCCGCCGAGTGCTGAGGATTCTCGATCGCGACGCAAAGGGAAGGCTTTGAAATGCCCATCAGGGCCACCTGTCCCCAGTGCAGCATCTCCCTGAAAGGCAGGGATGACCTGGCCGGCAAGCGGGTGCGGTGTGCCGGCTGCGGCGCCGTGATCACTCTCCCGCCACGGACAACGACCGGTCCCGGCCAGGCTGCGCAAGTCACGCCATCGGCGGTCGAGCCGCAGATGACCCAAGGCCCGGTTGTGGCGGATGCGGCCGCCCACGCCGCGGCCGAGCGGAAAAGCGCCGTGAACATCCCGGCCATGGTGGGCCTGCCCCTCGCGTTTCTGTCCTGGCCGGTAGCCGCCTTGTTCTTTTTCGCCGTGTTCAGGCAGCTCATACAGAGCCTCATAGTCGGCGGAGTGGTAGCGCTTCTGGCGGTCGGATGCGGCGTGGCGGGGCTGGTGGTTCACGCGCGCAGGGGCAAGGGCGCGGTCGGCGTCCTGTTGTCCGTGGCTGACATAGGTATCGGCGGCCTCGGCTTGGCGCTGTTCACGGTAATCGCAATCACGGCCAAGGTCACTTCGGACCAACTCCCTCCGGAGATGAGCGTCCTGAAGCAGGTCCTCGGAACGGAGCGGCCGGCGCGTGTTCCGATGAAGTGCCAGTCTTGCGGACATGAGTTCGAGAGGTCCGTTACCAAGCTTCTGCAGCGCCAGGCCGGCCAAGCGATCCGCGCCCTGCGCGGCGCCGAAGACCTGGATGACGTGCTCGATCAGGTCGAGAAGACGGCCCGACAAGGATTCGTCTGCCCAGAGTGCAAGGAACCCAGCGCCAGACCCATGCTGACCTGTCCCAAGTGCGAAAAAAGCTTCCTCCCTGTGGAAGCGGTTCCGGCCGAAGGAGGCCGGGCCTGTCCTTACTGCGGCGCAGCGGTTCCCGCTGGGGCCGGGGAGTTCCTCGAGCTCTACCGGATTCCGGAATAGCCGATCGAGTGAGTCCGAATCGATGGATGCTTACAACCTGGCGAGGTCTCGTAGGGCTGTGTGCGCCGGTTCTTATGAAATGGCTGCTGTCCGCCGTGTTTGCGCCCATATCCGCGGCGGTGGGCGTTCCGCCCTCCGACGCGGTGCTCGCCGGCAAGATGCTGGGCGAGCGCCTGGTGGCCACGGAAGTGCCGGCGTACCTGCACCTCGCTGAGGCGATGAAGGCAGGTGGCTTCACACATCCGCGAAGTCCTGTTATCATAGCGTACGCCCTTTGCGGCTTTGCACACGTAGCCTCCTTGGCCATCTTCGCAGGAGGGATCGCGGCCCTGGTGCCAGAGCGCCGGGCAGACCTGGCCCGGGTGGGGCCGAGGGCTCTTCTTGCGGCTACGCTCGCCTGCCTCATGACATGACAGGGGCCGTGGCCGGTATCTTTTTTCACGGGGAGACGACTATTCTAAGGGGGTAAGACAACACGCTGAGGTCGTGGAATTCCCGGATGAGCTTGCGCGCATCAAGCGGCAAGCTTTTGGTTTTGTCCTCGTCGTGCTCGTTATCCCGGCAGGTGCTGCTTTCGAGGACGGGTTGCAGTCGCGGCATAAGGCCGCATTGGAACGTGGTTACCTGATAGGAACTAATGACTGCCTGGAAGAAAACATTCTGTGTCGCGTGGGTCGCCCAGATATGTTCGATCACGGGGTTTTCGTTCGTCATCCCTTTCTTGCCGCTGCTAATGGGCGAACTGGGCGTTCAGGGTGAAGCGGACCAACTGTTTTGGGCGGGTATCGCAATATCCGCGTCCGCTTGTTCGTTAGGGTTATTCGCGCCAATATGGGGATTTCTGGCGGATCGGTACGGACGGAAACCCATGCTGCTGCGCTCCATGTTGGGCGGCGCGCTCGTCCTGGGTCTGTTGTCCATGGTCCAGAACAAGGAACAGCTTATCGTCTGCCGTATCTTGCAGGGCGCGCTGACCGGAACGGTGGGGGCCAGTGTAGCATTGGTGGCAAGTGTCACGCCGGAACGACGTACTGGAATCGCGCTGGGCATGATGCAAGGGGCGGTATTCGCCGGAGTTGCAATCGGATCCCTCGTGGGAGGAATGCTGATCGACCACTTCGGATACCGAAGGGCTTTTTTGGTCGGCGCCTGCCTGTTGCTGGCCGGCGGCCTGCTCGTCGCCCTGGGAGTGCGGGAGGAGTTTAAGCCGCCCGATTCGGCGCCAGAGAAGGCGGGAAAAAAACGCAACGGATTCCGAGAAGTGCTGGCGGCATCCGGGTTCCTGGCGACCGTCCTGGTGGTCCTGTCGGTCTGGTTCGGGAACTCCACATTCGTTCCTGCGTTTCCCCTGCTGGTGCGCGAATTGCGGGGTGCCGCGCCAGGCATATACACGGCAACGGGCATCATAGTATCCGTTGCTGCGATCGCTTCTGGAGTGTCATGTGTGGTTTTCGGTCGGCTTCTTGACGTGTGGGGTCACAAACGCCTGCTCGTCATCTTCAGTCTGGCCGCTGCCGCGGCGAGCCTGTCCCATGTTTTTGCGAGAAGCGTGGTCCAGCTATACATAATGCGAGCATGTCTTGGCTTCGCCGTTGGGGGCATAATCCCGGCAGCCAACGTGGCCATCCGCCGCGTCACGGCGAGCAGGAACATCGGCAAGGCGTATGGGGCGGCTGCGTCCATCTCTTCGCTGGGATGGGCGTTGGGTCCGTTCATGGGCGGATGGGTCGGCGCGCACTACGGTCTGCGCACCCCGTTCATCCTCGCCGCCGTCGCCCAGGTCGGGGTCACTATCCTGGCCGCGATCTTTGTGAGGGATTCCGTCAGGTCGCCCGCCGCATCGACCGCACCAAGCGAAGATGCTAAGAGCTCTGCAATCGCGGAGAGTGATTAGCCTGCACTTCTCAGCGCGCCGTGAAAGGCGTACGGGGAAACGCAGGCCAGGAGAGCTGACCTTCTTTTCTCGGCAACTCGTTGTTCAGAAACGAGGCACCAACGCTCTGAAATCGCCATTCACTTCGGGCGCCCCGTATCGTCGCGGAGCGGGTCCCACCCGAACAGCCCCGTGACAAAGTCCAGAAGCTGCACGGGCATGACGCGTGCCCTGGCCCCAAGCAGGATGTGTACCTCAGCACCGATCATGAAGGAGTCACCCCCGACCTTGAGGCCCTCTTCCTCGTCGGCCTCCAGGCACGCGATACGAATGCGGTCAACGGTGTGGGCTATCCCGGTGCTCACCGGGTCAGGCCAGATTGCCAATTCCTCCTCAGCGCTGCCGCCGAAGAACGGAACCGCCCACGGCTTCAGCGGTCGCGCCAGAGGATAGACGATCGCCCCCACGGGAAAGGGCAAGGGCGCCAGCGTGACCGTATCTTCGTCAAGAATAAACGAGCGCCGGCCCAGCCGCCATCGCTGGCCGCCGGTGGCTCCGAAGCCCCAGGTCCCGATGAGATACTGGACCTCGATGCGGCCCCAGGTCCCGCCGGCGATGCCTACTTCGAACGTGTCGAGAAAGTCCAGCGCGCGGTTCTTGAAATAGAAGCCGACAGCCGCACGCATGCGACGGGAAAGGCCTGGGCCAAGCTGTCGCCCACCCTCTTGTTGTCCTCCGAAAGGCTGCCTCATCGTTGCAGAACCTGTCTGTCCTTTGTCGCGAGCCTGAGCACCCGGGCCCACGCAGCCCACGGCCATCAGCCCTGCAACGGACAACAGCGACATGAAGACGCATTTTCTCAACAATTTCATGGAAACCTCCTTCTCCTCCAAATTGTATCGCATGACCAATACTCGCACAACAGGACAAAGCCTGGCGGCCAAGGAGCGCCTTGACCGGGGGTGATGTCGGCTGGAATGCCTCTCGTGGTACTCGGCCGTCATGCGCTCGTGCTGCGTGGGGAGCTTCTGGCCTTCGTGGCCGCTTCGGCGGAGTAGGCACTTCGCAGAGTAGCAAACGACGGCCAAGTGGGACATGCTGGACAATGCTTGCGTGCAGCTTGTTGCCTCTTGAATGATTCGCCATCTTACGATCAGCCCGCACTGAGCCGTTGAGAATTGTGCCCTGAGACAGGAGCGTGAGATGAAAATGACAGTCGCATTGTGTAGCTTTGCCCTGTGTCTTGGCCTGCTGGGCGGTGCTCAAGAGGCCGAGAGTGATCTCATCGCCAATCCGGGCTAAAGCGCATCCCGAATCTGTCCGACTTGGGGGCTTGCTGCATAGTCTCAGAAAATGTTACAGCCTTTTCTCCAGGCGCAAAGAAGAAATGTCTGAACTGTCGGGGCACTCATTCCTTCCTGCGACAAGGCCGGGATGCGGGGGGGGTTACGATTCGGGGTTGAAGGTTTAGGCTTCGACGTACGAGGGTCCGATGGAGTGGTCGGGATATCTCCGAGAGGTCTCTCAAGGGCGCGGCCTCCCCGTAGGAATGCACGTTTATATGACACAGACGTGGCATTCTGCGACAGGTGAGACAGTGAGGGGCCCCGGAAGAGGTTTTCGATGTGGACGGCTTCGGGTATCCCGTTCTGGAACAGTTCGCGTTAGTCTTTACACCAGCAAGGATTGCGCGACACGCAGGCTCGCGGGCATGAATGCGTCATTTTTGGCACAGCTGGCATACGTGTTGCGTTCAGATGCACAGCCGCCAAGGATCACATGAGGATGCAGAGAAGATGAGGGTAGCGACAGTCCCAGCCGGTTTCGCAGAACCTTGTGGGTTCTCCATCGGCTCCGATGACGGCCTTTCCCGCATTATCGAAGAGTCCCGCGAGACATCCGCACGGTTGGCGTTGTCCGTCAAGGCAGCACCCGGAGTTCTGAAGCGGGTCGCTCTCTGGTTGGATGCCTGGAGCATGCGCAGCTACGGCCAGGACACTCACGCCTGGTCCGCGAAGATGGAAGTCCTCCGTTCCCTGAAGGCAAGCGCGCAGTAGCCCGAGCAGCGGCACATAACGGACCTCGCGAAGATTCGAGATTCCCCTCCGCCAGCCGGCGGATTCGCGGTTCGACGGACTCCTGGCCCCATTTTCCACCCCAGACGGCTCGACGCACACGAACGACGACTTGTCAGGCAGCTTTGCTGCGAACGGCCTTTGAGGCGGCGAAAGCAGACTGCTTTCGAGCAGTGTCAAGCTGCAAGATTCTCGTTCCTCACCCTTCTACCTTTGCGCTCTTCCTGGTCTTGGTGGTGAGCAATCCACGCTAAAACTCCCGGGTGACGAAGTTGGCCAGCGCCTTCACGTCGCGGGAGGTTACCAGCCGATTGATCTCTTCCTCCTTCACGTCCATGTTGCGTAGTGCCTTGTCCACGCGCTTCCACAGCCGCCTGAGTTTGAATTCGTCGCCTGTGAGATACAGCTTGGAGATGATCTCGCTCAGCGTCTGCATCATGATCGCCGGGCGGTTGGTGTAGTAATTCTGAATGATCTTCTGTTGGTATCGCGATCGACGTTTCATGTTTCCTCCGGCATGCGTCGCGTATCTGAGCGGCGAGTCCAGGCTCTGTTCCAGGAATTGCCGTGCGGCCCCGCCGACGTGGCTCACGTACGACGTTCCGAACCTTCAGTCCCCGCCTCTCCGCTATCTTCCACCTTCAGGTCGGCCAGAAACAGCACCCCAATAGCCCCGACAATGACCAGCATAAGGACGGGCGCAACGGTGCGACGTGCGATTGCCGAGAGGGTCTTCAGGTCCATCGATAGCCCGCGTTTTTCAGGACCCATTTGTTCCGAGGTCAGTTGATTCGCCGCAATCGGGTACGGCCGTTCGCCCGCTCGACCATAACCCAGCTTGCGGGCCTCCTTCTCGATGACGGACGGGTCGTCTTCCAGGCCGTCGCGCCAGCGCTCAAGCCTCACGTCGTGAGCCCGCTGGCGAAGCACGTCGTCCTCAAGCTCTTCCGAATGTCGGCCCAGCGCCCTCCTCCCAAATGCGCCAGGAGCGAAGAGAAGCCACAGGGCGCCGACCGCGCAGACCAGCAGTACGGCTGCGAGGAACTTCAGGTCAGCGGGCTGAGAACCATCTGCTCCGTCTTCCAAAGCTCCGCTCCGCCAGGCCGGGCCCTCAGATTGGACCGGCTGCCAGTAAAGCTGCATGAGCCATGCGGGCTAGGCTTCGAATCGTCCGTACCGCGCGGCTGAGCCGAGTTCCTCCTCGATGCGGAGGAGTTGGTTGTACTTGCAGGTTCTCTCCCCGCGCGAGGCCGAACCGGTCTTTATCTGGCCCGCGTTCACGGCGACGGCCAAGTCCGCGATCGTGCTGTCCTCCGTCTCGCCCGAGCGGTGGCTCACAACAGCAGTCCATCCGTTCCGAAAGGCCATCTCAATCGCGTCGAGCGTCTCAGTGAGCGTGCCGATCTGGTTGACCTTGATGAGGATGGAGTTCGCCGAACCCTCCCGGATTCCCCTGGCCAGGCGTTTGGTGTTTGTGACGAAGAGATCATCACCAACGATTTGGACTTTGTCGCCGAGTTTATCGGTCAGCCGCTTCCAGCCTTCCCAGTCGTCCTCCGCGAGGCCGTCCTCGATCGAGCGGATAGGATATTTCTCGCAGAGAGAGGCGTAACGCTCGACCATCTCCTCGGACGACGGTTCGCTGTTTTCGGAGGCCAGGACATAGCGATTCGGCGCCGTGATGCCGCGGCCCTTGGCGTCCTCGCCGTAGAAGGAACTCGCGGCCGGATCGAGTGCGATGGACACATGCTCCCCGGGCTTGTATCCGGCCCGTTCAATCGCCTCAATGACGACCTCGATAGCCTCTTCGTTGGACGTCAGGTCAGGGGCGAAGCCGCCCTCGTCGCCCACGGCCGTGTTATGGCCCTTCTCCTTGAGCACGGCCTTCAACGCGTGGAACACCTCGGCGCCCATGCGAAGCCCTTCGGAGAAGCTCGAGGCACCCAGCGGCATGACCATGAACTCCTGGAAGTCCACGTTATTGTCGGCGTGTTTGCCGCCGTTGAGTATGTTCATCATCGGCACCGGCAGAACATGTGCGTTTGGCCCGCCCAGATAACGGTAGAGCGGCAGCTTCAGCGCTTGAGCCGATGCCTTGGCCACCGCCATACTGACGCCGAGTATCGCGTTCGCGCCGAGCTTGCCCTTGTTTTCAGTGCCGTCCAGGTCGATCATCAGCTTATCCAGTAGCCGCTGCTCGCGCGCGTCGAGGCCCTTCAGCGTCGGCGCGATGACCTCGTTGACGTTTCTGATGGCTTTCAGGACCCCCTTGGCCCCGTAACGCCTCGTGTCTCCGTCGCGCAGCTCAACCGCCTCGAACTCGCCGGTTGATGCGCCCGAAGGCACAGCAGCCCGGCCGAGGGTCCCGTCCTCAAGCGTCACATCAACCTCGACCGTAGGATTACCGCGTGAGTCGAGTATCTCCCTTCCACGAATAGAAGCAATTCCTGTCATTAGGTCGTATCCTTTCATTCCTGCAGATCCAGCGATGGGGGCGAAATCGGATGAATCCTCAGCGCCGGGAATTATAGCAGGAGGGTGGCGCTTTTTCATAGAACGTTGACATTCCTCTGTCCCCTGTTGATAATTCAAGTCTGTCCGCGCGAGGGTGGCGGAATTGGCAGACGCGCTGGACTTAGGATCCAGTCCCGAAAGGGGTAGGGGTTCGAATCCCCTCCCTCGCACCAAACTACAGATTCTGAGGTCCGAGGACTCACACCCTTACGGAATCTTGCACTCCATGGGACTGCTGGCGAAGATCAAGCAGAACAGCCGACTCATCTCGGATGCGCTGGCCGGCACGAATGACTATTTCGAGCTCGCCGCCACCAACCTCTCCCTCTATCGCGCCCTTTGCAGAGCGAAGACAAGACACGGACGCGGCAGGCTCCTGGACGCCGGAGCAGGCCGCATGGCATACCGCGAGACGTTGGAGGCATCATGTGACGCGTACGAAGGACTCGACGTCGCGGACCCAACCGGCCGAATGAACCATATCGCCGACCTTCAGGATACGGGCCTGCCGGATGCCCAGTATGATACCGTAGTCTGCACCCAGGTGCTTCAGCATCTCCCGGAACCGGACCGCGCGGTTCGCGAGATCAGCAGGATCCTGAAACCCGGCGGCAAGGCCGTCATATCCGTGCCCCATTTGGTGTGGCTGCATAATGAGCCCCACGATTATTGGCGCTTCACCGGGCACGGTCTCAGGTTTCTCGTTGAACGAAGCGGGATGAGTGTCGTGTCCATCGAGTCGGTTGGTGGACTTATCTGCTTCTTGGCCTACGCGCCGTCGACTGCGCTCCTGGCCCTTCTATGGCCGTTCAGGCCTGCCTTTCGACTCGGGCTCATGGTCAACCGGGTGTTCATACGCCTCGCTCTGATGATGGATCGGGTCCTGGGCATGAAGTCTATGTATCCCACCAATATCGTGGTGGTTGCCGAGAAGCGAGCGTGACAGCTGTGCCGCCGGCGAAGTCCGCGGCACAGGGTTGCCCGAATCTCTTGCAGGTTGCGGGGATGACTGATATCCTCTTGTTGAGGGCGCGGATGGATGCGGCGGCCGGGGCGTTGAAAGTCGGGCGATGCATTCCGTTGGGCGCTGACGCACAGTTGAAGAGGGCTTCACGCCGAAGAGGCGGAACGTGGAAACCAAGAAGGCCTTGCAGGGCGATGTATCGAGCAAGCCTGCGAAGGAGCCGGGCGGGATGCCCATAGGGCCGCGTCTGGTGCTGCTGCGCGAAGGTCGAGCGGAGGCCGTCTATCCCATCAGCGGCAGGAGCTTGACCATCGGCCGTTCTCCACGGTGCGATGTTGTGCTTTCCGACGAGCGCGTCAGCAAGACCCACGCCCAGATAAGCACCGTCAGCGGGGAGTTCGTGCTCAGGGACCTGGGCAGCCGAAACGGCACCCGCGTCAATGAGCACAAGATACGGTCGCACGCTCTGATTTCCGGAGACCTGATCCGTGTCGGAAGGGTTTGCTTCGTCTTCCTCCGGACCGAACCGGAGATCCAGCGCGATGAACGCAACGCTGTGGGATGGATCGTGGTCGGTCCTAAAGGTCATCCCATAATGAAGCTGCCCATTACGGAGGTTCCCATACTGATCGGTTCCGCCGGGGAGGTCGACATCAGGGTGCCGGAGCGGGAGTCGCCGCACTTCATGGCTCAGATACTTTCCGTGCCGACCGGCGTGCAGATCACCAATCTGTGCTCCCCTTGGCCGCACTGTTCAATGCTGGTCGACGGAACAGAGATGCGGTTCGGATCGCTCCGCGTCGAATGCATTGAGGTGGAACGCCCTGATGTCCAGCCGACCGGCTTCGCTCCGTTGGCAACTGCTGTTTCGGGGTCCTCAGCCGAGGAAGCCGAAGACGCGCCGACGGCCGGCGGCGGTTCCCTGGGCGAGGAAAGCTTGCTGAGGGCATTGGCCGAGGAGGTGGAACGGGCCGAGCGTGAGGTGGCGCTCACGCCCGACTCGACCGAGCAGACAAGCGCGCCGGCGCCTCATCGCGTGGGCGGCTGCAGGCTTACTGCCACCTCCGGCCCGGCCAAGGGAACGAGCTTCACGGTGACCACAAAGCCGCTGGTCATAGGCTGCCATGCGCGATGTGACATCACGCTCGTCGATCCTCGGGTCTCCCGGCGCCATGCGCGCCTGATGCGGACCGAGGGCGACACGATCATCGAGGACCTCGACAGCCATTACGGGGTGTACGTAAACGGGAAGAGAATCCGGCGAAAGCCGCTGCACCCCGGTGACGTAATCGCAATAGGATCCAGCGAGTTTCTGGTTCACTTGTGACTTAGCCAGACACCGCACAGAGTGCGGAGGACACGTCATGCCGCCGAAGATGGTGGTGAATCTGGACCAAATTGACCTCAACCAGGTGGAGGACGACATAGAGGGCATCCGGAGGCATAACCGACAGCGGTGCGAAATGGAGATGCTTACCGGGATCATCCAATACAATCCGGAAGAAAAATACGTGGTAGGTTTCAAGGACACCTCCCCGGATGACTTCTGGGTAAAGGGCCACATTCCGGGCCGGCCGCTGATGCCGGGCGTGCTGATCTGCGAATGTGCGGCGCAATTGTGCAGCTACTACCACAGCCGCACGGAGCGGAAGCCCAGGTTCTTTGGCTTTGCCGGCCTCAGCGGCGTCAAGTTCAGAGGCCAGGTCCTTCCCGGGGATCGTCTCATAATGGTGACGAAGCTTCGTCAACGGAAATCTCGCATCTCCGCGTTCGACTGCCAGGGGTACGTCAATGGCCGCATGGTATTCGAAGGGACGATACGCGGCATGGCCATGTAGTCATCGGCCGCGTCCAGATGAGGAGTGGAACGAAGATGGTTGAGCACGTATTCACCATCTTCGACGGACCCGACGAAGGGAAAGTCTTTATCCTGTCCGACAAGCCCATCACTGTGGGCCGCCAGGACGGATGCGACGCAGTCTTACATGACGACCGTGTCTCCCGGCGGCATTGCAGGCTTCTGCCCAGCGGCGAACGGGTGGTTGTCGTTGATGAAAACAGCGCAAACGGCACTTTTGTGAACGGCTTGCTCGTCCAAGAAAGCGTCCTGCAGAAGGGGGACGTGCTCGACCTCGGCGCCAGCAGAATCGTTTACGGACGGGAATCCCCTTCCGCGGAGCGCATGAATGAGATCGCTGCCCAGACCCAACGAACAAGACATGCGCGGAACGTGGCCAGCAAGACCACGGCGCTCCTGGGTTCCGGGCCGGAGTTGCCGACGTTATGCCTCACCGAAACACGGGTGGGCGATATATTGGAGGCCGTGGCGGACGCGGCGCAATCGGTTGCCGGACCTCGCGGAATTCATGTGTCGGTCCAAGTCGGGGCCGAGTGCGGCATCGTGGCCGTGGACAAGGCCCGACTTTACAGGGGCCTCGCCGGCTTGCTCGCAGCCCTTCTTGAGGTCTTGCCCACCGCACGCCAAGGGCTCGGTCATCCGCCGGCTCCGGCCACGCTGTTGCTCAAAGCCGAGGTCTCGCCTTCTCCCAATGTGTTCAGGATAGAGATCATTTGCAGCGGTCTTCCCATTCCGCGCGAGCGCATAATGGCCCTGGCCCACGGACGGATCTGCGCCGTAGCGGGCAGGACCGCCGCGGCACACGGCGGCGACTTCCAATTACTTCCAACCGATTCCCCTCCGAACACATTGGCGCGCATGCGCTTGCCGCCGGGAAGCTCCGCTGCACCTATGCCGACCACCATAGCAGCGCAGTAATGTTCGCCGCCGTGCACGGCGCCGACTCGCGTGACGTGTCGAGAAAAGGAAGGCCGGCGTGACGGATCCGGGAGATCAGCAGCAACGTTCCAATGACGAAGGGGAAGAGTGCCGCGACGTGGATCCAGTTGAACTCCTGGAGGCCCTGGCCGTGACGGGGCTGGGTCCGATAACGGTGCGGCGCCTGCTCCGCCGGTTCGGTTCCTGGAAGCGGGCCCGCGCCGCCGGCCATTCGGAGTTGCGCGAGCTGGGCGTGAGGCCAAAAGCCATCCTCGCCCTCAGAGAGCGGAAGCTGCGATACGACCCGCGGGAAGAAATGGACAAGGCGCGCAGCCTTGGGGTGAAGATCGTCTCGTTCACCTCGAAAGGATACCCCGACGCGCTGCGCCACTATGACGACGCGCCGCCGCTGCTCTACGTGAAGGGAGAGATTCTGGAGAGGGATGCGCTGGCCATCGCTGTGGTCGGCTCGCGGCGCGCCTCGCTTTACGGCCGGACACATGCCGAACGCACGGCCTACGATCTGGCTCAAGCCGGCTTCACGGTTGTCAGCGGACTGGCCCAGGGAGTGGATGCCGCCGCCCATCGCGGCGCCATGAAAGGCGGAGGCCGAACAATCGCCGTACTCGGAAACGGACTCGCCTCGGTCTATCCGCCGGAACATCTCGAACTGGCCGAACAAGTCGAGCGGAATGGCGCATTAGTCAGCGAACTTCCGCTCGGTACGCCGCCGGCAGCTGCGAACTTTCCGCCGCGAAATCGCATCATCGCCGGGCTCGGCTTGGGCGTTTTGGTGGTCGAGGCGTCCCGCAATAGCGGCGCGCTCATCACCGCACGTCTCGGCGGAGAAATGGGCAAGGAGGTCTTCGCCATTCCCGGGGACGTCGGAAGGCCACAGACTCGCGGGGTCCACCGTCTGCTCCGCGACGGCGCCAAGCTCGTGGAGACTGTGGCGGATATCCTCGAGGAGCTGGGCCCACTTGCCGCGCCGGTGACAGTGCAAGAAGGGGAGCCGGCCATCGCCGACGCGCGTGCCCTCGCCCTGAACCAACACGAGCGGCTCATCTACGACCTGCTCGACTCCTCGCCCAAGGACATTGATCACATTACAAGAGAGTCCGGGCTCTCCCCGGCCAATGCGGCGAGCACGCTGATGGTGCTGGAGCTGAAACGCCTCGCGGTCCAGATGCCCGGCAAGCTGTACGTGCGCGCGGGCGCGTTCCAAAGGACCTTATAAGCAGCGCCGTCGACAGGAACTGCTGACAGGGCCGGGCCTGGTTGGCTGTGCTCCATTTTCTGTCGATCGAAGATGTAGGGGCGCACGGTGGCCCACAGGAGTGGCGAACAGAGCCGCCTGGTTCCACTCCTTGAAAACTCCACTACCCTCTGATAGCATGAAGTTTGCAGGAAGCAACTTCCTAGTGTGGACATTCCCGTGAAGCGTTATCCCAATCTGAGCAAACTGCACATCCTGCACTATCCGGACCGGAAGCTCCGAGAGTGTGCCATGCGCATCAAGGAGACGAGCAGTCTCCCGCAGGAGATCTCCGAGCGCATGGCTGAACTCATGCAGGAGGCGCAGGGCATCGGGCTTGCCGCGACACAAGTGGGGTGGCCATATAGACTTGTGGTTCTCAAGTCCATCTCCGATCCCGATGAGATTCTGGCCTTGCTCAATCCGGAGATACTGGCTCGGCACGGTCGCGTGGTCGAGGAAGAGGGCTGCCTGAGCGTGCCCGGCGTGTTCGCCAAAGTGCGACGGGCCGAGAAGGTGCGTGTGCGGGCTACTCTGCCTGACGGAACGCCCGTGGAAATGGAGCTTGAAGGCATGGCAGCGCGCGCTTGGCAGCACGAGATGGATCACCTGGAGGGAACGTTATTCGTGGACCGGCTCGGCCCGACCGCGAAGATCGCCGTGTCCGGCAGACTCCGCGAACTGGAACAGATATACCGCGAGTGCTGCACCACGGAAGGCCGACTGGGTGAAGAATCGTGAACATCATCTTTGCCGGTACTCCGCAGTTTGCTGTTCCCACTCTTGACGCACTCATCCGGAGTCGTCACCAGGTCGAGCTCGTTGTCACCCAGCCCGACAGAAGCGCAGGCCGTGGCCGCAAACCGGTCGCGCCGCCGGTCAAGGAATGGGCCCTCTCCGCGGGCCTGTCGATCGTCCAGCCGGAAAGCATAAATCGGGCGCCGGTCGTAGATCGCATCAGGAGGTTAGGGCCGGACGCGTTGGTGGTCGTGGCGTACGGAAAACGGCTCGGCCGCCGCGTGCTGGAGCTGCCGCGCCTCGGCTGCTTCAACATCCATGCCTCCCTGCTCCCGCGGCATCGCGGCGCCTCACCCATCAACTACGCCATTTCGAGTGGCGACAGAGAGACCGGAATCACCATCCAGAAGATGGCGACGCGCATCGATTCGGGCCCGATCGTGGCGCAGCGTGCGACGGCCATAGGTGAGCAAGAGACCTCCGGCGAACTGTCCGAGCGCTTGGCCGAACTCGCGCGTGAGATGATCGTGCCGGTTCTGGATTCAGTGCAGGAGGCGACCGTCAGGGAGCAGCCCCAGGATGACGCGTGCGCGACGTACGCGCCGAGGCTGCGCAAAGCTGACGGCTTCATCCCGTGGGGGAAGGACTCGTCATACATATGCCGGTTCGTCCGCGCCATGACTCCTTGGCCGGGCGCGTTCACCTTGCACCAGACCGCCCCCGGCCGTCAGAGGGGAAGGCTGATCGTGCTCGCCGCCCGGACGCTGGCCCATCCCGGATATGAAGCTAGACACGCCTGCGACAGTGTGGCTAGGCCGGGCGTGATCGTCCGGGCGGACGACGCCCTTGTCGTTGCAGCCGGCGAAGGATTCGTCTCCTTGCTTCAGGTGAAACCGGAGGCCGGCAAGGCGATGGATGCCGCCGCGTTCCTGCGCGGGCACACGGTCCGGGCGGGAGACAGGTTTCGTGGCCGGCCGTAGCTTTGAATATCAAGGCCATATCCGTGAACGAATGAGAAAGGAGAGGAGAGAGAGGAGAAGGGAGAGGAGAGAAGGAAAGAAAACGAACTCCAGGTCAAGTGCTCATCGTTATCTCCCCCCTCCCTTCCCTTTTCTCCCTTCTTTCTGTTTGCATGGTTTGTCTTGTGACAACCGGAAAGCCTCATGTCTTCAAGACCGGCGCCAAGCAAGAAGAAACTAGGCCCGCACGGGTTCTCGCCCAATCCTCGGCGTCACGCGCTTGAGGTCGTCAGCCAGGCCCTTTCGCCAACGGGCCGGGCCTTCGCACGCGAACTCTTGGATGAAAGGCTGACTCACGCGCCGCTCAATCCGGAGGACCGAAGGCTTGCCGCTGACCTGACCTACGGCGTGATACGTCGCCTGGGCACTCTCGACGCTGTTGTCGCCGCCTATGCGGAGCGCCCGCTCCAAGAGATCGAGCCCGTCGTGAGGCAGATCCTTCGGCTTGGCGCGTACCAGTTGCTCTACCTGGACCGCGTTCCCAACCACGCCGCGGTGGACGAGTCCGTGCGCCTCGCCCACGCTACCGGCAAGCAGCACGCGTCCGGGTTCGTCAATGCCGTGCTCCGCTCCATCGCCGGTGAGGTGAAGTTCGCCGATCGGGCCGATCCGGCCAAGCCCCGACATTCCTTTGAGCTGCGTCCCGGTCGGGCCTGTGCGTTCTCCAGGCCGATTCTCCCCCCGCCTGCCGACCAGGCCTCTTACCTTGCCGCGGCGCAGTCGTATCCTCGATGGCTTGTCCTGCGCTGGCTTGCCCGCTACGGGACGTCGCGCACGCGAGAACTCTGCGCAACGGCCAACGAGCCTCCGCCGCTCTTCGTTCGCGTGAACTTGCTTCGCACGACGATGGACGAGCTTGTCTCTGCGCTGCGGGAGCAAGGCGTGGAAGCGGTCCCGTCTCCGAGCGGCAGGACATTGCGCCTCCCTCCGCATACACGCGTGGACCAACTCCGGCCCTTCCACGAAGGGCTGTTTCTGGTTCAGGACGACTCCGGCGCGGCAGTCGTGCCGTTCCTGGGGCCAAGGCCGGGCGAGCAGGTGCTCGACCTCTGCGCCGCCCCCGGCGGGAAGACCTGTCACCTCGCTGAGCTGATGCAAGGCCGCGGCCAGATCGTGGCCGTGGATTCGTCGAAGCCGCGGCTCCAGAAACTCGTGGACAGCGCGTTGCGGCTGAACCATCGCACCATCGCTGCGGTGGCCTCCGAGGGCGCCAACTTCGCGGTCCAGCACCGGGCGCGTTTTGACCGTGTTCTACTGGACGCGCCGTGCTCCAACACCGGCGTGCTGCGGCGGCGGGTGGAGGCGCGCTGGCGGCTGTCGGACGAGGTGATCGCCTCGCTGTCCCGACGACAGCGGGCCTTGCTCGAGGCGGCCCTGATTTGTTTGAAGCCGTCCGGCTCGCTCGTGTATAGCACGTGCAGCCTGGAGCCGGAAGAGAACGCTGAACTCGTCAGGGTCGTCTTGAGTGCGGTTCACGGATTTCGACTGGACGACGAAGTGGAGTCCCTCCCTTCTCGCAACGGCGGAGAGGGCGGGTATATGGCGCGCATCGTGAGGGAGCGCCAAAGTCCGGGAAGGTCTGAGGCATGAGCGGGCGCAAGGTCTTCATCCATGCCTTCGGCTGCCAGATGAACAAGTTGGACGCCGAACTCGCCCTCTCGGCGCTGAAGCAGGCCGGGTACGAAGAGGTCGCCTCTCCGGGGGAGGCCGACGTCATCCTCTACAACACCTGCTCGGTTCGCTCGCACGCCGAGCAACGCGCCTACAGCAACATCGGCAAGCTCAAGCACCTCAAACGGCGCAAGCCCCATTTGGTGATCGGGGTCCTCGGCTGCATGGCGCAGAAGGACCGCGAGAGCATAATTGAGCGCCTGCCCCACGTGAACATCGTGTGCGGCACGAGGGAGTTCCCGCGCATCGTCGAGCTGATTGAGGAGGCGCGCCAGGGGGCGTCCGTGCTGGCCTGCTCGGAGAGCGGCGCCGTATCGGTGGAGCGCGACGTGGCTCGCCGGCCCACGCGCTTCCGGGCCTACGTGAGCATTATGCGGGGATGCGACAACTTCTGCGCTTACTGCATTGTGCCCTACGTGCGCGGTCGGGAGACCAGCCGCCCCCCACAAGACATCGAAGACGAGGTCAGAAGGCTTGTGGACGACGGTTGCCGCGAGATCACCCTCCTCGGCCAGAACGTCAACAGCTATGGCAAGTCCTTCGACAGACCTGGGGCGCTGCCGGAACTCCTCTGTCGCTTGGACAGGATCGCCGGCCTGGACCGGCTTCGCTTCGTGACCTCTCATCCCAAGGACGTGACCCGGGAGATGCTGCAGGCGGTGCGCGACTTGCCTTCCGTCTGTGAGCACCTCCATATGCCCGCTCAGTCGGGAAGCGACCGCATCCTCTCCGCCATGAATCGGAGCTACACGTCCGGGCGCTACAGAGAGCTTCTGGCCCTGGCCAAAGAACTTGTGCCGGGCGTCAGTGTGGCGAGCGATTTCATCGTGGGCTTCCCGGGCGAAACCGAAGAGGACTTTGAGCGGACTGCGTCGCTTGTGCGCGAGGCGCGGTTTCAGCAGTGTTTCGTGTTCAAGTATTCCCCGCGGCCCCGCACCCCCGCAGCCAGGCTTGTTGATGATGTCTCCGGGGAGGACAAGCGCCGAAGGAACATCAAGCTGCTCGAGATCCAGTCAGCCGTCAGTGCCGACGAACAGAGGACATTCATCGGCAAAGACGTGGAGGTGCTCGTCGAGGGGCTGAGCAAGCACGACCCGAACCGCCTCGCCGGCAGGCTCCGCACGAATCAGATTGTCGTGTTCGAGGGCCCTTCAGAACTCGCCGGAAAGTTGGTCCGTGTTCGCGTCACGGAAACCACTCCCCTGACGCTGTGCGGCGCCTTGGCAGAGACCGGTTGACACGCGAGGCGTGCTCCAATATATTGCCGCCATCTTTCACGCTGTTTCCGTGCGGGGACGCTTCATGGCGATCTGGGAATACATCACGGCGGTCCGGGCCCACGATCAGCTCCTGACGGACGAGCAGCTGAGCAAGTTCGGCGCTCGCGGGTATGAGCTGGTGAGCGTGCTGGCCCTGACGGACGAGGTCACGGTGGTCGGCCACCTTGAGAAGCACACCAACGTGCATTACTTCTTCAAGCGGCCCAAGTCCGGCGCCTGACCACAGCGCGCTTCGCGCGGCCGGTTCTACTTTCTGTCCTCTGTTTGCGTCCCTTTCCCCGAGAGGTATTCACCGCCCCTCTTGATGGACGCGTCGAGCAGGCACCGCACCAGGAGAAGCGTCTCTCGCTGAATCCCTCGAAGATGCTCGGCCGCCTCGGAGTTCTTGTAGGCCGACCAGATCGCACAAAGGGGACACCCGCAATCGCTGGATTCGTCGCGTTGCTCTGGAGCGTGCATGTCTTTTCCTCCCAGCCGAAAGTCTCGGCCAAACCAATGAGATGAGATCAAGTGAGTCGGCGGAAAGCCTCCTCGCCGGCGTGCTCCGGGCCGATCTTTTCCTGCTGACCTCTTCCCATTACGGGAAACCGGATTCCGTCCATCCCGGGATCGACGTAACGGCTGAACCAGTTCACAAGCCGCCGGCGCATCTCCTTCACGATCGGTGTCTTCGATTTGTCGTCAACCAGATTCTTTCTCTCGTCGGGATCGTTTGTCACATCATACAGTTCGAAAGGGCCGTAGGGAAAGCGATGAACGTACTTCCACTCCGGCGTGCGGATCATGCGCACGGGTCCGTACTCGTCGAAGACCACCACCTCATCCCGCACTTCGTTCTTCCGGCCCAATAGGACAGGCACGAAACTGGTTCCAGGAAGGCCCTCTTCCGCAGGGCGCGGCAGCCCGAGGTAGTCCAACAGGGTCGGCATGAAATCGTACTGGCTCATCAGCGCGCTGCTCGTCACGTTCTGCGGCAGCCGCCCCGGCTGACTGGCAATGAACGGAACCTTGACGGAGTTCTCGTACATGTTCATCGGGAACGTGCCGTTGCCCTTGCCCCAGAATCCGTGATGTCCGCAGGAGAAGCCGTTATCGCTGGTGAAGACGATCAAGGTGGTATCGCGCAAGCCGAGTTCTTCGATCCTATCCGTGATGCGTCCCACGCCAATGTCGGCGCCCGTGACCGCGGCGAAGTAGCCCTTGAGCTTCTCCCGGTTGCCGAGGCATTCCCGCGAGAGATCCCGAGCCCATGGGTGCACGGACTCCTGGGGACAGCTCTTGAAAGGGCAATTGTGGTACGAATCGACCAGATCCTGCGGATGGCCTTCCCAGGGGCTGTGAGGTGCGTTGTAGTGGACGCTGAGGTAAAAGGGTGCGGCCTTGTTCTGCTCGATGAACTCGATGGCAGCGTCCGTAATCACGTCGGTCAGGTAGCCCGGCTGGACCTCGACCCTGCCGTTGCGGATCATCTCCGCGTCGTTGTAATGGCTTGCTCCCTCCGGCATCGCAAACCAAGAGCCGAAACCGTGCTGGGGAGTCAGGCTGTCTCCGAGATGCCATTTCCCGCTCAGGCCGCAGGCGTAGCCGTGGGCGGCGAGGATGTCCGTGTAGCAAGTGAATTCCTCAATGAAGCCGGCAGGCTCGGGCGGCATGTTGCGCGCGCTGATCCAGTCGTGGACGCCGTGCTGCGAGGGGATCCGGCCGGTCATCAGGGTCGCTCTGGCCGGCGAGCAGACGGGAGAGGCGCAGAAGAAGTTCTCGAAGCGTACGCCCGTGGCCGCCAGGCGATCCATGTTCGGCGTTCGAATTTCCGGGTTGCCGTAGCAGCCCGCGGCCCAAGGCCCCTGGTCGTCCGTCAGGATGAGAATCACATTCGGTTTCTGTTCGCTTTGCACGCGTTCCCTTCCAGCAGTAACCCTCCCCCATCCGACGACATCCTTCATCATCTTCGTCCGGCGACCTGCATCGAAGCGAATCGCGCACGCCCCTCTGCGGCAAGGCGGCGGATCGGCTCCATGGCGTGAGCGAAGAAACGCTGATAGGCGCGGCAAAACCAGGACTGGGCACGCAGGCTGCCGGTCACGCGCACTCGGTCCTTGAGGCAGCCCCCACGGCAGAGGTCGGCCAACTCACACTCGGCGCACGCTTCGGGCAGGAGATGTCGCGCTCCCCGAAACATGCGCGCTCGTCCTCGTCGCACGAGCCTCTCCAATGGCGTCGCGGCAATGTTGCCCAGCCGCCACTCCGGCTGCACGAAAAAGTCACAGGGGTAGACGTCCCCATTGTACTCCACGACCGGGCACCAGCCGCAGGCGCCGTCCAGGTAGCACAGCCCGCTGTTGCCGGTGAGCTCGCGCCGAATCAGACCATCGAAGAGACGTATCGAGACGCCGGCCGTCGCCTCGGGAAGCCATTCCTCGAACAGCTCGCACAGGAACTTCCCGAACGCCTCCGGGCCTACGCTGAAACGAGACGGCGCGAGGGTCTTCGAGTCGGTCTCGAGGCAGGGAATGAACTGCATGTAGGTTATGCCCAGTTCGCGCAAATACCTGTAGATTTCCGCCGCCCGGCCGACGTTGACGTCGGTGACCACGGTCAGGATGTTGAACTCGACCTCCTCCTGCGTCAGGAGCCTCAGCTTGCGGAGGACTTCCGCGTGGCTGCCCCTTTCGCCGCCGCATGTCCGATAGGCATCATGGACATCCCTCGGACCGTCCAGGCTCAAACCGACGAGGAAGCGATAACGCCGGAAGAAGGCGCACCAGTCGCCATCCAGGAGCAGGCCGTTGGTCTGCAACGCATTGCTCACGGACTGCCCGCCGACGCCGTAGCGCTCCATGTATTGAACCGCGCGCCGGAAGAAGTCGAGCCCCATCAGCGTAGGTTCGCCTCCCTGCCAGCAGAACACCGATTGGGGCAGGCGCAGGCGAAGGTAGCGCCGCACCACACTCTGCAGCGTCTCGTCCGACATGCGATGCGGCCCGGCCGCGTCGTAAGGCCGCTCCGCCCCTCGATAGAAACAGTAGCGACATGCCTGGTTGCAGTCCGCGCCTGAGGGTTTGATCAGAAGCTGGAGATCCGGATCAGAGTTTTTCATTTTGCTCATCGGACGCGTTGCCAGTCCGGGAATCCCCATTTGGCCATCGCTGATACGATAGCCGGCCGGCACTCCGCCATTGTTGCGGTCGAACTCAGGACTGTCAAGCGGCTCTCTGTCGGTCGCGCCGTTTCGGACAGGGCTCCAAGACCTCGATCGCAATCATGCTAAGCGGACGTCGCGCAAGGCGAGAAGCGATTTCGTGGCCGGAGACACGCCTTTCTGCCGCCTGTTCAAGCCCTTGACGGCTTGCAAGAGGCGTTTGCGAGGGATTATCATTGAGGTGTTTTCAGGGGAAGTCAGTCTATGTGTGCCGCCGATATCTCCAAGACGCTCCAGGAGTGGCCCTACGATCCTCAATGCAACGTGAGGAGGGTCGTGGATCTGGACGGCTCTGAGAAACTGCAAGTCCGGCTACCACTGGGCATAGAGCAGTACGAGCTCGACGGCCGACCCGACGGGCTGCGGCCTGGGGGGCGGGAGTCCTACCTGGAGCTTTACCTGGAGCGCCTTGGGGACGTGAGCGAGGACGCGCGGCAACTCTCGGCCGAGGAGTGCGAGTTGCTCCACGAGGAAGGAGTGCTGTACTACTTCCGCTACCTGTTGTGCTTCCAAATCGGTGATTACGACCGGGTCATTCGCGATACGCAGCGCAATTTGCGCATGTTCGATTTCGTACGCGAGCGTGCGGCCAGACAGGAGGACAAGCTCAAGCTTGACCAGTACCGGCCGTACATACTTCGCGTGCTGGCGTCTGCGATGGCCCTCAAGTGCGCCGGCAAGGAGGACTTCGGGTCCGCCCGGAAGATGCTGAGCCAGGCGATTCAGGAAATCGAAGACCTGGAGGAAGTGCCCACGCCGACCTTCGAGTTTGAGAAGCAGCGTTCTCTGTCTGTACTCCGGGGAATGGTCAAGGAGATGCGGAGCCATAGGGCGCCTTCGGAGAAGGAACAGTTGCGTCAGCGGCTGAGGGCGGCCGTGGAGGCGGAGGATTATGAACGGGCTGCCAAGCTCCGCGACGTGCTCAGGGCCATGGATCAGGCCGCCTCATTGGATGAACGACCCGATAGTGGGCCCAACGAGCCCAAAGTAGAGAAGCAGTCCTAGCGCGTCCGGCACGCAGAGCACCGTGGGCGAGACGAACCGCTCGGCCGGAAGTCGAAGTATTCGTGCTACCAGCGAGATCATCCCGCCGATAAAGGCTGCGGCCAGCACCTGTATGACTACCGCCCCTGTGGCCCTTATCAGCAAGCCAGATTGACCCTCGACGGCGGAGCCCCACCGAAATGTGAGGAGGAGACCGCAACCGATCGTCACGGCCAGCGCCGGCGGCACGCCTAGGGCTATTTCGTCGAGCAGGTTCCTGAAAAAGCTGGCGACGGGGGGTCGCTCGCGCACCAAGTCCCTGGACGTGGAGGCGCTGCACCTCGCGCCCGGGCTCACTCCCACGGCCACCAGCACCGGCAGTCCCAGCGTAAGCACCAGCAGGGCCAACTTCGGGTCATTCCGGCCCAAGAGCAGCCAGGCGATGATGCATATGAGCGTGGGGATCAGGAGCCACAGGCCCCTCGACCTGTTCGCAGCCCATGCCGACCGGTCCACGTACCCCAACACGCTCGCCGTGGCTCGCTCACTTCGACCTTGTGCGTCTTCATCGCCGACGGGATCAAGCAGGTCCAGAGCGTCGTCAACGGTCACGATGCCCACCAGGCGGTTCGCCGAGTCAACCACCGGAACGGCGATCAAGTCGTACTTGGAGATGGTTCTGGCGACCTCGATCGGATCGTCGTTGATATTCACGCTAATCATGTCCCGCTCCATGACATCGCGTACCTTCTTCTGCGCTGCGGGACGGGCCGCCATCAGGTCCTTCAGTTCCACGAACCCCACCAGCCTCCGCTCCGGGTCAACCACGTACACGTAGTAGATCGTCTCCCTGTCCGGCGCCTGAATGCGAAGCTGTTCGAGGGCTTCCGCAACCGTGATATCCGTGGGCAGGCAGGCATAGTCCGTGGTCATGATCGCGCCGGCCGTACCCTCCCGATAGGAGGACAGCTTGCGAATGTCCTCTCGGTCCACTTGGGCCATGAGCGCAAGCACGCTGTCCACGAGATCCGGCTTGAGGCGCTTGATGAGGTCCGCCCTGTCGTCGGGCGCCATTTCTTCCAGGAATTCCGCCATCTCCCTGCGCGCCATGCCCTCGAAGATGGCTGCTTGCGTCTCCTCCGGGAAGAATTCAAATATCTCGATGGCCTTGTCTTTTCGGACGTGGCGCAGGGTATGGATGATCTCATGCGGTTCCAGCTCGGTCAGGGATTCGGCCACGTGGCCCGGGTGCGACTTGTCCAGGAAGAGGCGAAGCCCCGACCCGTCGCCGTGTTTGAGCATATCCCGGATTTCTTCGGCCGTCCTGCGCATGCCGGTTCCTCGTGGGGCACATGACCAGCGGATTTCCACGCCGCCAACGTGTAACGATACTGAGCAATTGTGTCCAAGTCAATAAGTTCCCCCCCTGGCACCGGCTTGCGGAGGTATTGC
>SDBU01001497.1_pt1 | contig 33219 bp, 30 predicted proteins | sample 2277071 | NCBI WGS metagenome assembly SDBU01 (sample SAMN10397929, study PRJNA504765) | marine sediment metagenome | isolation source: marine sediment core GS08_GC12, 126 cmbsf | place: Arctic Ocean: Gakkel Ridge, Loki's castle | collected 2008 | reverse complement strand
ACTCACCAGAGTCCCGTGTCGGGAGCCCTGAGTTCTTGACATGTTGTCGGAACCTCGCCCTTCGACTCCGCTCAGGACGACCCCTTCGGGGCAGGGGTTTCAACCTACGAAGTTATGCCTGCAAATACATACCTATCTATCAATTACAGAGAAAAAAACAACACATTTTGAGCATTATGCCCATTGCGAGCGACCGAAGACACTCGTGTCGTAGGGAGCGCGGCAATCTCTTACGCCAAGTCTGCCAACGAATTGAGATTGCCACAGCCACGCGAAACGCGTGGCTTCGCAATGACGGCGTCTGGGGTTTATCAACCCTCCCTGAAGAGGTTGCCACCACAAGAGATCACCGGCGACCAAGCTATATCAACTCCCGCCGGGCATTGTCCAGATCGTCCGGGTCAAATCTCACCAGCGCCAGTTCCGGACCATCATGGGCGGCGTTGAACATGTGAGTCCGTCCGATCTTGTCCCGCCAGGAGCTTGTCAGGCGAGTCGACTCATGAATATGGCCATGTAGCGTCAGCAACGGCTGGCGCTTCTCGATGAACCTCTGAATCGCTACTGATCCGGTATGCAGGTCAAGCGGAACGTGATCGATCATCTTGCCGTCGAGCGCTGTCCGGTCCAGCTTTGACTGGTACGGGGGTGAATGAAAGAGCATTATCGCCCTGGCAAGGTCATCGTCCTGCGCAAGCTCTAGAAGGTCCCGTTCGATGGTCCGGTACCGCTCCTTTTTCCCTCCTCCAGGCGTCGACCTGTACCCTTCCTCCGGAGATACGCAGCCGGGATCAACAAAGCGAGACACATCATAGCGCTCCCAATCTTTCAGCAGGAATGGTGACGGGGGGATAAATGAGTACCCGTAGACAGAGAACACCCCCACATCGGCTCTGGAGTTATGGACGTACTCCCACAGTCCTTCTTCCGCCCCGGCGCGGAGGTCCTCCTCGCATGAACGAGGATCATCATTACCGAGGATTATGAAGACTCGCGGGTACCGACTCGACAGGGCCCTCCGAAGGTTCCCGAATTCTCGTGCCAGATAGCCGATCACCGAGTCGTCATGATCCTTAGCAGGATGAGTCGTCGCGCCGAAACCGAATGGAAGAATATCTCCGCCAATGAAGAGCGCTCGGGGTGGAGTACTCATAACGGAATCGAAGAGCTTCTGAAAGCGCTCCGAATCGCCATGCAAATCTGATACAAAAAAACATTCGGCCACGGGATACCTCAAAAGTTCGTCCCATATTACGGCGCCTGAGCGACAACTGCAAGATGAATCCATGACCGATAGCTTTCTTTGACTGTTCAGACCTTCCGGAAACACCTTGTGTAGCCATGTGTTCCGGGTTGTCAAGCACCGCGCTCCGGGGATTCTGCGTGAACTTCGGAAGCTGGACGACGAAGAGAAATAAGCGCCGTTTCGTCCGGGCGGTCGTGCTCTTTGGAGACCACCCATACCGGGTAGCGGCTTGGTCTGTTTGAGGGAGAGAAAAGCCTTCCAGTTGTACCGTCATAGGCAAAAAGATAGGGACAACACTGTGAAGTGCTGTCCCTAATCGTAACTTGCAGACCCGGTATTCCCTACCAGGATCCGGGCAGAAGCCTGCTACCAGCGACCACCACGGCCGCCGCCGCCCGGCTTTTTGTCAGGGCGCGGTCGCGCTTCGTTGACATTCAACGCGCGTCCGTTGATCTCCTGACCATTCAAGCCACCGATGGCAGCAGTCGCTGCTTCCTGGTCGGCCATCTCGACAAAGCCAAATCCCTTCGGTCTCCCGGTATCTCTGTCGGTAATAATGTTCACGCTCACCACTTCTCCGAAGCTTTCAAAGGCCTCGCGCAGTTGTTCTTCCGTCGTATCATACGACATGTTTCCGATGTAGATTCTCATTCTACACTCCACCTTCGCTTATCCTCACCTCGACGAATCAGCAACGCAAACCACGTCAGGCAGGACTAGCGCATTCAAGCGCACTATCGCGCATCGGTCCCGAGTTCCAGCTTATTCAGACCTTTGTTTGGAAGAACAAAGCCTCGACGAAAGCAGTGCCGGAAACCAATTCTAACTACTAAGTATATCGGTTCCGGCAGAGAAAGTCCACAACTAATTCCAACCAAAATCGCATTTGGCGAATTCCTCGTACTGGTCTCCGTTAGGCGATCAACCGCCGGGATTTACCGACACCGCCCCTGAACCGGATGAGGCGCCGGGTCAATCCACCAACTGCGGGTACTTGGTGGTCATTGTCTCAATGTCCTCGGCGCTGAGACCTCTGTCAACCGCATATTGGTAGGCCACGCGAGCCTGGTCATAAAACCGCGCCTCCAGATAGGCCTCAGTTGCCTGCTGGAAATAGTGACAGGTCATCTTTGTGCGTCCATGCAGTTTGGTCACATAGTCCACGGAACGGTCGGGTTGGCCGGATTTGAGGTAGCTGGAGGCCAGGCCCACCATGGCGTTCTGATTCAAACTATCGATGCGAAGCGATTCGTGAAAAGCATCCAGCGCGTTTTCAAGGTCGTTCATCCGCATAAGGACAGTCCCGATGTTGCTGATAGTCGAGGCATTATACGGATTGAGTCCATCTGCTATTTTCAGGAGAACCAGTGCGCTGTCCAACTGCCCACGCATGATGCAACAATTCGCCATGTTGGCATAGGCATCGTAGAACAAGGGGTTGAGTTCGATGGCTTTCCTGAAATCGGTTTCCGCCTGGTCGACGTTTCCGTTGCGCAGGTGTTGTTTGCCACGCTTGTGGAATGTGCTCTCCGGAAAGTCCCGTTCGGCCAGTGTCTGCTCTCGTGATGCTGCAGCCGTGTCGCCTGTCTGCTTGTAGTAGTCGATAAGTAACCGTCGCGCGTTCCGATTCCTGACTTTGTCGAGTTCGAGGTAATCTCTGAAATGTGCAATAGCGACCTCGGGTTGACCCTGCGACACCACTCGCGGCGCCAAAACCAGCCCCGCCAAGGTGCAGGCCAATAATGCCGCCAGCAAGGCAGTCATACTCCTGGCCTTCAAAGAGAGAAGAGTGTGAAAACAGAGCATGGCAAGGGGAATGCCCACGATTGAAAACAAGTCCCAGTTGCGCGGCATGCCGATTCCCGGGTTGAACACATAAACCGCGGCCAGTGTCGACAAGGTGAGAATCAGAAGAAAACGACTCTCAATCGACTCGAAGACGGCCTTTCCAAGGGTCATTAGTAAGCCAGAAACAAGTACCAGAAGCCCCGGCACGAGAAGGATCAGGAGATTCAAGGTGTCAATCGCATGTTTGGTCGAGAACAAGCTGTCGCCCTCCACCGTGAACTGATCCGGAATTATCGGCAGGAATGCAAACGTAAAGAAATAGAAGTTGCTGCAAAGATAGTAGTATGCCGCCAGGCCGGAAATGAACGTGGCCAGGCCAATGAGAAGCTTTGTCATAGAACCTAAGGCGGCGAATCCTTCACCCACCCGGGTTCGCCTGAGCAGCAGATAACCAAGGCTCGGCAGAAGGGTCAGTCCGAAAATGTGTATGAAGGTAGCTGCTGCAACGGGCGGCAATGTCCACCAGACCGACAGTCGGCCGCGCAGAACCAGCAACCCGATCAACGAGTAGAGGGTCAACATCGCTATCAGAGGAGCGTAATTCTCCACGTACCCAAAGAACATGAGCGAATACCCACCGGTCGCTACGCCCAGCATGAACAGGATGCGTCTGACGGTGCTCTTGAATAACAATGTTGCGCCTACGAAGACTATGCCAAGAGTCAGAATACCAGATGCTGCTGAGATAATCCGGTAGGTTGTCAGCGCCCGCTCGGTGTTGCTTCCAGAGGTCGCCGAGAATACTGCATCGTTGAGGAGTGATGCCCCGACATCCCAGGATTTTACGGAACCCAAACCGTCGGCGAGCCGTGACAGCAACTGGTACCCGTCACCCAGGAAATGAGTCGTGCTCGGGAACAGCGCGAACAGCAATGTAGACAGGACGACAAACGGTATCGCAATGTACAAGTAGCTTGAATTCGTGCCCGAATGGTGCTCTCCGGTCTCGCTTCGATGAATGCGAACAGCCAATTGCCACCAGACCGGCCCGGCAGCCAGTCCCAGCAAGGCCAAAACAATCCGCCACGATGCCGAGAGATACGCCCACCAATTGATTCCCCACACTCTTCCCTCAGGCGCCACCATAGCAATCAGAAAGAACCCGATGGTGAGATAGTAGGCTCCCAGGCAGACTATTCTCTGTTGCGTGGAATTATCAGCTTTCCTTCGTGACACCTGCTGCTCCTGAAACGAGACAGTCAACCAACTCACTATTGAGTGGGGGGGAAGTATATAGCGCACCGGGCCGTTTGGCAAAGGCTAATACGTCGACCTTTTGATTACAGAGCCAAACCAAACAGGCTTTTGGAATGCCCGGCGAATACGGCAAACCCGAATCAGCGTGTTCAGGTCACCGCAAGAGCACCATCTTGCGACTGGCGGTGTGATCGCCGGCAGTCAGTTTGTACAGATAGACACCCGAGGCCATTTCCCCCGCATCCCAGATCACCTGGTTGGCGCCAACGCAACCCTTGCCGATTATCTGGGTGACCTTCCGCCCGGCGATGTTGTAGATGCTCAAACGATAATCACTCTTGCGCGGCAGAACGAACGAAATGGTCGTGGTCGGGTTGAATGGGTTCGGGTAGTTCTGATGCAATGCGAAGCCATCGGGAAGCAGACCCGGTTGATCGTCGTCGACATCGGTGGGCAGGTCGGCGTAGGCAGTACGCGCCCGGTCGGAAGCGGCGGTCATTCCCGACAGGTCATTGGCCGCCAGCAGCGCAAAGGCGACGGTGTCGATTTCACCTGAGCCCAGATTGAGCGGGCCGACAGCAATCAACTGGACTAAGTCGGTACTGGAACTGTCGTAGTAGCCGGCGCTTCCGAATCCGTCCGTTAAGGCCTGGTATTTTTCAGCTTCGGTGAAACCGTCGCCTGAGTATGATACCAGTGTCCCCGGATTTGTCCACCCCGTAGACAACGGTCCCTCGAGAGCCATGCATCCGCGCGGTTCGAAGTAGTTACCACCGCTGTAATAAGCTATCCAAACGAACTTGTCATTGGTAGCATACCCCCCAGCGTTGACCTGATAGTAGGTAACATCCCAGTCGAGGTAGAGACCGATATAGATACCGCCGATACCGTGCTCGGCCGTGTTCCTAACAGCGTATTTCAGGATGATGAAATCGTTGTTGGGATAATAGGGATAGGCGTACGACAACTGCGTGATTTCGAGCCCAAGCGGATTCTCGGCGCGCTGATCACCGAAGCGGGTGATCATCATCTGCGAACCGCCCGGTCCCGGGTCGATTACCGTGAAGCTTCCCCCCGGCAGGACACCGAAGTCTCCATCCGGTTCACCCGAGGCGTTGCGAAGTCCATCCGAGACGTGCGTGGAGTCGGTGCCGATGATAAGACCGCCCTCGTAGAGGTAATCCGGGGAACTGTCGAACTTGAACCCTTCGCCGCCGGCCGGGAAAAACGTGCCGTCACCCAGACCGAAACTGCCGAAGTTGGTCAGAGTGAATTGTATGAGACCGACATCGTGCGTAGCCATGGCGCGTTCGAGTCTCGGCTCAACCAGGAAGAACAACTGTCGCGTCTCATGATACTCTCCCCCTCCGTTGACCATCAGGTCGAGCGACAAAACACTGCCCTCAAGCGCCTGGTCAGATATCACCACAACGATCTCGTCGTTGGAGCGCACAGTATCGCCACCGCTAATGAGGCCAAAGTCGGCGCTACCTGAGAGGATTTCCAGCAGAGGTTCAGCGCCGGCGAGGCTGATAGTCACACTGCTCACATCATGCCCCAGATTCTGCAGGACGATAGTACCGCGCACGGTGTCACCGGATGCGATGGGCGGGTGGTCAAAGCTGTACAGGCGCACGTTCGGCTCGGAGTTATCATCGGGCAGAGCGTCAATCGCTGCCATACAATCAATCACACCCCAGCCATAGTCATTGTCGGGCAGGTTGTAGACATCAAAATCACGGGCGGTGGTTAGAATCGCGTTCTTGATTTGTTCGACGGTGGCGTTGGGATTCTTCTGCCGCATCAGCGCCACCAACCCGGACACCTGCGGCGCCGCCATCGAAGTGCCGGTCATAGTGTGGTAGCCGCCTCCGGGCCACCAGGTGGAAAGAATGGATACACCGGGGGCGCAGACGTTCGGCTTGATAGCGCCGTTGCAGTCCGATGGTCCGCGCGATGAGTTATTGTAGACCACGGGGGGCGATGATAGTGCATCGACGTTGCCGACGGCGAAACAGTCGATAGAATCAAGCGCCCGGTTGGCCGGGTTACGGATAGTCTCGCCCAGGTAGGTTTGACTGTCCTCATCCCACACGCCGCGGCCCTCATTACCCGCTGCGAAGATATTTACTATGCCGAGGGCTTCTGTAGCCTCGATCATATCGTAGAACAAGTTCTGGCAACCGATATCGGCCACGCCCCAACTGTGGTTGATCACATCGGGCACATCGTCGATACTGTTGGCGTCGCCGTCCGGATTGGCCGCCCACTCGAAAGCATCGATAATCGACGTCCCGGTGACATCAATCACCGCCGCCGAGATCCACCGGGCGTCGGGCGCCACGCCGGTGGTGTCGCCGGTGCCATCATCGTGCCCAACCATACTGCCCATCGTATGAGTGCCGTGGGAGGGGTTGCAGGTGTTATAACCGCAGATGGGAATGGTGCGTGGGGTGTCCTGACCATCGTAGCGCGGATCGAACCAGGCGGCGGCGTAATTGCCGTCGTTCCCCTTCCAACTTCCTGAAAGCGCCGGATGGTCACCATCGACACCGGTATCAAACGAACAAACCAGCCGTCCTTCGCCGGTGTACCCCGCCGCCCAGGCATCGTCGGCATTGATGAACTCCAGATGCTCGCTCACTCCGGCCGACAGGGTACTGGTGGCGTCGGATTTGTCCGGTACAATGGCGGTGAGTCGGGGCACGGCGTAGATCATGTCTACGTCATCGCGCTGCGCCAGATCGGCTATGGCGCCCGCTTCGATATCCACTTCGATCACGTTTACCAGCCAGTGCTGCTTGACCTGCCGTACCCGGCCGGCCGCCTCATGTCGGCTGAGCGCTTCGATCAAAGCCTGTTGAGACTCAGCGCGGTTCTGCTGCAACTGTGCCATGACAGTCTGGTAGCGTCCCTCGCGGGTGGATTGGTTGACGGCTGCGGCCTTCAAGGGACGGTCCGTTAACTCAGATCGCAAGACGATCCAGACCGACAGCTTATGGTCGGAGGGGGTGGATGAGATTCGCTCCAGCAGATTATCCGCTATTTGTCCAGCCGAAACGGGCGGGACCAGAGTCAGGGCGAAAAGCAGACAGATTGTCAAACAGCCAAGAGTTCTCATTCATTTTCTCCCAAAAACAGGACGTATACCGACATCCGAATATCCATTACGAGCGAAAACCATGCCGCCGTAGAACCCGACTCTCCTCGGCTATTGTCTTAACATACAGCCGGTTACGGGCGAGCGCCGTGGCCTCATGGCGTTTGCCGGTTCTCCCGGTCAGATAATAGGCAATAGCTTTCATCTTTGCCGTCATCATGCCGGCGAATCCAGGCAGGCCCGTCATCTGGACGTCCGCTCTAAAATCTTTCAGAACTTCCATGTTCACTCTATAATAAACGGTGACAGACTATTTGTAAACAGTTACGCCGGAATTACAATTATAGTTCCGGCACGGAGAATCGCTGGAGAACAAGACTATGAATGACCAATTCGCTCAATTCAGCCGGACTCAACTCGAAGACATTCTTACCGATTTCGCCAAGAACTGGCTGGCTCATGACGGCCTCTGGTTTCAGGCGGTAGAGCGCCAGTTCGGTTTGGAGAAGGCGATCGAGCTTGATACTGAAGCCTGGAAACGGTTCACGACCATCGAAGCCAAACGCATAATGAAGCGACATGGTATCTCCGAGGGTAGCGGTCTTGACGGCCTGAAGAAGGCGCTTGGCCTGAGGATGTATGCTCTCGTCAATGAGCAGACGATTCGAAATGAGTCGGATGATTCGTTTGAGTTCTACATGGTAAACTGTCGTGTGCAGTCGGCGCGCCGACGCAGGGAGTTGCCGTTGTTCCCCTGCAAGTCGGTCGGGCTGGTGGAGTACGCTGGGTTTGCGCAGGCTGTCGATCCGCGGATCAAAACTGAGTGCATCGGCTGTCCGCCTGATGACCAGGCCGGGGACGAATACTATTGCGGCTGGCGGTTTAGTCTGGCCGCTGACGACACCGCATAAGCGGGTCCTCGTAGGGAAGGATCCCTGCGATCCTGCCGAAACGTCATCCTGAGCAATCCCCCGACGTCATCCTGAGCGGAGTCGAAGGGTGGCGTACCCGGCGGTAGGCCGATACTGGATACTGGCTTCTGTGGGCGGCGTATGTCCACATGCGCCGACATGATCGAAGATCGATGATCTACCACAGATCAGCCGGAAAGGTGACGGCCACTTTCACGACACTCTGGGGTGTGACGCTTACGGTATAGGTGGTGGTGTCGTTGTCGGGCGTGTAAATAACGCTCAGCCTCTGATTGCCGATAGGGACACTACTGAATGAGAAACTGCCCCCAGCGGTCGGACTGGTAGTACTGGTGGTGACGTTGCCGCTGCCGTCCGGATAAGTCAGCCGTATCACCAACGAATCGCGATAGATCGCCCCGGGCATTTCGTCGTCGGCATCGATAACATACCCTTGTACGCTGTTGTCCAACAGCGCCGAGGAGGATACAGCGATGATCTTATCGATATTCGAGCCTGACCCGGTCGAGCGCAGCAGGGTATCCGAGTAGACGTAGGCACTTTTCCAACCGTCCTGTTTGAACTCATTCAAGTCAACGCCGCGACTGATATAGGGTCCATCCCAGGTGGCAAAACCGCCAGGATTGGTCACCAAGGCATCGAGATTGGGCGGCAGCGAACCCACATCGCCGACATACCCAAAGTCGGTTCGAGCGCCTTTGGCAAACAAGTTCGGGTCGCCGACCATCGCCTCAGCCAGAGCATCCAACTCCTTTTTGGTATGTTCGTACTTGGCCGTGTCCAACGAAGTCGAAAGTTTGCGCACTGCTACTGTGGTCATGATTCCGACGATAATGATCACGATGATCAGTTCGATCAGAGTGAAGCCGCGATTATTATCTGGTCGTGTGATCACTGGCAGGCTCCGAAGCTGATATAGAACGTCGAACCATCGGAGAGTAGCACGGTGATACTGACATTGGACATGTCCACCAGAGCCCCACCGACCGGCCCATCTTCGAAGGTCTCAATCTGAACCCGTGCGCTGTCGCCGGCATTGACGGCCTGGCTGCTCAAGAACGGCGTTACATCGCCGCTGCCGTTTTTCGGATTATTAGAATCGAAAACGGTAGTACTACCCCATCTTACATACCTATAGTAGGCGGTGGGTGTGGCGTAGGTCAGGGTGATGCTGTTGACCGTGATTTGGCTGCCACTGTTATTAATGACCCAGAAGGAAAAGTTATTACACTGCGGCGATGAGTATACCGTATCGCGTCCGGCAATATGGCTCAAACCACCACCACCACCACCGCTCCAGACGTTGGCGGCCAACGAGTACTCACCATACGGCGACGAGGCCGGCAGCACCGACACAAACCGCCTCACGGTGTCGTCGTCCGGAAGGTAGATCACTTCGATATCGTGATTCCCGATCGGTATGGAATCGAATGTGAAATACCCGCCGATGTCGACGGTCGCACTCTTGGTGACCGTGCCGCCGGTGCCGTTGGGGATGGTCATACGGACCGCCAGCGAATCCCTGTATGTCGACCCAGGCGGTGTGCCGTCGAGATCCAAAACCAGACCGCTAACCTGATTGATGGTGAAATCCCCCATGCTGTTACCCAATGTCCGCACGATGTCGGAACCGGAACCGCTTGAGGTAATGTTGACGCCGCTGTAGCTGTAGTTGGCGTCCCAGGTATCCTTCTTATAGTCGTCGGTCTGTTGCGTGAACCGGTTGTCAATATACGGACCCTTCCAGGTGGCATAACTTCCGGGATTGCTGTTGAGAGCGTCGAGGTTGGGCGGCATAGCGCCGATGTCGCCGACATAACCGAAGTCGCTTCGTACTCCATTGTTCTGTAGTTCGGGGTTGCCGACGATGGCTATGGCCAGCGCCTGAAGTTCCTGTTTGGTCTCTTCGGTGCGGGCCGAATCGGAGATGATCCCGGCGGAACGAAGCACCACGGTGGCAAGAATCCCGGTGATAATGACTACCAGGATGACTTCGATCAGCGTGAAGCCGCAGTGATTCTCGCAAAGTCGTATCATGGACAGGCTCCGAAGCTGATATCGAACGTCGAACCATCGGAGAGCAGTACGGTAACGTCTACGTTCGACATATCTACGTTGGATCCACCGGTAGTGCTATTCTTGAAGGTCTCGATCCGAACCCGCGCACTGTCGCCATCGTTGACGGACTGGCTTGAAGAGAACGACGCCACATCGCCGCTGCCGTTTTTCGGACTATTGGAATCGAAAACGGTAGTACTACCCCATCTCACATACCGATAGTAAGCGGTGGGTGTGGCGTAGATCAAGGTGATGCTGTTGACCGTGATCTGGCTGCCGCTGTTATTGATAACCCAGAAGGAAAAGTTCCTACACTGCGGCGATGAGTATACCGTATCGCGTCCAGCTATATGGGCCAAATCGCTTCCACCACCCCCACCGCCTCCGCCGCCGAAATACGCCGAGGCGAACTTGTAACTGACCGGGCTCTTGTGTCTCGGCAGGATCGTTACGTATCGCAGCAGGGTATCGACATTGGGTGTATAGATCATTCGCAAGGGGTGTGTCCCGGCCGGGAGCGAGTCGAGCGTGACAAGTCCCGCCGAGTCCGGCATGTACGCCTTGGTTGTCGCGCCGCCGCCACCGTCTGGAATGGTGATCTTGATGTCCACCGAGTCAAGGTAGACTGTTCCCGGCACTGAGTCGTTGGCATCGATGATAGTTCCATTGAGTGTGTTGAGCGTGTAGTCGGTCACGGCGTCGGCGATCTTTTTGGTGATGGTCGAACCGCTGCCGGTCGATGTAATCGTCACTCCGCCGCTGTAATTATAGAGGCTGCCCCATTCGTCCATCTTGAATCCGACCGAATCCTGGACCAATCCCGGTAGAACGTAAGGTCCGTCCCAGGTGCTGTAGCCGCCCGGGCTTTCATACAGCGCCTGCAAATTCGCGGGAAAGCTGCCGACGTCACCGACATAGCCGAAGTCCGCTCGCTGCCCGTTGCAGATAATGGCCGGATCCCCAACGATTGCGTCGGCCAGCATCTCCATCTCGCGCTCGGTCTCAACCCTTCGAGCATCCTGAACAATCACCGTGGCCGACTGCATCGCCACCGCCACCAGTATACCAACGATGATTATCACCACCGTCAACTCGATGAGGCCGAAACCGCTGATCTTTCGTAGACGCTGCACCATGAGGCTACCACACATCACTGAACAGTTGGGTTTGCAGGTAGCCGCTGCGACCGGCATCGATACTGATCAACCTGGTGAGGGTGTCATTGGTGGGCAGATACACCGTTTGTAAAATGTGCCTCCCAATCGGGATGGAATCAAAAACCGCCAGGCCGTTGCCATCCGGATTGGTTGTGCGTGATGTGTAGCCCCCGGCGCCGTTGGGATGAATGAGGATAATTCGCACCGAGTCTCGAAAAACAGCCCCTGGCGAATCGTTGTCGAGGTCCACGACGACAATTGACAGGTCGTTGTACAGGAGGTCATCAGTGGCATTGGCGATATTGCGGCTGATATTAGACCCGCTGCCGGTGGAGACTATGCTGTTCCCTCCGGAATAAACGTACGCGCGGCCCCAGCCGTCGAGTTTGAATTCCGACGATGGACCGCCGGCGGCAACATAGAAATCGTCGCGCACATAGGGACCATCCCAGGTACCGTATCCGCCCGGGTTAGTCACCAGCGCATCCAGATTGGGCGGCATGGCGCCGACATCACCGACATAGCCATAATCAGTCCGCGCTCCTCCGGAGAGTAAGGTCGGGTTGCCGGCCACAGCGTAAGCCAGTTGCTCCAACTCGACCTTAGTTTCCTCGGTGCGAACAACTTCATTGGTGCCCTTCAGCGATTTCACGGCCACCGAGGCGATAATGGCCACGATCACGATTACGATGATCAGTTCAATTAGCGAATAGCCGGTTTCTGAGGCGAGTTTTGCCGTCATCTTACAATAGCCTAACCTGGTTCGTCTCATAAGATTATCGGCAAGTATTGAATGTGGTTTATGGTCGCTTATGGAAGGTGTGCCGATGTACCGGGTCGCAGGGTTGTGGTGGTCGAGTCTTCAGACTCGACCACGGGCCCCGCTGAGTCTGAAGACTCAGCGGGCTCAAAACACTCCGGCTTGAAAATCAGAATCGCCATTTGGTGCTGTCTGGCGACTCGCCTGACAGCCATTACGTGTGAAGGCAGGCGTCGGGCGGGGTCGCCCGACACCACCATCGGTACTCGGTAGAAAGTGGAAAAAAAGTTACACATTGACAATTTTCTTATGGACAAAATGCATCCCTTTAGATATAATGAGCCAGTAGAAAATGGAAAGGTGGGGAAACCAATCCCACATTACAACGGTTAACTTGGTAGCAAGTTAAACACTGAAGTAAAGGAAGACGGAATGCGGTTATCTCGCAAATCAGACTACGCCCTCAGAGCAATACGACACCTCTCCGGGCTGGCAAAGGGACAGCTCGGCTCCATCAACTCCGTAGCCGAGGCAGAAGTAGTGCCTCGTGAGTTTCTGGCCAAGATCCTCAAAGACCTTACTCGAAGCGGTATCCTGGTTTCATACCAGGGTGTCAAGGGCGGCTACGCCCTGGCCCGTGAACCCAGGGAAGTCAGTTTCCTCAATGTTATCGAGGCAATCGACGGCCCACTCCATCTCAATCTGTGTACCGAGCCGGATGGCTGCCGTTGCAATCAGTACGAGACCTGTGATCTGCGCAATTTCTGGGAGTCGCAGGAAGCTTCGTTCAAGAAAGCCCTCAGCAAACAGCACTTTGGCAGGTACCGCAAGGGTCGCAAGTAAGAACGCCTGGCAGCGCTCAATCTGAATACAATTAATCCCGGCGGGTCGCTCTTTGGAACGGCCCGCTTTCCTTTTGGGGCTTGTGCCGTCGCGCAAGCAGGTATTATATTCGTTGTGACAGCACTGGCTGTGTCATTGGAGAACTTCCACCGACGGCTGGTGTTAAAGAATAGACGAACCTGTTTTCAGGAGTATAACAATGGTAGATTTCAGCAATAAACAACATCGAGTAAAGATCGGCCTGGCGGAAATGCTCAAGGGGGGCGTGATTATGGATGTCATCAGCGCCGACCAGGCCAAGCTTGCCGAACAGTCGGGGGCGGTGGCGGTAATGGCGCTGGAGCGAGTGCCGTCCGATATACGTGCCGATGGCGGCGTCGCGCGCATGGCCGACCCGGACGTGATTGAGGGAATCAAGAAGATCGTGACCATCCCAGTGATGGCCAAGTGTCGCATCGGGCATTTCGCCGAGGCGCTGGTATTGGAATCGCTCGAGGTCGATTTCATCGACGAGTCCGAGGTACTGACCCCTGCGGACTACAAAAACCATGTCGACAAATGGTCATTCAAAGTGCCGTTTGTGTGTGGCTGTCGCAATCTTGGTGAGGCGCTCCGGCGGATCTCCGAGGGTGCGGCCATGATTCGCACCAAGGGCGAAGCCGGTACCGGCGATGTCTCCGAGGCGGTCAAGCATCTGCGCGAAATCGGCACGGCCATGAAAGCACTGACGGTCACCCCCGATGACGAACTGTATACAGCGGCCAAGGAACACCGGGTGCCTATCGACCTGGTGCGGATGGTAGCCAAGACCGGGATGTTGCCGGTGCCGAATTTCGCTGCCGGCGGTATTGCCACGCCGGCCGACGCGGCCTTGTGCATGTTCCTGGGCGCTGAGGCGGTGTTTGTCGGCTCGGGTATCTTCAAATCGGACAACCCGGAGAAACGGGCCAAAGCTATCGTGGCGGCTACCACGCATTACAAGGATGCCGGTATCGTGGCCGATGCTTCGCGCGGTCTCGGTGAGGCCATGAAAGGCATCCAGGTCGACAGCATCCCCGACGAGGAGCTCTTGCACACGCGGTGAGTGACGGACCCACAACTCCGTCATTCCGGCGAAAGCAGGAATCCAGTCTTGTAGGTCAGGTTCCTTGGAACCTGACGGGCCGGGCTACAGCTCCCCGCGCGCTTTGAAGAAATCAATGGCGAAATCCTCCATCATTGAGTCTATTGTTTGCTTTACGATGGCCACCAACTGCTTCTTGCTGCAATAGCCCAAAGCCGCATCCGTATATCGATCCAAAACAGTCAACGCTCTGTCCGGGCCCATCGTCCCAGCCATGAGGCTGATATGGTATGCTACTGGGTAATTCGTGCCGACAGTCCATACCGTAAAGCTCACGATACCATGAACGGCGTCCTTTTCCGCTGGCGGGTAGTCCCACGGGGGAATCCCGCCGAGTTCCTGGTCAAGTTCGATAGTTGCGAAGTTGTTCTTAAACCTCAGGCCTGCATATTCTCCCAGATCCTTCTCATCGAGACCTAGCTCCTCCTCCTGCTGAAGAGTAACTGAGATGGGCAGGAATTTCTTCACCTTCTTATAGGCTGGGCCATGGTTTGCCTGTCTAACGCTGTCGACGTAGTCCCCAACACTCCTGACCGAATCCACCCGTTGATCCTGAGCGATCGCGACGGCTCCGAACACCCAGAACAGCGAGCAAAGGACTAAATATCTAGACATTATCTACTCCCAATAATACTTGCATTTGACACGTTCAAACCAACCTCATCTCAACTTAGCTCTGGCGGCACTTCGTGTCAATCATATCTTGTGGCCTGATTATGACCTCAGGCCCGAGTTGTCAGGAGCACAAGGACCCTGATCTACGAATCTAGCAGGCCGCGAGGCCTGCTTTTTTCTTGCTTGGAACTGTCATTATGTGATGTTACACTTCTTCCAATTGGCGTATCTTCCTGAGAAGATAAAGGGAGGCGCAAAATGAAAACACCGGCAGAGTTCTTTAAGAAACTTCACTCTCACTCAATAGTTAAATCAGACATAGTTGCCAAGTACTTGCCAGCATGGATGACTGTCCTAGGACCACACTGCGATGAACTAACTTACCTGGACCTGTTTTCTGGGCGGGGAAAGTATTTAGATGGTAGCCCGTCCACTCCACTGAGAGTGTTAGATGCCATCGGTGAGAAGCCTCAGTTTCATCACAAGCTGAAAATGCACTTCTATGAAAGCGACAAAGTCATGTGCGAGCAACTGCGGTCCAATGTCGAAGCTCATCCAACCTATGCACTGCTTAAAAGCAAGCCAGATGTGCAGTTGCGCGAAGTAAACCGGGAACTCATCAGGGATCTACCAATCAAGAACGGAACATTCACCTTCATCGATCCTTGTGGGTATCATAACCTAACCGAGGAACTGCTCGCAGCAGTAATTAAGCGCTGGGGATCAGACTGCCTTTTCTATCTATCAACTTCTGGAATAAAGCGTAACATTGTTAACGGGAATCAAGATCAGCACCTCGTGGAGCTCTTCGGTAAACATGGACTTGCTGTTCTGAAGGAGAAGTTGAAGCTACCGGGAAAGAACACCGCAAAGGATAGGCAGATACTGGATGCCCTCAAGACCAACCTTACTCGAGACCGGTCCGTATATATGATACGATTCGCCATGGACTTCGAAGACCGAAGGCTGACGAGCCACCATCTGGTTTTTGTTTGCAAGCACCATAGAGGTTTCGCCCTGATGAAGGACGTAATGGCCAAATACAGCCTGGTGGATACTTTCGGGATTCCTTTATGGTTGTACAGCAATCTTCGATCCGAAGAATCTGGCCAGAACCGGTTGGAGCTTGACGATCAAATGCAACAGCTAAAGGTAAAGCTGTTGAGAGACTTTAGAGGAGAAACTGTTGCCGCGAAGGCTCTTGTTGACAGATGCCACCAAAGCAAGTATCTGTATACGGAGAAGAACATCAAAGCTGCCATAGACAAACTCGAGATTGACGGGAAACTGACGGTTGACAAGCCGCGAGAGAAACGGATAATAGGCGGCCAAGTTACACTTGGAAAGGACCGCCTGATAACATTCGCCGGGTGAACGCTAAATGGCTATTGCTTCCAAAATCGAGTGGACGAATTCCACCTTCAACCCCATCACCGGCTGCACGAAAATCTCCGCCGGGTGCGCCAACTGTTACGCCGAGCGGATGGCGCGGCGGTTGCAAGCGATGGGAGTGCCTAAGTACCGAAACGGCTTCGAAGTTACGCTGCATCCGGAGATGCTCGACCAGGTGAAGAGTTGGCGCAAACCGCGCCTCGTGTTCGTCAACTCCATGAGCGACCTGTTCCACAAAGATGTACCGTTTGAGTTTATTCGGAAACTGTTTGATGTCATGACGGCCGCACCACAGCATGTTTTCCAGATCCTCACCAAACGTTCCGAGCGGTTGGCAAAGCTCAGCCCGCGTTTATCATGGCCGGAGAATGTCTGGATGGGTGTTACGGTCGAGAGCGCACGATATTATCATCGCATCGACGACCTCAGACAGACCGGCGCGTACGGCAAGTTTCTCTCGCTGGAGCCACTGTTGGGACCGCTGCCGAAACTCGACCTCCTTGGGATCGACTGGGCGATTGTCGGTGGCGAGTCAGGCCCAGGCGCACGTCCAATAGAAAGAGAGTGGGTGCTTGGCATCCAACGTCGCTGCCGCAAACAGCAAGTGGCTTTCTTCTTCAAACAGTGGGGCGGAGTGAACAAGAAAAAGAGAGGTCGCTTTCTCGACGGTCGAATCTACGACGAAGTCCCCGCCAAGCTTTTCTGTGGTGACCGGCAGGGGACGCTGGCGCTGTAACCTACGTACCCGGTCGTACAGTACAAATCCGAAGTTTCGTAGGTCGAAACCCCTGTGGTTTCGACATGTGTCATGCTGAGCGAAGTCGAAGCATAACATCTCTTAGCTGGCACTTACCCTTCGACTCCGCTCAGGGTGAGGTCTGTAGTGTGCTCTGAGTGGCATAGTGCGCGAAGCGCGAAAAACAGGCTTGCCTGCTTGACCATGGCCCCAATTCGAGGTTACTTGCGGGTGAGAACCGTGTTGGTGGTTGGCATGGCGTATGTCCATATGCGCCGCCGTGATGCGCAGGTTATTGTCGGCAGATGTGGACATCTGCCGGGCACGGGTCGTTGCAATGCCGCCTGGTTAGTATAAAGCATGATGACGAAACAGCAGTTACAGATAGGTGTTCTGGCCCTCCAGGGGGATTTTGAACGGCACGAACACCAACTCGGTTTGGTCGGCGCTCACCCTGTGCAGGTACGGCTGCCGTCTGATCTGGACCAACTCGACGGCCTCATTATCCCCGGCGGTGAATCGACCACTATGAACTACCTGGTCGACAGATATAATCTGCGTCATCCGCTCCTCTCCTTCAGTAGAGTTCGGCCAGTCTGGGGCACCTGCGCCGGGATGATTATGCTGGCCAGGAACATTGAAGACAATCTCAGCGGCGTCGAGCCGTTTGGGTTGATCGATATCGATGTTGTTCGCAACGGCTATGGCCGGCAGGTCTTTTCGTTCACCGATAAGGTGGAAGCAACCTTGAACGGCTCACCGGCTGTTCTTGATGCCACCTTCATACGCGCCCCGAGGGTGACGCGGGCCGGTTCCGGCGTCACTGTCCTTGCACATTATCGCAATTCTCCGGTATTGGTGGCGCAGGGTCGGGTGATGGCCTCCAGTTTTCACTCGGAGTTGGAGAACGACACCAGGTTGCTTGAGTTTTTCCTCAGACATTTTGTCACACCATAGAGGAGTCTCGATACCGGTATGCTCATGAAAATCATAGTAGCTCGCCATCACGGCTTCTGTATGGGGGTCGAGCGCGCTATTGAAATAGCGGAAGACACAGCCGCCAAACGGGGCGGACAAAATAAGGTCACGATCCTGAATGAGATCGTTCACAACGAGGTGGTGGTGGAGAAGTTTCGCCGCCAGGGAGTCGGCCAGGCGTTGTCGGTTGATGATGTCGCTGATGGCATCTTGATAATCTCAGCGCATGGCATCTCACCGGATATTGTCGAATCGGCCGAGCGCAAGGGGTTGGAGGTGGTCGACGCCACCTGCCCGCTGGTCAGCCGCATTTATCGCATTATCAGCAAGGCCATGGCCAGAGGGCTGTACATCATCCACTATGGTGACCCACATCACGACGAGACGGCCGGAATCGTCGGTCACGCACCGGATCGAATCAGTGTTGCGGCTAGTCATGAGGAACTACTGGCCCTGCCTGATTGGAGTGACCGCCAACTCGGCCTGACCGTGCAAACCACCGCTCACGCTACGGAATTCGAAGAGGTTGAACAACTGGCCCGTGGCAAATGGCCGCACATTGAGGTGTTCAATACCATCTGTAACGCGACTACCCGCCGGCAGGAGGCGATTATGGAGCTAGCCCCGCAGGTCGAGATGATCCTGGTGGTCGGCTCACAGACCTCGGCGAACTCGAAACGACTGGCCAGAATTTCGGACGACGCCTGCGGCCGTGGTGAACTGATCGGGTCGGCTGAGGATATCCGGGACGAATGGTTCTGCGATGTTTCCACCATTGAAAGCATTGGTGTTTCAGCCGGGGCTTCCACCCCCCAGTTCCTGGTGGATGATGTGATCGAACGTCTAGTTCGGATTAGTGGTGGCCAGGCAGAAGTGATCCGGCTGGTGCCGGAGGAACGCGATAAGAAACTGGACTCCACCGCCGGCTGATTTCCAGTTACAGCCCACCGTCGCTGATCCGCCCCACCTTGACATTTTAGCCCTGCTGGTCTATCATATCTTCCTATGACGGACGCGGCTGCAAAATGAAAATCACCGCTGTGATTCTGGCCGCCGGAACTTCTTCACGGATGGATTCCGGCAACAAGTTGCTGCTCGACTACGGCGAACGTACGGTTATCGAGCAGGTGCTGTTGAACACTGCTGACTCCAACGTCGATCATGTTCTGGTTATCACCGGCTACGAAAGTGATCGTTTGCAGGACAAGCTGAAGAACCACCTGGCAGAGCGCATCAGCCTCGTACACAACGCCGACTACCAACGCGGTCGCGCCGCGTCGGTCAAATGCGCGCTCAGTGCCATTGATGCCAAGGTCGATGCCGCTCTGTTCATGGTCGGCGACAAACCGGGTGTGCCGACGGCGCTGATGAATCGGACGCTTGAACGCTTTCGCCGGGAACATCCTTCGATTCTCTATGTGCGCACACCTTCGGGACGCGGTCATCCGATCATCTTCGACCGTTCACTGTTTGGAGAGTTGCTCACCACTGAAGGTGACCGCGTGGGTGAGGAACTGGTTGTGCGTCATCGCGACCGCGTGTGCGAACTTGAAGACAGCGCCGACCAGATTGACATTAATACTGAAGAGGATTATCGTGCTGTGGTGGCTGCATTGACAGCCTCCGAACCAAGTGGGATGACCTGACAACTTGATTGGACGCTATGGATATCTTTGAACAAATAGTGAATGACCGCAGGCAGGGACGCCCGTTCGTGCTGGCCACTATTGTCAGCAAACAGGGTTCCTCTCCGCGGAAGGTCGGTGCCCGAATGATCGTCTACGGTGATGGCATGACCGTCGGCAGTATCGGTGGCGGCATTTTTGAGAAGCTGGCCATTGATGATTGCCTCGAACTGTTCGACTCTGAGACGCCAAATCGGCTCAAGCGCTATCGTTTCGCCGAAAGCGGCGAGGATGCCACCGGGATGCATTGTGGTGGCGAGGCGGAACTGTTCATGGAGCGCGTCGGCACTCTCAACCGATTGGTGATCTTCGGTGGCGGGCACATCGGCCGGGAGTTGGTGAGAGTCACCGGTGGTTTGGGCTTTATCGTAACCATTGTCGATGACCGCGACGACGTGCTGAAGGAGTTTGCCCCGACGGTCAGCACCCTTCTCACCGATTCGGAGTATCGTAAGGCGTTGCCGCTGCTTGACAAGAACTGCTTCGTGGTGTTAGTGACCCGCTCGCATCAGAGTGACCAGGCAGTGCTGAAGTATGTTGTCGACAAAGAATGCGCCTATGTCGGCATGATCGGTTCGGGATCCAAGATCGCCAAACTGTTTGCCGCGCTGGAGGCGTCGGGAGTCGATCGCGGTTTGCTGGACAAAGTCCACTCACCAATCGGTCTGAAAATCGGCTCCGAAGGTCCCTCCGAAATCGCTGTCGCTATCGCCGCCGAATTGATCGCAGTCAAAAACCGCGCGCTCAAGGATCAGTGAAAGACTCAAGACGCAAAGTTATGCGCGTTGTTGTCCGCGGCGCGGGTGAAATGGCCTCAGGCGTCATCCATCGACTGTTCAAGAGCGATTTCGAGGTGATCGCGCTGGAGCAGTTGCCTCCCACCTGTGTCAGACGGACTGTTTGTTTTGCAGAAGCACTACTCAACGAGCAGGTCGTCATCGAGACCGTCACCGCCAGAATGGTGTATTCTACTGAGAGTGCCGTCGCGCTGGCGCCACACCTTGTACCGATTTTCCATGACCCGGATGCGACCCTCCTGCCTAAATTGAAACCAGCTGCGCTTATTGACGCTCGCATGTTCAAAAAGGAGGCTGACTGTTCGCTTGATCTGGCGCCGATCGTGATCGGGCTGGGGCCCGGGTTCGTCGCCGGACAGAACTGTCACGCCGTCATCGAGACCAACCGCGGTGACAATCTCGGACGTGTAATCTACGACGGCGCCCCCGAGCCACACACTGGAGTGCCTGCGAAAGTGAACGGCATTGATCGTGATCGGGTGCTGCGGGCGCCGAACGACGGCCTGTTTGCCGGTGCCTGCGAGATTGGTGACCCCGTGGTTGCCGGTGACCTGGTAGGCTGGGTGGACATGACACCGGTCAGGGCATCTATCGGCGGTATTGTGAGGGGGCTTCTTCAAACTGGAGTTGAGGCAACCTCCGGCATGAAAATCGGCGACATCGACCCGCGTGGCGAGCGGGACCGCTGTTATCGCATTTCGGACAAAGCCCGCACCATCGCCGCCGGCGTTGTCAGGGCCTTGATCAGGCTCGACTCTCACCGGTCAAAAGCGTAGCGATCCTGCGATATTCCGTCGCCGACAACCTCTCGTAGGGAAAGAACTCTACAATTGGCAGTTGCGGAATTAGCTGGAATTGCCTATATTATAATCTATACAAAACCCTTCAGATAAGCGAGGTGTGCTTTGAGAGTTATCATGATGTTCTTACTCGGCTTTACTATGTTGCTGTCTCAGTTCGTAGAGGCTGAAGTGCCGAAAGTGATGAGTTATCAAGGTCGACTGAGTGATACAACTGGAACACCGCTTTCCGGTGATTACAATCTACTATTCAGCATATATAATCAAGAAAGTGGTGGTAATCCGCTATGGCAAGAGCAACACTCTGATCTCAATGGCAATTCCGTGCAAGTTGAGAGCGGGCTGTTTGTTGCGCTACTAGGTGAAGTCTCACTCATTCCGGATAGTGTATTGAGTGCTTCGGAACTCTGGCTGGCAATCAAGATTGGTTCCGACCCAGAGATGCAACCGAGAACAAGACTGACGTCATCGTTTTATTCGTTTGGGTCCATTATGTCGGACTCTGCGCTTATTGCGAGCTCCGCCCACAGCTCGGACAACCTCGCTGGGAATCCCCCGTCATTTTACTTGGATTGGAATAATCTAATAGACATTCCAGCCGGATTTGCTGACGGTGTGGATGACGATGCGGGTGGAGACATAACCGAAGTGGCAGCAGGGACAGGTCTAGCCGGGGGTGGAGAAGTCGGGTGGGTTTCCTTATCGGTTGCTCCCGAAGGCATCACCAATGTGGAGATTGCGGATGAACCAGGAATTGCCTATGAATTTGACGGCATTAACAGCAATATTGCTTCTACTATAACAGCATATGATTCGGTTACTATTACTCTTCCCGGTAACGGGTATGTTGTCGCAACAGCGCTTGCTCAAGTGAACCTGCGGCACTACAGTGATTCCGAAGAAACTGTTAGAATGTGCATTACAAGAGACAGTGTTTATCTAGATTATGGCAGTTCTGGCTTATGGCGGTTTGACAGGTACGCTCCTAGCTTAACAATTGGAATGATTCACCAATTGAGTGCTACAAAAGTGGAATCCTTGGCAGCCGGAACTTACAAGTACTATCTCAATGCAGAAGCGACTGAGACATCATCTCCAGCGGATGCACAATTGGTTAGACGGCATCTCACTGTAATGTATTTCCCGACTGCATATGGGACAGTTACATCAAAGGCTGCTTCGTCCGGAGATGTCCAGACAGACAGAGGTTACGAGTAAATACATAGACCACGCTTGGTCAAGGGCAGGTCTGCCTCCAGACCTGTCGCCTGATCTAGCTCGACTCCAGCGATAAGCTGTTGCCGACAGTCTCTCGGTCGTCCCAAAATCAAAATCCGCTTGATATCCTCGGACTGCCTGCCTAACTTAGGTTCCTATCGGCGAGACGGCGGCTGGTATTTGTAGACAGTTTTGAGATTACGATACGACCGCTCTTACCGGACAGCGAAGACACAATTCGAGATAACAGGAATGTGAAACATAAAACGCGAAAGAGGCAGATATGCAGTTCTTTCAGCCCAAAGACCCGGCCGAATACGGTTTCAAGGAAGTTCTTTACGAGAAGAAAGATTGGGTCGCAACCATCACGATCAACCGGCCGAAATACTACAACGCTTACAGCACACCCTGCCTGATGGAACTCACTCAGGCCTTCACCGATGCCACCTGGGACGATGCGGTCGGTGTTATCATTTTCACGGGCGCCGGCGAAAAAGCGTTCTGCACCGGTGGTGACGTAAAGGAGTACGCCTCCTACTACACACAAAGGCCGCGTGATTACTTCAAGTACATGGCGATATTCGCCGGTTACATCGAATCCATCTTCAAATGCGGCAAGCCGGTCATCTGTCGCCTTAACGGCATGGCGGTCGGCGGCGGCAACGAATCGCATCTGGCCTGCGATCTCTCGATCATGGCCGACGACACCTACATCGGTCAGATCGGCACCAATGTCGGCTCGGTGGCCTGCGGTGGCGCGACTCAGTGGCTGCCGATCGTGGTTGGTGACCGCCGCGCTCGCGAGATACTCTATCTCAACGAGAAAATTTACGCCGACCAGGCGCTCGACTGGGGTCTGGTTAATAAGGTGGTCCCTCGCGCCCAACTCGACGATGCCTGCGCCGAGATGGCTAAGAAGATGCTCAACAAATTCCCGGAGTGTATGCGCTACACCAAGAGTCAGGTCAACTATTGGAAAGAGCAGGTCTGGTACTCAACCATCGGGCACGCTCGCGACTGGCTGACGCTGCATTTCACGTCATGGGAGCCCAACGAAGGGATGGCCGCCTTTGTCGAGAAACGCCCGTCGGACTACATGGGCTTGCGCAAGCTGGCCGCCGAAGGTGGCTCCTCGGAGTTCAAGTATGGACCTTACAAGCTGACTTGTCCCAAGTGCGGCGCGACCCAGCTTCCCGGTCTGCACAAGTTCTGTGGCGTGTGCGGCGCCAAGCTGGAAGGGTGACCGGCAGGCCGGTCTTATTCGGTGAGCACTGAAGGCTACTGTAGCCTGGCAGCTTGTTGAAATACTCAAGATGGAAGACAAAGAGGTTGCTGCCTTGCTTTTTCTGTCATTCCTGCGGAAGCAGGAATCCATATATATCAATAAAATACTGGATCCCCGCTTTCGCGGGGATGACGAGTGGGTTGGCAATCGAGCATGGTAGAGCACTTTGTCAACAACCTGCTAGTGAGAGGGCGCCTTTCGACAAGACAGGTGTCCAGCCTACGAACGATTAAGGAGATTACTATATGTTTGATCTAACTGGCAAAGCGGCCATCGTCACCGGCTCATCGCTCGGTATCGGTTCCGCGACCGCTCTGTATCTGGCCCAATGCGGCGCCGATGTCGCCGTCAACTATCGCAAACACGCCGATGAAGCGAACGCCCTGGCCGACCAGATTCGCGCCGAGGGACGCAAGGCGCTGGCTATCAAGTGCGACGTGTCCAACCACGATGAGGTCGGCAAAATGGTTGAGCTGGTTGTGTCGGAGTTCGGGAAACTCGATATCCTCGTCAACAACGCCGGCGTCAACTGGGACGGTGTGATCTGGAAAATGACCGAAGAACAGTGGGATACGGTTTTGGACACCGACTTGAAGGGCTACTTCAGTTTTATCCGGGCGGTGGCGCCGCACTTTCGCACGCAGAAGTCCGGTCGGATCGTCAACGTCACCTCGATCAACGGCATGCGCGGCAAATTCGGTCAGGCCAACTACTCCGCGGCCAAAGCGGGCATAATTGGCCTGACCAAAGCAGTGGCCAAGGAGTTGGGCAGGGCATCGGTAAATGTCAACGCTGTCGCGCCGGGCATGATCCTTACCGACATGATGGCCGACCTCCCCGATGATGTGAAGCAAAAGGCGGTCGACGAAACAGTCCTTGCTCGGCTCGGGACGCCGGAAGAATGCGCCTCGGTGATTGCGTTCCTGTGCAGCGAGGAATCGCGCCACATCACCGGCGAGGTGATCAAAATCGACGGCGGCCAGTATATCTGATAACAATACCAAGGGAAGGAACATAGATGGAACTCAAAGACATAGTTTGTATATCCGCCTGCCGGACACCGATGGGTCGTTTCGGTGGTACGCTCAAGAGCATGCCGTCGTTCGATATCGGGGCGGTGGCGATTGCCGAGGCGGTGAAGCGCTCCGGCGTGGCGGCGGACCAGATCGATGAAGTCATTCTCGGCAGTTGTCGTCAAGCCGGTAACGGACCGAACCCGTCGCGCACGGCGGCGGTGCGGGGTGGTATCCCGGAGTCGGTGCCGACCCAGACGATCAATATGGCCTGCCCCTCGGGAATGAAGGCGATCCAGTTGGCCAGCCAGTCGATCCGGCTGGGTGATTCCGAGATCGTCCTGATCGGTGGTTTCGATTCGATGTCGACGATGCCGTATCTCTTGAAAAACGTACGCTGGAACGGTTTCAAAATGGGCGACAAAAAACTCGAAGACGGCTGGTCGGACTCCATAGATCCTTTGATCGGACAGGGTATGGGTACAACCGCCGAGAACCTCGTCGACAAGTACAAGATCCCTCGTGAAGATCAGGATCAGTTCGCCTTCGAATCGCATCAGAAAGCTACCAAGGCGCAGGATGAGGGCTGGTTCGACGAAGAGATCACGCCGATCGAAGTCAAGTCGCGCAAGGAAACGATCACCTTTGACAAAGATGAAACCCCCCGAGGTGACACGACCGTCGAAAAGTTGGCAAAACTAAGAGCCGTGTTCCGCAAAGAAGGCGGCACCGTAACCGCCGGCAATGCTTGCGCTATGTCCGACGGTGCTTGTGCGCTGGTGTTCACAAGTCGAGAGAAGGCAAAGGCGCTGGGCATCAAGCCGCTGTTTTCGCTCATCGCCTATTCCTCGATAGCCGTTGGGCCCTCGACCATGGGTGAAGGTCCCGGTATCTCGATTCCGGCCGTGCTGGAGAAAACCGGCATGAGCATCAATGATCCCGACCTGATCGAAGTGAACGAGGCGTTCGCGGTGCAGGTTCTCTCCAACGAGAAAGTGCTGGGCTGGGACCGCAACAAACTGAACGTACATGGCGGCGCTATTGCGCTGGGGCATCCGACCGGGATATCAGGGGCACGCATCATCGTCACACTCTATCACGCTCTGAAGACACGTGGCGGCGAGACCGGTCTGGCTGCTATCTGTGGTGGCGGCGGTGTGTCGATGGCCATGCTCATCAAGCGGGAATCGTGAGGCATAAATGCCTGATTATAAACACATAGGTTTCCAGGTAGCCGAAAAGGTCGCGACCATAACTCTCCAGCGCGAGAACCTCAACGTCCTCAACATCGCCATGATGGAAGAGATCAATGATGCCTTAGCGTCACTTGACAGCGGCAAAGATCTGAAAGCGCTGGTGATCAAAGCGACCGGTAAAGCGTTCTCGGCCGGTGTCGATGTCAGCGAGCACACGGACGACCTGGTTGACAAGATGATCGCTGTGTTCCACCAGATGTTCCGCCTCTTGGATGGGATGCAGTGCCCAACTGTAGCCTTCGTTCATGGCGCGGCCCTCGGGGGCGGGTGCGAACTGGCCTGCTTCTGCGACATGGTGATCGCCGCGGCCGGAGTCAAGTTCGGTCAGCCGGAGATCAAAGTGGGCGTCTTCCCGCCGGTGGCGGCGGCGGAGTTTCCACACTACGGCCATCTGAAGCCGATGTTCGAACTGCTTTTGACCGGCGACGTCATCAAAGCTGAAGAAGCCCGGACGATTGGCCTGGTGAGCCGGATTTTTCCGCGCGAGGAGTTCGCTAAGGACTGTGAACAATGGCTGGCGCGGTTGACCGGCAACTCTGCGGCGATCCTGCGATTGACCAAGAAGGCGATGCGCGCCGGACTCGGTAAACCGTTTGGAAAGGCGATCTCGGAAGTGGAGCAGATATATCTCAAAGAGATGATGGCGACCAAAGACGCCCACGAGGGCTTGACTGCCTTCATGGAGAAACGCTCCCCGAAGTGGGTGGATGGGTAACAGCGTCATTGCGAGGTCAAGCGCTTCGCGCGACCGTGGCAATCTCATGGCCCTGTCATGCCGGACTTGATCCGGCATCCAGTTCCGGATTCGAAGACTGGATTCTGGCCTTCGCCAGAATGACACAGGTAAACCTGTTTTTCGCGCTTCGCGCACAGTTGACCTCACCCTGAGCGGAGTCGAAGGGTGGCAAGCACGGCCTGCAAATGGGTTCGTTTTGTGGATTTTTGTATTCACTTAACAGCATCGGTGGTGATTCCGAAACCGGCATGAGTAAGTCCCGTAGGGCAGATTTGTCATCAAACCTGCCGACGGTAGCGGGTTCGAAGACGGACCCACCCTACTTCTCTGGTAGCCATTGGCTGGTCCTTTATTGACGGTTGTGCCGCCGCGTTTTGGGAGGAATTGGTACTGTTCTTGTGAGGGCTATTGTGGCCGAGTCTGAAGACTCGGCCACCACAACAAACACAACCGGTAACGTGGCCCGGACGTTCGTCCGGGTTTCTAACTCGGAGCACTGTCGCTATGAAACCCGGACAGATGTCCGGGCCACCCAGCCTCACGGTGTCATACTTCGACTGCGCTCAGCATGACGCGACCGAACCCGTATTCAGTTTTTGCTCGCACTTTCTCGCATACCAGCTATCTTGCGCAAAGTACCATGCTGACCAAAGTCAAAAAGACCATCGCCGAACACGACCTGATCAAGCAGGGAGATTCCGTCCTCGTCGGTCTTTCCGGCGGGCCGGATTCGGTAGCGATGCTGCATCTGTTGTGCAAGCTCCGAGGCTCGATGAAGCTTCAGGTGCAGGCCGTCTACATCGATCACAGCCTTAGACCGAAGGCCGCGGCTGAAGAAGAAGCGTTCTGCCGTCGTCTCTGCAAGAGGCTGAAGGTGGATTTGACAATCGTTCGCGAGGACGTCCCCGCCATTGCCCGACGCCACAAGAAAGGTCTCGAAGAAGCCGCCCGTGATGTGCGCTATAGTATCTACGCACAACTTGCCGACGACCAGGACTGCAACAAAATAGCGCTGGGTCACCACGTCGACGACAACGTCGAGACTATCCTGTTTCGCATCCTGCGCGGCACCGGTCGCACCGGCCTGCTCGGCATCCCCATCCGGCGCGGACGCATCATCCGGCCGCTGCTTCATGGTACCAGGAAGGAGATACTGGACTACCTGAAAAAAGAGAAACTGCGCTTCTGTCTCGACGAATCCAATGTCTCGGACGAATACTCGCGCAACTACCTCCGCAACCGTCTCCTTCCCGACATTCGCGAGCGCCTTAACCCGGCGGTCGACTCAGCTTTGTTGAATCTGGCGGACACCCTCGCCGCCGAGGAGACCTTTCTCGCCGAATACGCATCGGTCAGAATCAAGAAGACGCTAAATAGAACCGCCGGTGGGAAAATTGAACTTGATTTGACGGTTTTCCGTACTTATGATGTATGGTTACGGCGTCGCGTGCTAAGGCATTGTATTGCAGACTGTTTGCACAGTGGCACGATGCCCGGCAAAGACGTGATTGATCGTCTGGATCGCTTGGCTATGGCCGGCGGCAAAGCGGTCTCACTGCCGGGACGTTTGCAGGCGGAATTGGTAACTGACAAGTTGGTCGTTTATCGTCCGGAGAAGATCAGCTACCTAAGTCGGCTTGCACCCGGCCAACCCTGTCGACTTGAGCGGCTGTGGTTGACGTTGCGCTGCCGACAACGGCCGATGGATGCGGTCAGGGTTACCCGGGAGCGCCGCGCCCGAACGGTACTGATGGACCTGGCCAAACTATCGCCGCCGCTGGTCGTTCGCAACATTCGCCCGGGCGATCGGTTTCGCCCTCTGGGTATGAGCGGCAGCCGGAAAGTCGCCGATTATCTTATCGACCGCAAGGTCGGCCGGGTCTATCGTGACGAGATTCCGTTGGTCTGTGACAAAAAAGGTATTGTCTGGCTGGTCGGGTACGAAATCGCCGACCGGGTAAAGGTTGACCGTTCAACGAAAGAGGTGCTGGAAGTTGAATTCGTCCGTAGGAGAGAAAAAGCAGATACAGCCGTTTGAATTACTGTTGAATCAGCAGAAGTTGGCCCGGCGCATCACCGAGCTTGGCGAGCAGATCACCACCGACTATGCCGGGCAGACGCCCGTACTCCTGGGCGTGCTCAAGGGGTGTGTCGTTTTCCTAGCCGATCTGATGCGGAATATCTCTCTGCCGATGGAGGTTGAATTCGTCTCGGCGGCCTCTTACCGCAACGGCCGTGACCAGGACGATGACGTACAGTTTGGCGGCGCCTTGCCGATATCTCTCAAGGCGCGCCATGTCCTTATAATTGAGGGTGTCGTCGACACCGGTCGGACCGTTTCCATGATTCTCAAACAACTGGCCGCTCAGGAACCGGCCTCGGTTGAAATTGTTACTCTCCTGGATAAACCAGCCAGTCACCGGGTGGGACTGGAGATAAAGTATAAGGGTTTCACCATCGGTAATGAGTTCGTTATCGGTTATGGTCTGGACAACACACAACTGTATCGGAACCTGCCGTTTATCGGAAAGATGATCGACCGCTGATTTCCTGATTCACAGCCGACAAAGTTAGAATAGACACCACCCTTCAGAGTATAATAAATGGTTGAAAAACAACGAAACGACGGTGTATGAGTGACCGACAATAAGTCTCCCAAAGGCCGTTTTGGCCTGCCTGGTAAAGGCAAAGACAAGTCCGACAAGGACAGCCCGGCAACCGGTTGGCGCGGCGCCGGACGCCCCCTGATCTTCTGGTTGGCTCTGATTCTGATCGCACTGGCTGCCTTCAGCTATCTTTCAAGCTTCAGCCAGGACAGCGCCGAAATATGGTACTCGGAGTTTGTCACTGAAGTTGACAACGGTAATGTCGGGGAGGTGTCGTTTACGGAGCTTGAAATCGAAGGTGTCCTGAAAGAGGCCAAGATGTTCGCCTCGGTGACCACGGGCAAGTCCTACACGAAGTTTCAGTCCCGGATACCACGCGTAGGCGTCAGCAGAAGTGACCTGGTCGACCGTCTCGTAAACGACGGCGTCAAGATTGTGGCCAAGACGAAAGGGCCTGATGTTTTCTCCTACCTCCTGGCGGGAGCACCGTGGATCATACTGATTCTCATTTGGTTGTTCTTCATTCGCCAAATGCAGGGCGGCGGCGGACCCAAGGGCCTTTTCTCTTTTGGTAAGAGCAAAGCCAAACTGCTCACCGACGAACGCCCGCGCGTCACATTTGGTGACGTCGCCGGGGCCGACGAAGCCAAGGAAGAGTTGCAGGAAATCATCGAGTTTCTCAAAGACCCCGGCAAGTTCCAGAAACTGGGTGGCAAGATTCCCAAGGGGGCCCTGCTATTGGGTCCGCCCGGTACCGGCAAGACCCTGCTGGCCCGAGCCGTGGCCGGTGAAGCCGGGGTGCCGTTTTTTTCCATGTCCGGTTCGGATTTCGTGGAAATGTTTGTCGGTGTCGGCGCCAGTCGCGTGCGTGACCTGTTCGATCAAGGCAAGAAGAACGCACCCTGCATAATTTTCATCGATGAAATCGACGCCGTCGGACGTCACCGCGGCGCCGGGCTGGGTGGCGGCCATGATGAACGTGAACAAACGCTCAACCAGTTGCTGGTTGAGATGGACGGTTTCGAATCCAACGAAGGCGTCATTCTGGTCGCCGCCACCAACCGCCCCGACGTGCTTGATCCGGCCCTGCTGCGTCCCGGCCGCTTCGACCGACAGATCGTGGTGCATATTCCGGACGTCAAGGGGCGCGAGGGTATCATCAAAGTTCACTGTCGCAAGGTCAAGCTGGGCGACGATGTAAATATGAGCGTCCTGGCCCGTGGCACCCCCGGCATGTCCGGCGCCGACCTGGCCAATATGATCAATGAGGCCGCTCTGTTGGCCGCCCGTCGCGACAAGAACGAGGTGGCCATGGACGAGTTTGAGGAGGCCAAGGACAAGGTGATGATGGGTTCGGCGCGCAAGTCGCTGGTTATTGCCGAGGAGGAAAAAAAGATCATTGCCTACCACGAAGCCGGGCACACCCTGGTGGCCAAGCTTCTGCCCAAGGCGGACCCGATTCACAAGGTTACGATCATTCCACGCGGCCTGGCGCTGGGGTTGACCCAGTCGTTGCCGGTTGATGAACGTCATACTCATTCGCGAGATTATCTTGAAGCTACGCTGGCTGTTTTGATGGGTGGTCGCGTGGCCGAACTCTTGGTGTTCGATCAGATAGCCACCGGCGCCGCGAACGATCTGGAACGCTCCACCAAGCTGGCGCGCAAGATGGTCTGCAACTGGGGTATGTCCGACAAGGTCGGACCTGTGACTTTCGGCCGCACCGAGGAGCACATCTTCCTGGGCCGTGAGATGGCTCGGACTAAGGATTACTCCGAGGCCTCGGCCGAGGTGATCGATCAGGAAGTACGCACCTTTATCGAAAGTGCCGAGGATACGGCCAGAGATATTCTGCGGGCCAATATGGAGAGACTGCACAAGCTGGCCCGGAAGCTGCTGGAAAAAGAGATCCTCGACGGTTCCGAGGTGGACGTCATCATCGGCGAGTCCGCAGGGGATACCGAACCGGTCAAGCCGCCTATCTCAACACCGGAGAACTGACCGGTGGCCATGGATCGCGAGAAGATCGTCCAGGGAGTGAAGCTGATTCTCGAAGGGATCGGTGAAGATCTTGACCGCGAAGGGCTGAGACGGACCCCGGAACGGGTGTTTGAGTATTTCGACGAAGTCCTCAGCGGCTACGCCGCCGACCCAACGGCTGAACTGCGCAAGTACACCACCTCCAACAAAGACGAGATGATCACCATCAAGGATATCTCGTTCTATTCTCTGTGTGAGCACCATCTGTTGCCGTTCTTCGGCAAGGTGCACATGGCCTACATCCCGCAGAACGACAAGGTAGCCGGCTTCTCCAACATGGTGCGGGTGGTGGAGATTCTGTCGCACCGCTTGCAGGTGCAGGAACGGATGACCACCCAGATCGCCGATTCATTGGTGGAGGCGATCAACTGCAAGGGGGTCCTGGTGGTGGTGGAAGCCGAGCATCTTTGTTTGACCATGCGCGGCATCAAGAAACCGGGCAGCCGGATCGTGACCAGTGCTATCCGCGGCATGATGCGCAAAACGGCGACGCGCATCGAGGCTCTGACGATGTTAGGACGGGTGGGACTGTAGCACCGTCAAGCGGTGTCTTTTGGCGCTTCGCGCCATCTCCATGATATTACATGTGTCATTCCCGCGCAGGCGGGAATCCATCTTCCTCTTCTTTGTCATACTTGCCTACCTCCGTCATACTGGCGCAGGCCAGTATCCAGGCCTCGAAGTGGACCTGGATTGTGCCCGGCAGATGTCCACATCTGCCGCGGAAGAACCCCAGTTTCACCCCCCACCCTTGTCAACGGATTTCACCTCCCAGACTCCCCAGCTTGAGGCGCCAGATCACCTTTCCCGGCTAAAGATAACGGTGGCAATACCGACCTACATGTTATAGAGAAACTGAGAAAGGACAATCGGGTTTGTCCTGATGATCATCTTGAGAAAAAGGAACCGAAACCGGTTAGCAGGCAACGTTCCGGCGTAGGATACAATCAAGGAATCACAAATGTACCGAATAGACAAAAAACCATACGGTGTTCATCTTACTTTCGGCGGCTATATACCGAAAAAAGAACTGGAGCAATGGCTGGCCGAAAGCAAGGATACGATAGAGTCAATGCCTGCTGAGTTCGTGGTGTTTGTGGACATGCAACAGATGGAGTTGCTGCCACCGGAGTGCCGCCCAGCCATGTTAGATGGTCAACGGTACTACCGCGCTCACGGTATGCAGCGTTCGGTGGTGATACTGAAAGACAAGGTCACCATGCTGCAGTTCAAGGGGATCGCCAAAGAGACCGGGATCTATGAGTGGGAGCGATACATCGACGCCAACGCCGAACCGAACTGGGAGCAAGTCGGGCTTGACTGGGTGATTCACAGTATCGATCCGGACAAGAAAGTCCTCGAGATGGCGACGGCCTCCCAGAAGTCCGCGACATAATCCCAAGCGACAGCGAAAAACGTGAAAGCCGGTGCTAATGCACCGGCTTTTTCATTATCACGTAGAGTCAGATATCTCTGCCTGACATCGTATTACTGTGTATCGCAGATATCCACATCTGCAATTTCAGTGGACGGCGCTTATACTCAGTTGTCGAAACCCAGGGGTTGTAGTGCAGGATCCCTGTGATCCTGCCGAAACGTCATCCTGAGCATTCCCCCCAACGTCATCCTGAGCGGAGTCGAAGGGTGGCGTACCCCGTGGGCGAAAACTGGATACCCTAACTTCACAAACGAAGTGCAACACCTGTATAAGGTGTTGTTATGGGAAAACATTACAATCAAATCGACCTTGAAGAGCGGTGTGAAATTGCCCGATTACGTACCTCGGGGTGTTCGATCC